>OGOU01000193.1_pt1 | contig 62053 bp, 55 predicted proteins | sample 1552721 | NCBI WGS metagenome assembly OGOU01 (sample SAMEA2580176, study PRJEB22360) | human gut metagenome | biome: human gut; feature: human-associated habitat; material: faeces | place: Denmark | collected 2008/2010
CCGCTACATCGACTTTTGCTATGCAAAGCTCGCCGGCTTTAACTTTTTTTCCTGCATGTTGTGAAATAATTTTTTCTGCAATTGTTTGTCCCATTTTTGCCCCGTCTTTTAATATTTACTGAATTTATCTTACCAAATTTGTGATTTTCCTGCTATTTGTAAAGATATGTAAAATATATACGTTGTATATGTTTAGAAAGTGTTAAATCCGGGCATTATATACATGTAGCCAATTCTCTTTATACTTTCTCTTCCACTCCTTTTCTCCATGATGAAAAATTCGAGCCGCCCCGTAAGGCGGCTTTTCATTATTTTATCTGTAATTCGTGAATTGAAGCGGCAGGTTGTAGCTTTCTGTGTTTTCTTTGAGGAGTTTTATGACTTCTTGCAAATCATCGCGGCTTTTTCCTGAAACTCTCACCTGTTCGCCCTGAATTGAAGCTTGAACTTTTATTTTTGAATTTTTAATGTCCGCAACGATTTTTTTCGCAATTTCATGCGAAAGTCCTTTTTTGAGGTTGAAAACCTGCCTGATATTGCCGCCCAGCGCGTTTTCTGCCGGCTGCGGGTCAAGAATTTTTATGTCGAGGTTTCTTTTTACCAGCTTTGACTGGAGGATGTCGAGAATATTTCTCAATTTCATATCATCTGATGTTGTGATTGTGATACTTTTGTCAGCGTCCAGCTCAATGTTTGAGTTTGTGTTCTTCAGGTCGAAGCGGGAATTTATATCACGCATAGTCTGGTCAACCGCGTTTAAAAGCTCCTGCTTATCGAACTCGGATACTACGTCGAAACTGCTGTCTTTTGCCATATTTTACCTCCGTAAATAAACTTTTGCTTATTATACCAGAAAATCCTCAAATTTGCGCAAGAAAAAAGAGGGGGTAATAAATTCTCAAAAATAAAAAGAGCCCGAAATTTTCGGACTCTTTTTATTCATTATAGAAGTTAAATGACTAATTAAGCTTTTTTGCTGCCTGTGAAGTGAGTTACGAGCATTGCTGCAGCACCTACAGCAAGACCGATTCCGCCGTAAAGCATTGCTTTGGATTTTTTAGCAGCTTTAGTTAATTTTGAAACTAATTTTTCTGCTTCGTCTGCGCGTTTTTCGCCTTCTTTTACAGTAAACCAGCTTTTGAATTTGTTAACAAGAGCATTTTCAGATTTTGAAAGGTCTTTTGTTGTTTTAAGTTCTTCAGCTGCTGTTTTTGCTTCGTTCATCAAGGGAGTTTTTTCAGTGATGACTTTTTGCGCAGCTTCTACTGCTTTTTTGTCGTCGCCCTGTAATGATTCAAGAGCTGTTTTTTTGAGATCTTTAGCTCTTTGTTCAAGCTGTTCATTGCTGTATCTCTTGTCTGCCGGAACTGCTTTTTCATAAGCTGTGAAAGCTGTATCTTTTTGATTTTTTGCTTCATCAACAGCTGTTTTTGCTTTGTTGAATTTGTCATCAGCAACATCTGCTAATTTGTTTCCATCTTTGTCTGACAATTTTTTCAAATCAGCTTCTGCTTTTTTGAAGTTTTCTTCAGCTGCTCTTAATTTTTCTCTTGCTTTAACATCATTACTTAAATCTTTCAGGCCTGCTTCATAAGTTTCTTTTGCAGTGCCGTCTACTTTTTTAAGAAAGCCATCAAGTTCTTTTTCAGCTTTTTTAATCTCTTTTTGTGCTGATTTTTCCTGATCAGCAACTGCAGCTCTTACGAAAGAGTCTTCGTTTAATTTAGTTCCAAAATATCCGCCAGCTGCACCTGCGCCTGTAAGAACTACTGTTGCGGCTGCTGCTGCGGGCATAGCACTTTTCTTTTGTACCTGGTCATTCTGTCCGAATGAAATTGCTTGAATAGCCATTTAGTTTTAACCTCCACTTTTTAAGATTTTTTATATAATATTAGTAACTTTCACCTTTGTATTTCGTTAAAGAACCGAACAAGATTTTTGTTGCGCATTTTGGGAAAAATTTTTGTAAATTTTAACAATTTGTTACATTGATTACACTTTCCCGAACAAAATTTCATTGATTTTGAACATTCTAAACCGAATTTCGTTATTAATTCAGATACAGTTTTATTGATTATACAACACAATTTGATTTTTGAACATATAATAATCAAAATGTATTGTAAATTAACTTATCGGACATTATAATTAGTGAACCAGATTAATTACGGAGGCAAAACACCATGAATAAAAAGATTTTATCAGCAGCACTTATCGCAGCAATGGCATGCAGCAATGCAGGAGTATTTGCCGCTGCAAATTATCAGGTACAACAGGCAGCAAATCCTTATTCTACATATACACAGCAGCCGTCGTATAATACACAGACATTGAAAGGTAAAGTCGTGATGATTCCTGCCGGAGTCAGCATTCCTGCCATGACAAACATGGTTTTGAGCTCGGAATCGCTTTCTCTCGGTCAGAGCGTATCTGTTCCTGTTTGTAACAACTTTTATTACAGCAATTCTCTGGTTGCGCCGTCGGGCAGCAGCATAAACGGTACTGTTGTGCAGGTAAAAAAAGCCGGCAGAGCGGGAATAAACGGACAACTCATGATTAAATTCACAAATATCATTACTCCTTACGGCCAAATGATACCTATTTCCGGTCATATTAAAACCGATGACGGCACAGGGCTTCTTGTCGGAGGCACAAAAGCTGACAGCGCAAAAGAATATGCTAAAGATGTTGCTGTTGGTGCGGGTGCCGGTGCAGTCGGGGGCGTTGTCATGGGTGCACTTTCCGGCGGAAAGGTCGGCAAAGGCGCTGCATACGGAACAGCAGTCGGTGCTGGTGTAGGTCTGGCAAAATCGCTCTGGGATAAGGGTATTGATGTCGAAATACCCGCGGGAAGCCAGATTGATATTGTTGTTGACCAGCCTGTGACAGTTACGGTTCAACAATAGTACATGCAATATAAGTTAATCAGGCAATTTGTTTTGTGATAAATTTTTTGCTAGACTTATTACGAAGTCAGAAATAAAATGTTTATAAATTCTTATTTATAAACGAGATTTGGGGAAAAAATGACACTACTCGGCGATAAAAATATATATGAGGAAGAAGAACTGCGGGAGGAATACGTTGTTCCCTCCATATATCAAGAAGACACAAATGACGAATTGCCTTTAAAATCCTGTGTTTTTATTTCAGCGCTTTTGCACCCGACGGTGGCGGGTCTAGCATGGCTTGTTGTCTTTGTGCTGGCGTTATTGGGTGTGAATCTTGAACTTTTTCACAAACCTGCGCAGCCGCCGAAAGATATTGAGTTTGTGCTTGTAAATAAAGAGGCGGAACCGATTAATAAAAATACACCCTACAGAGCTGACATGAACTCCAGAGCAGGCGGAATCCATGACCCAAAACGCCCTGTGTCCATGCCCACTCCGTCAGCGGCACCTGCAAAACAACAGCAAAAAGCCGCTCCTGCGAAGCCTGCACCGAAAAAACAGCCGGCTCCGCAGCAAAAACCTAAACAGGCACCCAAAAAACAGGAATTTAAAATGCCATGGGAGAACAAACCGGTTCAAAAACAGGCACCTGCCCCGAAAGCAACAACGCCTAAGGCTCTTGCTCCGGCTCCGCGACCTGCACTAAAACCGACTTCGCCCAAACCAACGGCCAAACCTCAGGGCAATTTCAATATTCCCATACCAAAAACCGCAGCACCTAAGCTCGCTGGTACTCCGGGCGGCCCTGTAACCGGCTCAAGAGCAGGTTCAGGCTCAAAATCCGGAAGCGGAACTTCTGCGCCGTCACCAAGCTTTGCACCAAGCGGAAGCAGCTCAGGCGGAAGGTTCTCTTCCTCCGGAAGCAGCGGAAGCAGGGGTAATGTCGGCAATCCCGGCCCCGGAAACCCCAAAGGCGCACCGGGTATTGACGCAGTTAAAGAACCGGATTTCGGCCCGTACATGAGAGAGCTGCAAAGACGCATAAAAATGAACTGGGAACCGCCAAAAGGCAACGAAAGTAAGAGAGTAGTACTTTTGTTCAGAATCGGGCGCGATGGAAGGCTCCTTTCCAACAAAGTTCTCAAATCGTCGGGACTGGCGGTTGCAGATAACGCCGCAAAAGCCGCAGTTGAGCTGACCGCACCGTTCAAACCGCTCCCTCCGGAATACAAAGGCAGCAGTGTCGATATCCAGTTTACATTTGATTACAATGTCTTTGGCGCAACAAGTTATTACTAAGAAATATTATAGAAAAGAGGATTAAAACTATGGATTTACTTTTAAAAGCGATGATTGAAGATATCTGGATTGTTGCCCCGATTCTTCTGTGCTCCTTTTTGACGCTCGGCGTTGTTATCAACAGATTGTACTACTACAACAAGAACAAACGCGACGTTGTACTGTTCATTCCGAAGCTCCAGAAGGAACTTGCAAGAAACAACCTTGATTCTGCCCAAAATTTGAGCGTTCAGCTCGGCGGTATTGTCGGAGAGGTTTCTGAAGAAGCTGTAAGAATTTTTTCAGAACAAAAATCGGGTTTTTCACGTTCATTTGACATTGCTGCAGCGCTTGCTACCAGAAAATTGGAAACTCACCTTACAATTCTCGGTACAATCGGCGGTGTTTGCCCGTTCTTAGGTTTGTTCGGTACAGTTGTAAGAATTCTTTATACTTTTCAGGATTTGGCATTGCAGGGCAACCAGTCTGCCGCTGTTGCAACAGGTATTGCGTCAGCGTTGATTGCTACGGCTTTAGGTCTTGGCGTTGCGATTGTTGCGGTTATTTTCTACAACTATTTCCAGTCAATCGTTAAAAGATTTGAAGATGATTTCCAGTTAATCAAGCTGCTCTTCCTGAGCTTTGTTGATAACAACGACGAAGTCACCCTCGCAGGGAACCAAACCAACATTGCATTATAGAAAGCAAAGAAATGGCTATTAAAAAATCAAAAGGTTCATTATTCACAGAAATCAACATAACTCCGCTCACAGATATCTTTCTGGTGCTGCTGATTATCATGATGGTTATCGCTCCGACGTTTCAGTCTATTGATAACAACATAAAAGTGCCCGAAATCAACAGCGGAATAGCGGTTGAGCAGAAAAATGCGACTGTTTCGGTGACCAAAGACGGCTCGTTCTTCGTAAATGGAACAAAAGTTCAACCGGAGCAGATTGCTTCCGAGCTTACGAAGATAAAAGACGGCCTTGAGAAGAAAGAAGTCGTCGTAAAAGCTGACAAAGACGCCAGAAGCAAGGAAATAATGAAGGTCATGCAGGCTGCTCAGGCTGCTGAATATGAAAAACTCATTGTTGCGGGTGAACCGTTGAGCAAAAAAGAACAAAATGCTCTTCAAAATCCTGAAAACAGTGAAGAAAACCAGAATAATGATGAATACAGAGGTACTCTCGGCGAGATTCCGTCCGAAGAGTAATCAACAGAGGTAAAAAACGTGGCTAGAGAACGTAACGAATTTAATGATATTAATATTACTCCGCTGACAGATATCTTTCTGGTTCTGTTAATCATTATGATGGTAATAGCGCCTTTGCTTGACCAGCAGGGCTTGAATCTTGCTGTTCCTAACAATGTTGAGGTCGAAGATGTCAAAGACAGCAAGCTTATTTCTGTCACAGTGACAAACGATGACAAATACCTTATTGACGATTCGGAAGTTTCGGCGGCGCAGCTTATTCCCGTAATAAAAGACAAGTCAAAAGAGCTTCCCGACGGGCTTTTAATCCTCGCCCAACCCGAAGCATCGCATGGCGCGCTCGTGAAATTGATGGATGAAGCAAGAAATGCCGGCGTAACGAGCATATCTATTGCGGAATCATAACAATTTGCCTAAAAAAAGCCTTAAAAGTAAAATGAAACTATGGAAATGAAAAATTTATTAATCATTTTTATAGTTTCTTTTTTATGTGTCATATATTCTATAAACCATCTGAGTTTTAAGTATATTGACCATAGAATTGACAGGTACGTTATTGAGCAAAAATTCGATACGTACGACACAAACGTGATAAATCAGGCACTTTCTCAGCAAAATGTCAGATTGGCAGATGAAAATACCCGTCTTCTTATGATTTTGACGGTTTCTTTTGTGGTGCTTGTGCTCATGCTTGCCGTTCAAAGCTGGGTGAAATACCTTTTTCTGATTTTTTTCATGCTGGCGTATTTTGCTGCGTACAGGTTGCTATTTGACCATTATATCTTTGTCAGCCTTGCCGGCCCTCTCGGAGCAATGATTTTCACCCCGTTTTTTGCCGGAACCTACCGCAGAATTTTCCTTGAACGTAAAAATAACAAAATAGAAAAAATTCTGGGCAAATATATCTCAAAAGACATAAAAAATAAAATCCTGAAAAACGGTACAAATGCAGAACTCGGCGGAAAAAAGGCGGAAATTTCGATTATGTTCGCAGATATAAGGGGGTTTACCTCACTTTCGGAAACCCACAGCGCGGAGGAGGTTTCCAGCCTGCTGAATGAGTATTTTTCCCTGATTGAGCCGGTAATAAACAAATACAACGGCGTAATCAATAAATTTATCGGTGATGCCGTGCTTGTAATCTTCGGTGAGCCGATTCAGGATAAAAACCATGCCAGAAATGCGGTTTTATGCGCTTATGAGCTGAATAAAAAGGTTAAAAGCATACAGGAAAAATGGATAAGCGAAGGAAAACCCAAAATTGACATCGGCATAGGCGTAAATACCGGAGAAGCCTTTGTCGGCAACGTTGGAACCGCTGACAGGTTTGAATATACCGTGATTGGCGACGCTGTCAATATTGCAAGCAGAATAGAGGATTATAACAAAATTTACAAAACCCATATTCTAATCAGTCAGTTCACTTACGCAAAAATTTCTCATATTGTTGATGTAATAAAGATTCGCGAGGTTTCTATCAAGGGCAAGGCAAAAAAAATCAACATATATGAGGTTTTGAGAGTTACTGAACAATAAAAAAAGCGCTTAATGCGCTTTTTTTAATCTGTAATGCTTCTTCTGCCGCCGGCTCCGCTGCCGTTTCCGTTATTTGCCGCTGCAATGTCGGCATCATTGCCTGTATAGAACCTCGGGCCGGTTTTTTTGTTTCCGCTGCCGTTTCCGTTTCCATTTGCGTCAGTATTGTCGTTATTTCCGTTTCCGTTGCCTGTTTTGCCGCTTTGTGCGCCGTCGCCTGTTCTTTGTCCGTTTCCGGCGCCTGTTGCGCCATTGTCTGCACCGTTATTATTGCCATTGTTCCCGTCATTTGCATTGACTGATTGGTCTGTAGTATTACTGTTTACTGTTCTCCGGCTGTTTTCGCTGCCTGCTGTGCTTTCTTCTGCACCATTGTTATTTCCGTTGTTATCTGTGTCTTGATTTTTAGCTACAGTGAGCTCTAATCCTGCATTAGGATTGCCGTATAATCCATAGGGGTTTCCGTTTCCATACAAGCCGTTCATTCCGCCGAGTCCACCCGGAATATTGCCCAGACCGGCACCGTTGAGCACTGCATAAGCGCCCTGAGTGCTGCCTGTGTAACCGATATCGCCGCTCCACATTGAATTTAATCCGTAATTCCAGACGCGCATGTCGTTGAAACCAACGCCGCCGCAGCCATTGAACGCCCAGGAGTCCTGTCCGCCCCAAAAGCCGCCGCCGAAGCCGAACAATCCGCCTAATGTAAACATTGAGGAGATTCCGCCCATAAATCCGTTCATAAATCCTTGCAGATTGCCCCAGAAATTGCCTTTTTTCTTTCCGCCTGCTGCTTGAGCCTGCGGATTATTAAGTTCGTTAGCAACAAGCAAAATATCTTGTTGAGTGAACCCTGAGCCTGACAATTCGCTCGAAAGTTCATCGCCGTTTGCAAGTTTTCCATCGCCGTTGTCTTTTATCGAAATGCTTTTGTCGCCTTTCGTAAGAAGCCAGCCGGTATCTGTGATTTTTACGTTAATCGTGCTCATCTCTGTCCTCAATTTTTTATTTCTTACTTATATAAACGTTATATACTTTCAGAAATTGCCATTGAAAGACAAAATATTAAGAAATATTACAAAAAACTTTACAAATTAATCATCATTAAGCGAAAGAACAGCCATAAACGCTTCTTGCGGAACCTCTACGCGACCTACTGCTTTCATACGCTTTTTACCTTTTTTCTGTTTTTCAAGTAATTTGCGTTTACGCGAGATGTCGCCGCCGTAACACTTGTCCAAAACGCTTTTTCTAAGCGCTTTTATGTTCGTTCTTGCAATGATTCTTCCGCCGTAGGCAGCTTGAATCGGAACTTCAAACATCTGGCGCGGAATAATGTCTTTTAGCTTTGCTGTAAGCTTTTGACCGATATAAAATGCGTTATCTTTATGCACAATCGCGCTCAGCGCGTCAACAACCTCTCCCGCAAGCATAATATCAAGTTTTACAAGGTCAGAGCGCTTGTATTCTTTGAACTCGTAGTCCATGCTTGCATATCCTTTTGTTCTGGACTTTAATTGGTCGTAAAAATCAACAATAACTTCGCTCAACGGGATTTCGTATTCCAAATCAACGCGAATTTTGTCAATATAGTGCATGTTTATGAAAATACCACGTTTTGACTGCGCCAAATCCATCAAAGTGCCCGTATAATCGTTTGGAGCAATGATATTGACCTTTACATAAGGCTCTTCAATAAAATCTCTGTACTGTGCGGCTGGGAGATTTGCGGGGTTGTCGATTTCGACCACTTCGCCGTTTGTTTTGTGGACTCTGTAAACAACTGACGGCGCTGTTGTGACGATTGAAAGGTCGTATTCGCGCTCCAGCCTTTCCTGCGCAATTTCCATATGCAGCATTCCCAAAAAACCGCACCTGAACCCGAATCCGAGCGCCGATGAGGTTTCAGGCTCGAACGTAATCGATGAATCATTGAGTTTTAGCTTTTCAAGCGACTCTTTCAGGTCTTGATAATCGTCATTATCGACCGGATACATGCCAGAAAATACCATCGGCAGGGCTTCTTTGTACCCTGGGAGCGGTTCTGCGGCAGGCATTTCTGCAAGTGTGACAGTATCGCCCACAAAACGCGTTAATTCTTTTATAGAACCCGCCATATAGCCTACATCACCGGTTTTCAGCTCCTGAACCGGCACGCGTTTCGGGTTTAAATAACCCAGCTCAACGATTTCATACTCTTTTCCTGACGCCATGAATTTTACTTTGTCGCCGAGCCTTATATTTCCGTCAATTACCTTAAAAAAGCACAATGTACCGAGATAAGGGTCATACGCGCTGTCAAAAACCAGCGCTCTGAGCGGTTTATCGGAAGTATCCTGCGGCGGGGGTACGAAATTCACCACTGCTTCAAGAACTTTGTCAATGCCTTCGCCGGTTTTTGCGCTTACGGGGATTGCCATTGAGGCGTCAATGCCGAGAACTTCTTCAATTTCTTCTTTTACGCGCTCAACATCCGCTGACGGAAGGTCAATTTTGTTGATAACCGGAATAATTTCAAGATTTTGTTCAATTGCGAGGTAAACATTGGACAAAGTCTGCGCTTCTACACCCTGAGTTGCGTCAACAATCAACAGCGCACCCTCGCAGGCCGCAAGCGAACGCGAAACTTCATAAGAAAAGTCCACATGACCCGGTGTATCAATGAGATTCAGGATATAATCCTTGCCATCTTCTGCTTTGTAATTCATTCTCGCCGCATTAAGCTTAATTGTAATGCCCCGCTCACGCTCAATGTCCATTGTGTCCATTAGCTGGTCTTGCATGTCGCGTTCAGCAATGGTTCCGGTGGCTTCAAGAAGCCTGTCGGCAAGTGTTGATTTTCCGTGGTCAATATGCGCGATTATACAAAAATTGCGTACGTTATCAATAGTTTTCATACGATTTAGTATAGCTCAAAAAGAGTTTTTATCAAGTTTGCCGGTGGCGTGCAGGGAACAGGCTGGAAACAGGCAGGATTACTCTTTGGAGTGACTATGGGGGAGGCTTCCAAGAACAAGAAAACCATCAAAAAGCCCCGCAAGCCGGAGGAATCGGAACGGAAAAGAGTAATCCTGCCTGTTTCCCTTTGTATGCGTAAATATTAGTTAGGCGGGGTGGCTTTACTAATTTTTATGTTTTTACGAAAATAAACCATGTACGGAGATGACGAAAAGAGGTATCTATGAAAAAATCACTCAAAGATTTAGGCGATATCAAGGGCAAAAGAGCTCTTGTCCGCGTAGATGTTAACGTTCCTATGGACGAAAACAAAAATGTTACTGATGACACAAGAATTCAGGCTATTTTGCCGACTGTAAAATTCTTGAAAGATAAAGGCGCAAAAATCATCCTTATGGCTCACCTCGGCAGACCCAAAGGCGAATGGAAAGCCGAAGAATTCTCCCTCGAGCCCGTTGCTAAATATCTTGGCAAAGTTCTCGGCGAAGATGTTCTTTTTGTTAAATCACCTGTCGGCCAGGGCGCTGATAAAGAGCTTGAAGCCTTAAAAGACGGTCAGGTTGCTTTGCTTGAAAACATCAGATTCTACAAAGCTGAAGAAGCAAAAGACGATGACATGACTTTTGCAAATGAACTTGCAAAACTCGGCGATTTCTATGTAAATGACGCTTTCGGCGCTGCTCACAGAAACCACACTTCAACAGCAAAACTCGCAAAAGTTTTAAAACCCGCAGTTTCCGGCCTTTTGATGGAAAAAGAACTCAGATGTCTTTCTCAGGCGCTCGATAATCCTGTAAGACCTTTCACTGCTGTTGTTGGCGGCGCTAAAGTTTCTTCAAAAATCGGCGTTCTTGAAAACTTAATTGACAAAGTTGACAATCTGATTATCGGCGGCGGCATGGCTTATACATTTGTAAAAGCTAACGGCGGAAAAATCGGAAATTCAATCTGCGAAGACGACCAGATGGACGTTGCAAAAGCAATCGAAAAGAAAGCTGCTGACAAGGGCGTTAAAATCATCATGGCTACTGACGTTTTGGTTACTGATGACTTCTCCGGCAACGGCACAAACAAAGTCGTCAACGTAAACGAAATCCCCGACGGCTTTGAAGGCGTAGACGCAGGCCCGGAAACCCAAAAAGCGTTCGCTGACGTAATTAAAAACTCAAAAACAATCCTCATGAACGGCCCTGTGGGTGCATTTGAAAACCCTGCTTTCGCAGAAGGCACAAAAGCTGTTCTGAAAGCGATTGTAGAAGCAACAAAAGACGGCGCTATCTCCGTTATCGGTGGCGGCGATTCGGTTTCTGCGGCTAAAAAATTCTGCAATGCTGAAGATTTCACCCATGTTTCTACCGGCGGCGGAGCTTCCCTCGAATTTATCGAAGGAAAAGTTCTTCCCGGCGTAGCCGCACTGGATGACTAATTAATATTTGAATTAATCCTGAAAAGCTCCCCCCAAGGGAGCTTTTTTAGGCTCAAAAGGTATATTTTATTTTGTGTATATTAATGTAAAAATGTTGCCTGTACATGTTAATGTTATTATGATAACATTAGTACACTAACGATATATCATGAAATATAGAGGTTTTACATGGATAAAAAGAAGCTGTGGATAGGTATAATTCTTGCGGTAATGATTGTTCCTATCGTGTTCAATAAAGTTATGACTGTAATCGGCGCAAAAATGGCTGCAGAAGCGGCAAAAAGACCGCAAATCGTTCAGGTTGCCGAGGTTAAAGGCGAAGATATCTACCAGAAAACCGAATCCGTGGGCAGAATCGAAGCAAAATACTCTGTTGACGTCGTCGCCCGTATAAACGGGTGGCTCCAGAAGCGTTATTTCAAAGAGGGCGATTATGTCAAAAAAGGGCAAACGCTTTTCCTTATCCAGCCTAATGAATATGCAATTGCAGTCCAGCAGGCGCAGGCAACCGTGAATCAGAATCAGGCTGCGCTTGTTAACTCCGAAAAAGAGCTTAAACGTGCGCAGGAGCTCGTTAAAAACGATTTTGTAAGCAAATCCTACTATGATCAGGCGCTGGCAACACGCGACCAGAACAAAGCTGCGCTCGAAGCAGCACGGGCAAACCTTGCAAATGCAAAATTGAACCTCAGCTACACACGGATTGCCTCTCCTGTTGACGGAAAAATCGGTAAAATCCTTATTACAGAAGGAAACCTCGTCAATGCGCAGTCCGGAACGCTTGCTAAAATCGTCAGCACAAGCCCGATTTACGGAATTTTTACTTTAAAGAGCGAAGATTACCTGAAATTCAAAAAAGGCGACAATTCTGACAAAGATTTTTCAAACATGGATGTAAAAATCAAACTTTCCGACGGAAGCGAGTATAAAGAAACCGGAAAACTCGAGTTTGTAAACAACGAAGTTGACCCGACCGCGGGAACTATTACTCTGAGGGCTACTTTCCAGAACAAAGACCATTTGCTTGTGCCGGGTGACTTTATCAACGTAACAGCAACCTCAAAAGCGCCGCGCCACGTGCTGCTCGTGCCGCAGGTGGCTGTTTCTGACAGTACTGCCGGATATTATGTCTGGGTTATTGATAAAGACGGGCTTGCACAGCAAAAAAGCATAAAAATCGGCAATGCAATCAACACGGACTGGGAAGTTCTTGAAGGATTGCAGGAGGGTGAAAAGGTTATTTCGACCGGCGTCCAAAAACTTCGCCCGGGCGTGCCCGTAAAAGTTGAAGAAACTCCCTCAAATGCCCAAAATTCACAAACAGAAAACAACAACAATGAGAAAGATAATAAATAATGACCGAACAGAACAACAACGGACACAAAGATAAGAAAAATCTATATTTCTTTATCCAGAAGCCCAGATTTGCGATAGTAATTTCAATATTTATTACTTTGCTGGGTATAATCTCGATTATGGGGCTGCAACTTGAGAAATATCCTGATATTACTCCGCCGCAGATTGCCGTTTCAGCGTCATATCCCGGCGCCAGTGCCGATGTTGTTGAATCCTCGGTCGCTGCGGTTGTTGAATCGCAGGTAAACGGCGTTGAGGATATGCTTTATATGATTTCGACCAGCTCGGATGAGTCATACAAGCTCCAGATTTATTTTAAAGTCGGTTCTGACAGGAATATCGACCTTGTAAACGTACAAAACCGTATCCAGCAGATTCAGCCAAAACTCCCCGAGGACGTTAAAAGGCTCGGTGTTACGGCTAAACAACAGGTAAGCGGTTCCGGTGTTTGTATTTTGAACGTAATTTCAGAAGACGGCTCATGGTCGCAGCTGGATTTGACAAATTACGCTTCTATCTTTATTAAAGATGAAATCGCCCGTCTTAACGGCGTTGGCGAGGTAAATGTATTCGGTGCGGGCAATTATAGTATGCGTATCTGGCTTGATACCGAAAAAATGGCTAATCTGGGCGTTTCTGTCGCAGAAATTCAAGCTGCAATCCAAACTCAAAACATTCAGGTTTCAGCGGGCGCTCTCGGTCAGGAACCCGGGCCGGATAAGCAAAAATTCCAGATAACTTTGAGAACAAAAGGCCGTTTGCTTGAGCCTGAAGAATTTGAAAACATAATAATCCGTGCAAATCTTGACGGTTCAATTATTAGAATGAAAGATATCGGCAGGGTTGAGCTCGGCGCTGAATCTTATAATATTTACGGTGAAGTCAACGCAAAACCTGCTGCATTGATGCAGATTGTACAGATTCCGGGCGCGAATGCAATCGAAATCGTAAATGAAGTAAAAGATAAGCTCGCAGAAATCCAAAAAACGCTTCCTGACGGAATAAGCGTCAAAATCATGCACGATGATACGCAATTTATCCGTGAATCAATGTCCGAGGTTGTCCACACAATCCTTGAAGCGTCAATAATCGTTATTGCGATTATCTTCATCTTTCTGGGCGACCCGAGAGCCACTCTGGTTCCGCTTCTTGCAATTCCGGTGTCATTGATTGGTACTTTTTCGGTTTTACCGCTTTTTGGCATGTCGATTAACCTGTTATCGCTGTTTGCAATGGTGCTGGCGGTCGCCACAGTAGTCGATGACGCGATTGTTGTAATTGAAAACGTAAAAAGGCACCTTGAGGAGGGAAAAGACCCTATTGAAGCAACTCAGCTCACAATGGAAGAGGTCGGCGGCGCTCTGGTCGCAATGGCGCTCGTTTTGATGGCGGTATTTGTCCCTATGGGCTTTGTTCCGGGCCTGTCAGGCTTAATGTACAAGCAGTTTGCTGTTTGTATTGCTGTTTCGATTGCACTTTCTGCGGTTTGTGCGCTTACTCTGTCGCCTGCTTTGTGTTCGATTATTTTGAGAAAAGAAGACCCGAACAGAAAGCCCTCAAACAAAGCTTCGGCTGCTATTAAATTTGTTTTTGAAAAATTTAACGTTTATTTCAAAGAACTTACCGATGTTTATATGAAATATGTTAAAGTTTTTGTCTATGATAAAAAATTAACGCTCAAAGTATATGGCGGATTTTTGATTCTGCTGTTAATTCTTTTTAAGGCCATTCCTTCGGGCTTTATTCCTGATGAAGACCAGGGCGTATTGATGGCGCAAATTACTTTGCCGGCAGGTTCGTCTATCAGCCGTACAACACAGGCCGCACAGCAGATGGACCAGGCAATTCGCAATATTGAAGGCGTTAGCAACAGAATTATGTTCGTAGGAATCGGCCCCTCAAACTCGGCTTTCATGGTTATTGAGCTGAAAGAATGGGGTGAGCGTGAATTTAATATCTGGCAAAAATTTGTCAGAATGATTCAGGGTAAAGAAACCGACCTTTCTATGAATGCGATTCTTGGCCGCGTAAGGCAGGCAATTGCGCCGATTCGGGATGCACAGGTTGGTGTTTTCTCTCCTCCGGCTATTTCCGGTATGAGCATGCTGGGCGGTTTTGAGTTCCAAATGCTCTCCAAAGGCGAATATACTCCTCAGGAAATGGAAACCTGGGCAAATAAACTCCTTATGGCGGCAAACCAGAACAAAGATTTGAACAACGTTTATACGACTTATCAGGCGAACGTTCCGCAGTACATTGTGGATGTTGATTACGAAAAAGCAATGTCGCAGGGCGTAAATCTTTCTGACCTTTACAGCACGCTTTCATCTACGCTCGGTACATATTACGTAAATGACTTCAACAAACTCGGCCGTGTATTCAGAGTGCAGCTGCAGGCAGAACAAAAATACAGACGTAAAGCGACTGATATTTCCGGTATATACGTTAAAAACTCAAAGGGCATAATGACGCCTATTTCGACGATGGTTGATTTAAAACAATCTGTCGGTGCAAACCAGATTACAAGGTACAACCAGTACAGAAACGTTCAGTTCAGCGGTCAGCCTGCATCGGGCAAAAGCTCCGGCGAAGCAATGAAAGCAATGGAAGAAGTTTCTGTAAAAACGCTGCCAAATGACATTTCGTTTGAGTGGTCGGGTACTTCAAAACAGGAAATTGAATCTTCCGGACAAACTGGCTTTATTGTTGCAATGGCTTTAACATTTGTATATCTGTTTCTTGTCGCACTTTATGAAAGTTGGACAATTCCTATGGCGGTATTGCTGATTTGTCCTCTTGCCGCGGTTGGTGCGCTTATTTTCCAGCTTATGATGGGTCAGGCTTTCGATTTGTACTCACAGGTCGGTATGATTATGCTTATCGGTATGGCTGCAAAACAGGCAATCCTGATTGTTGAGTTTGCCAAGGTTCTTCATGAAGAAAACGGAAAAACTATTGAAGAAGCAGCAATTGAGGCGGCTCACATAAGGTTCAGAGCCATTATGATGACGGTTGTAGCGTTCGTACTGGGCATTTTGCCGCTTGTTCTTGCTACGGGCGCGGGTGCACAGAGCCGTATTTCACTTGGTAGTACGGTTTTTGGCGGTATGGTTGCCGCAGGTACAATCGGTACGCTCCTGACGCCTGCTTTTTATGTAATCATCCAATCTATGGTTGATAAAGTGGAAAATAGACTTCACCACAAGAAAAATGAAGAAAAATAATACATAATGTAGCTAAAACTCTATCTATTATGAATAAGAGGAAGAAATGATAAAAAAACTAACAACATTAATAATGATAATATCGCTGTTCTCGGCATATATGCCTGTTTCTATGGCTTATGACGTGAGAATCGCGCAGGTAGATGAAGCTTTTTCGCCTGCGTCAAATGAACAGACACTTGAAGAAAGGGCTGAAGAGCTTCCTGCTGCTCAAAAAAAGGAAAAGAAACAATTCAAATTATTTAATAAGAAGAAAAAAACGGAAAATACAGAACAAAAACCCAAAGAACGCAGCTTTAAAAACGCAACAAAATATGCGGAAGAATCTTACAAAAACCGCAAAGAAGAAGAAAAAGCCGGTAAAAAAGCTGCCAGAAAGCAGTCCAAAAAGAAAAAATCCGCAAAAAAAGACGCACAGGAAATCGAAGTAAATCTAAACAGCGAAAATTCCGGCAATAATGCGGAAATTCAAACAACACAGCAGGTAATGACCGGCTCTGTTACGGCAAATAAAATCATTTCCGTTGATGATTGCGTAAAATTGGCGCTTGAAAACAACCCTTCTATCGTTTCACAGATGATGAACAGGGATATTTACAAAAATAAAATTGCGCAGGCGTGGGCAAATTACTTCCCTACAATTAATCTTGGCGTTAGCGCTTCAAAAAATGATATGCTGATGACGAACTTCAAGTTCCCCATGCAAAAATATACCCTCTGGAATGCACCCAGCGCAGGCGTGAACCTGCTTTTGTTTGACTTTGGCAAAACTTCTGCTTCTGCGGGTGTTGCAAAGAAAACTTTTGAAGCATCGGAAGAAAATCTTCAGGCTAATATCAATGAAATTATCTACAACGTTAAAAATGCCTACTATTCGCTTCTGTACGCGCTTCAGCAGGTGGAAGTTCAGGAAGAAGCCGTTGCGCAGTATGAAATTCACCTGAAACAGGCCGAGGCTTATTACAATATCGGCTCAAAAGCCAAAATTGACGTCACTACGGCCCAGTACAACCTCAATAACGCAAAATTGGATTTGATTCAGGCGAAAAATACTGTTGATATGGCTTATGCAAATTTAAATAACGCAATGGGGCTTCCTGAATTTGCCGATTATGAAATAAAAGAAAAGCTTACCTCCAGAAAATACGATATTATTTTTGACGATATAATCAAAACGGCTTATGAACAGCGTCCTCAACTTCTTGCGGCAAAGAAGAAAATGGAGGGGTCAAAAATTTTGATTAAAGCGTCGAAATACGCGTTTTTGCCTGACGTTACAGGATTTGGCAGCTACACAAGGGGCGGAAAAACTCCCGGAACCGATTATGGCTACCAGATAGGTGCCCAGGTTTCATATCAGAACCTTAATTTGCTCTTGCTGAAACAGCAGGTGGATGAGGCAAAACTTACCTACTTAAAGGACAAAGCGGACTATGAGGTTCAGCGTCAGAGCGTTTATCTTGAAGTAAAACAGGCATATATTCAGTTTAAAAATGCACAGGAGTCGATTCCGGTTGCGCTTTCTTCAATGAATGAGGCAAAAGACCGCTATGACCTTGCTGCTGGCAGATATAAGGTCGGATTGGGCGATGCGGTTGAGTTGAAAGACGCGCAAACTACCTATTTGAATGCGCAATTGGGCTATTACAACACGCTCACGCAGTACAATACCTCGGCTGCCAACCTCGAAAGGGTTGTGGGCGCACCGATTATCCCTGTTGAGAACAATCTTTAATAAAAAGCTGCGCGCTTACCATCCCGAATGCCCATTTGCGGATTTTACAGCATTTCAGGCCCTGCGTTTCTATTGCAACTGCTAATTTTTCGGGTGATAAAAAGCTGTTTTTGGACAAAATTAAATATTTGTAGGATTCAGGCGATTTGCTGAATATTTTTGCTAAAATTACGGCAAGAATATCAAATATTTTGTTCACAGGCTCATTGCCTTTAAAAAGGTCAAGATGCAGGAAAAATCCCCCGTTTTTGAGCACTCTGGCGATTTCTGAGACAACTTTTTCATAGTTTTCAAAATTTCTCAGCCCGAAACCCAGCGTGCAGCCGTCGAGCGATGACGATTCAAAAGGCAAATTAGTGCAATCGCCCTCAATGAAGCTGATTTTGCCTGATTTGCGCTTTGTTTTTGCAATTTGGAGCATGTCGGGGGAAAAATCAAGCGCAAAAACCTTATCAACATTTTCATTTCGGGCGAGAAGTTCCGCAATTTCGCCGGTTCCGCTGCATAAATCGGCTATTCGGGCGCCTTTTTTAATTTTTATAAGCCCGACGCTTTTTTGCTTGATTATTTTTTGAATGCCCAGTGATATCGCAAAATTCATAAAATCGTAGCGCGAAGCCAGAGCATTGAACATATTTTTAATTTTTTCGGGATTTTTGTCAATCATTTTACTATCAAAACCGCTGCAACGAGCAAATTATAGACCATTGAAGCGTTTCTTGCAAGTTTGAAGATGTTCATAAAATCGTTTTCTTTATGCTCTGTTGTTTTTATGTAGTTTTTAAGCAGCGAAAATGCCCTTAAATAGTACAATATCACGGGAATCACGATAATTCCCGCGCAAATCGGGAGTATATTTTTCATTATGAGCACAAAGTGAATTAAAACCGCAATGAATCCAATGAACAAAAACAGTTTGAGCGCCAATTTTTTTGAACCAAGCCGCACGCAAAGCGTTTTTTTGCAATTCAGGCTGTCAAAGTCATAATCCATCAGGGAATGGGCGTACAGGAGGTTCATTATTAACAAAGAAACCGGCACGGAAAGCAAAAGAAGCTTAAATGTGACTACACCGGTCATTACAACGCTTATACCCGAGAACAAAAGTACGCCGTATGTCAGCGCAACAGCCATTTCCCCGAGTGCATAGTGATTCAGCCGCGGATAGAGCAGGATTATTATGGCGGCAATAGCTGCAATAAGCAAAACTTTTACGCCGGACTGCAAAAACAAATAAAAACCCGCCGCAGCCGCAATCAAAAAGTAAATTCCGCAGGCAATGCTGATAAATTTAAGCGTAAAATGACCTTTGTCCAGATATTCTGTTTTGCATTTTTGCTTTGGCACTTTGAATATCGTGTCAATGCAGTCATCGAGGAGGTTTGCGCCCAGATGTGCAAATGTTACGCCAATAAGTGCGATAATTCCGTTGATAAAATCGCCGCCATATCCCAAACAGTAAACAAAACACACAAACCAGCTTGTAAAGCTTGTCGGCAGCGAATATCCGCGCGAAACGGTGTAGAAAAAGTATGTGATTTTTTTCAGCATATTATGATTATAGCTGAAAGTTTTATGTATTACACTTTTATTCTGTATATTGAACAAATTCTATCATTGTCATATTCGGGAGCATGCAAAATGCGACTTTGTGATAATAAACAGCCTTTTTTATTGGTGAGATAACTATACATTTTTCTTTTTCTACAAAATTATTAAAATCTTGATCTATATCATCTGTTTCATAAGCAAAATGATAGAACTTGTTTCCTTTTTTTAATATGTTTGTCAGTGGTCCATTTTCATTAAGATTTTCAAGAAGTTCAAGTGTAGGTTGACCCTCTGCCTCGATGAACAAACCTCGTATTCCTTGATTTTGATCTTCAAAATAATCTGAAATTTGAGAATAGCCTAATTTTTGAAAAAATGAATATTCTTTTTCTATACTTTTGCAAGCAACTCCTATATGATCAAACTTGTATTTTTGAAGCATCTTTTACCTCTATTTTTAGTCCATTTGTATTAATAATTTCAGGAATATAATATTGGATTGTGCCTTCCTTACTAACTTTTTCTCTTGAAATATTTGCAAGCCATTCTAGGGCTGGTGTATTTCTTGGACCTTGTTTGTAATTAATTTGAACAACACTGTTAGTAGAAAGCTGTTTTTGCGCTATTTGAAGTAATTTGGGTAGCATCACATTTTCCAGGTTACGGCCCAATGCGCGGCAACTTACTGTAAGCTCATCAACGACAAGTCTGTCAGCCTCTTTATGTGCTGCAAGTATAGCAATGATTCCGCTATCTGAAAGTATATCTGACATTTTAATTGTTATTATGAGCGATTTTGGGTTTTGCATTAATGTTTTTACTTCTGTTTCGGAATATCTTTTGTAGCACAAAATGAATTGATTAGTTTTATTGAATAATTCTGAAACTCTGTGAATTTGTGCTTCATCATTAATTGAATAAATTAATTCAATCCCTAATTTTGAAAAGTATTCTTCGGCTGTGAGCTTTTTAGCCATTTCTACTCTTTGTGCATTAGCCTTAATATCCTTGCTTCTAATGCTATCTTCGGCAGAACGTTTTAGTTTCAAAAGCCCGGGGTATAATGAAAGAATTTGCAATACTGATTTCGGTGATTCTGCTAATATTGTTTTTACTGGAATAGAGGTCATTTCAACATTTTGAATTTCTGCAGGATTATCATCAATGAATATTATTGACTCAAGACCTATATTCAAAATTTTTGCGAGCTCTAATAAATTTTCTGATTTATTTTTCCAGTTGACTTTCAAAGCAGCAAAATCTTCCCACCTGAGCGGAAAATCTTTTCTTCTGGAAAACAGCTCTCTGACGTCTTCCTCTTCATTTTTTGATGCGATACAAATAAAAAATCCTTGTTTTTGTAAAGCTTTTATGTGGTTTTGTAGCTTTTTGTGTTCTTCTGTTAATACGATGCCATCTATTCCATCTTCACCAAGAATGCCATCATATAAAGTATTGTCCAAATCAAAAACCAAAGCTTTTAATGCTGGCTTCAATATTGAGGGAATTAATTGTAAACCTAGTTTTTGAGAGATTAGAATTATTGATTTATTAGAAAGCCGCGTACCAGAGTATGCTTCTTTTTCTAAATCATAAGCTTCTGCACCTAGTTTATCGAATATTTCATTTGCGCGTATTAAATAACAATCTGTTAATGAATCAATTTTTAGTTCAATTTTTTTTCCAGTATATATAAGCAAAACCGGAGATTTTGCATTCTCTTTCAAAAATGCCAAGCGTTCATTTAAAAAAGCTTCCAAATTAATATTTTTATATCTTTCCAAATCTAGCCATATTATATTTAAATCGCAATCAGTAAGCTGAAAGTTTAAGCTGTCATCGTAATCACTATAAACGAATTCTGCTGTTATATTGGAATAGTTTAGAAATGCATTCAAAATGCTTGCAATGCTTTCAAATGAGTGATTCCTATATACAGCTATTCTGATTTTTTTATTATTTTCTTTGCTTTTTATTTTTAAAAGTTCGAGGCGTTTTAAATTATCTTTAAACAATAAATTCAAGATTATCTCCTTATATTTCACACTTATTCGGCAATATATCTAATATCTCTTTAATAGACATGATATTTTCTTCTGCTTCGAATGCTCTACCTTTTTCTAATATAGTTTTTGCGGTCTTTAGCATTGCTGGATAGGAGGCTCGGAGTAAATGGTTTGCGTAAATTACAATATTGACTCCCATTTCCTCAAGTTCAGACTCGTGTGTACTACTGTATGTAGTTGGAACAACAACAAGTGGCACTCTTTTTTCAAATTTGTTGTACTCTTGAGCAAATGCTCTTATTTCATCACAGGTATTAGATTTGGAGTGTATGAGTATGCCATCTGCACCCGCATCAATATATGCCTTGGCTCTTGTTATTGCATCGTTTTGCTTTAGAATCAGACTTTCAATTCTGGCAATTATCATAAAATCGTCTGTAACCTGTGCTTTTTTCCCATGAGCAATTTTGCTACAAAAACTTTCAATCGAAGCTTGCGTTTGCTTAACATCTGTACCAAATAAAGAATTCATCTTCAAGCCTTCTTTATCTTCTATAATTACTGCTGAAACCCCGAGTCTTTCTAGAGTTCTTACAGTATAGACAAAATGTTCGGTCAATCCACCGGTATCACAGTCAAAAATCATTGGTTTTGTAGTGACTTCAAATATTTCATTGACCAGGCCGGTTCTTTGGGAAATATCTAAAAGCTCAATATCAGGTTTACCCTTTACTGTTGAAGATGTAAGTGAAGAGCACCAGAAACCATCAAATGTCCTTGGGCCTTCACCCGGTATTTTTACCTCGGTATTTTCGACTATAAGAGCACTTAATGCGCTGTGTGCTTCCATTATTCTTATCATTTTTTTTGCATTTAGAAGCCTTTTTAATCTTGCAAGCCTCAACTGGGGCGTAGTTCCAATTTCTTTAAGGTGAACATGTGCTGAAGTTGAAGAAATCCCTTTCGTATATTCCGGCTCAACCAGTTGTCCTCCCCATTCGGCAAGCACTTCGATAGCTCGTTCTCTAACTTTAGCCAAAGGCCCCTCTCTCCAGTCAGTACCGTGTACCATATAGGCTGGTTTGTATCTTCTTAGATTTTCTTCATAATCACGAGATGTTTGTGGTACAACAATATCTACGCCTTTGACATTTTCGATAACCATTTTTCTTTGATCATAATTCATATAAGGCAGTCTTTTGTATGATGCAATAGCTGCATCAGTAAATAGACCTACCATAACAGTACCTAGTTCCGAGGCTCTTTTTATAATATTTAAGTGACCCGGATGTACCATGTCAACGGCCATTGGTACATAGACCAATTTATCTTTTTTATTCATTTCCATTATTCTTAATCCTTCTGATTTTCTACTTGAAACAAGCAGGACATAGTTTAAGTGAAGATATGTCACCTTTTTTATGACAATTTCTTATATTTTCCATAGCTTCGGAATGCCAAATATCATAGATTGAGTCGTTATGTATATTTCCAATTGCTATCTTTCTTGCCTTATGCGCGGCACAAGGTAAAACTAATCCATCACCATGTATAAATACAGATTCAAATGCATAAGAACATTTTTGCTTACCTTCCATCGGTGTTTCATTTTTTGCGTGTGCCATTTCGTCGCTATCGTCTTCTTCAAAAGGACTGATTGGAACAAAACGCTGGAGTGCGACATAGTCAACTTTATCCACCCAGTATTTTTTAAATTCTTCAGCTTCGTGTGCGTTGTCTTCCTGTAATACCATGCTGACTCTAGTCAATGGTATCTGTTTTTTCATTTCTGCTCTGAGTCGAAGAAAGGTATTTATATTGTTCATTATTTTGTCATAATTGCCACCAATTCTTATTTTTTCGAATGTTTCTCGAGACAAAGCATCAAGGCTAAAGCACATTCTGGTCAAGCCGGAATTTAACAGTGCCCGTGACATTTCTTCGGTTAAAAGCATTGCATTTGTATTTAGGTGAATATCCATAATGCCTTTTTCTGTTGCATAATTTATTCTTTCTATTAAATCTTTGTCAAGAAGTGGTTCATTTGCGTGATTCATTCCTATTGATGGACAATTGTGTTCAGCGCATTCGTCTATAAGCCTGCAATAGGTTTTAAAATCCATTTCTCCGGGGTAGCTGTATCCCTTTTCGAGCTCAGGATGGCCATGGACGCACATTTTACAGCGCATATTACATCTGAATTTTGTTTCAAATCTTACAAATAATGGGAAATCAGGAGTGTATTCCATTCTGGATGCTCTATCCCACTTTTTTCTATATTCTACCCATTTTTCACCAAATTTTTCTTTAAATGGTGCATCAGGATCATCTAATATCGAGGAGTTCACGACTCGCCCTGCTGATGTTTGTTGATTTTTTATTGTTTGCATTGTTCTACTCCTTTGTGCAGATTTATCATAAATTGTTTTTTATTTACAATGGGAGGAATTGTAGGTCGTCCTAAATCTTGACGTGCTCCAATTTGTGCTTTGACTTCCAAAAATGTAAGTTCTTTTGTTGTTTTCAGCGTCTCTAAAGCCTTTTTTAGTTCAATTTCATCTGATAAACTGAAGCAATTTTTATAACCACAGCTTTTTGCAATTTCATTGAATTTAATTTTTTCACCAACACTAGGAAGCCCACCAACACTTTCATGTGCTCCGTTATTGATTACAATATGAATAAAGTTACTCGGTGCATTTGCGCCTATAAGTGCCATTGCTCCCAGGTGCATTAGTAATGAGCCATCACCATCAATACAAAGAATCTGTTTTTCTGGCTTTTGCAAGGCTATCCCCAAAGCAATAGATGAACAATGGCCCATTGAGCCGACAGTTAAAAAATCTTTATCATGAGATTGCTTATTTCTTTCTCTTATTTCAAAAAGTTCTCTAGAAGCTTTGCCTGTGGTTGAAACAATAATAGCATCTTTAAATTCTTGCGTTAATATATCTATAATTTCTTCTCTGTATAAAGTATGAGCGTTTTTAAACTTCACCTTATGTTCATTTTCCAGCGCACCCTTTTTTATAACAAATGCAAAACTCTTACCTTCTTTAAGTTTGGAATTTGTTTCTTTTACTGTATTAGAGAGTTCTTGTTTGCTTGTCGATTTATCAACTACAATATAATCAATATCAAGATTATCAAGAAGCTTTGTTGTGATTTCACCTTGAAAAACATGTTGTGGTTCGTCTTTTGTTCCAGGTTCGCCACGCCATCCTATTATAAAAATACAAGGTATTCCATATATTTGGGGGCTTAAAAGTGAACACACCGGGTTTACAGCATTTCCCAGCCCGCTATTTTGAAAGTAAACAACCGGAATTTTGCCTGTCGCTAGATGATAACCAGCTGCAATGGCAACTGCATTGCCTTCATTTGCCGCAACAATGTGATTTTTTGATATCCCGTGTTTAAGATAGAGATAATCAGTTAAAGGCGTCAATGTAGAGTCAGGCACGCCAACGAAAAATTCTTTGTCGATTATTTCAATGAAGTCTTTTATGTTCATTCATTCATCCAATCGTCTGGTTTTACTATAAAGTCTTTTGAAAGATACGCGTTATACTTCATAAGGTGGTGTGCCTCTATTTTTGTAGGGAGTTCTCTGAAGTTACTGTATTCAGAATCTAAAACTTTTTCGGGTTTGTTTGGGATATAAAATTCTGTGTCTTCAAATTTAGCTTTTTTAAGGGGAAATATATCACTGTATTTAAGCAGCTTACGGAAAGGTACCATTTGAAATGTATATGAATCAATTCCTGCGTATATTGTATTACTTTTTTCCACAAAGATATCTTTGTGGTTTTTTCTTTCTTTTACAAAGAAAGAAAAAATGTCGCCAAATCGTTGATATTTCCATCTTTGTGTATTTATTTCATCCACGAAGTTTATCATCTTTTCTTCATTCATTTCGTCAGAATAATAATCAAGTGCCCAAAAATCACATTTTATAAGGTAGTTTTTTGTACCTTTGAAGACCATAAATACTTCTGGAGAGTCAATACAAAAAATAGTATCGGAGGATGATTCGAGAATTTGAGCGAGGTTTTCGTGGAACTCTTTGCAATTGTACATCCAATCGGAAGTATCAATATAAGTATATTTATTTTTGAAATATGAAACAGCCTTTTCATAATCTTCTCTCATCAAAACAAAATCAAAGTCATCTTCCCAGGGTATAAAACCTTTATGCCGAACTGCACCTATTAGTGTACCGCTATCTGCAATAGGTTTTACACCTGTTTCTTTCTCTATGTCTTGTAAAATACTTTTTGTGAAATCCAGCATATCAAGCTGATACTGCCTAAATTGTCCCTTTGCAGGCTTTAATTGGTCAGGGGATATCTTATTCAGTATTGTTGCATATTTTCTTTTGTCTGCATCAAAAATAAAATTATAAGTTTGCTTGGTATTTTGCTTTTTTTGAAAATGTTTTATTAGGCTTTTGGGTATTCTAACTGATTTGTTAAAATATACCAAATTCTTATACATATTCAGATATTCATCCGTAAGAGTGACAATTCGAAATTTTAATTTAATGCGAATAATATTGAATATTAAAATATTATCTTCGCTTTTTACAGAAAAAATTTTTTCACATATTTTCATTTATTATCTCCTTGATTTTTTTGATAATTGCTAGCATAGAATTCAAGGTTGGTATATCTTCTCGTGGAATTTGAATTTCAAATTCTTCTTCTAGCATAACTATTAGTTCAAGGTGTTTTAAAGAATCCCATAATTCTTCGTTATCCATAGATACTTCTTCTGGATTGGAAATTTTGTGTTCAAACAGTGTTTCTAAAATAACTTTTACTCTTTCTTCAGTTTGCATTTTAAACTTGCCTCATTTCTTCTACATTTAAAAATTCTTTTGCTGTAATAAGCCTGTTCCTTTTTGCTGGATTGCCTTCGTATATAGAGTTTGGTTGAGTTGATTTGCGTATAACAGAACCCATAGCAATGAAGTTATCCGGGGCGATTCTTAAATTATCACCAACTGAAACATTAACACCCAAGAACGAGTTTTCACCAATTTCAGAATTTCCTGCAATTACACATCTTGCAACCAGGGAACAGTTATCTCTTATATATGAATAATGTTGAATACAACAACAACTCCATAAAGTAACATTATTACCTATTTTAGAGAACGGATGCAGTACACAATTTTCCATAATCATGCAATTGTCCCCTATTTCGACATTATGCCATATGCTGGCACTTGAGCTTATATATGTGGCAAGCTTGTAACCTTTTTCTTTTGCAAGATTGTAAAAATGGGTTCTATTTCTATTGAGTTTATACCAGCCGAGTGCAATATACATTTCATATTCTTCAGGTGGGTGTGTTTTTTGTATATTTTCAAAAGCAAATACTGGTGAACCACAAAATATTTGACCGGCTTCAATGTATTTACTTTCGGTGGTGAAACAAGATATTTCATATTCGCTATCATGTTGGAAGTATTCATAAGCAAGGTGCCCAAGAGTACCTGCTCCGAAAATAATTAATTTTTTTGTTTTCTTCATTAAATTTTACCTTAATATTTTTTAGCTTCTATAATTTTTATCAATCCAAAAAGGTAATGAGAAATATTGTTTCCTCGAACAATAATTTTCCACACAGGTATACCAATAACTTTGTAAATTGTTTTATTGTATGATGAGTTGTTATTTTTTATTTTTAAAAATTTATAAAAGTACTTAGGATATTTTTTTATCAATACAGAGACTGGCTCTATATCTTTTTGTTTTAGAGCTTTAGTCATAGCGGTGTTAAAAGTTGCTTCTTTATGTTGTTCAAAAGCAGCACTGAATTTATTATCAAAATAATTATCAATGTTGGTTAAAAGCTCAATCCAATCAGCTGTTTCCTGAGGGTTAACGTGATTGCCATTTTTTTTAAACCAAGAACCAGAAGGGGAAACTCGATACACACTCATTGTTTCATTTATATATCCAAAGCCCCCTGACTTGAGCATAAAACAGTGCATTGGCCGATCTCCAGCAACACAGGTTTTGAACCATTCTGGATATTTTATTGTTTTATCGTATCTATATACAATAGAAGCTGTAGGTATTATCCCGCCTATTATATCATCCATAGTAAATATTTTTTTATTAGACTTAAAATCTTTTATGCTATTTGGCCAATATTGTTTACCATTTTCGTCAGGTGGGAAATTAAAATCGAAATTCCAGCTTTTTACTCCAGGTTCTTTTATTATTTCTGCATTATGAAAGCAACCATTAAGTTGTTTGTTTGATTCCAAAAAATCAATTTGTTTTTGTAGCTTATTAGGATCTGTCCAGTAATCGTCGCCTTCACATAGAGCAAGATAATCAGCATCAATTTTGCGAAGTAGATCAAAGCTATTTTCTTGCCCTCCAAGATTCTTTTCTCGTTTTATATGTTTTATAATCTCAGGATATTTTTGTGCGTATTCTGCAACGATATCAGATGTTCCATCGGTTGAACAATCATCACCAACTAATACCTCAAATGGGAAATTAGTTTTTTGCATTATAAATCCATCCAATGCATCTTTTATGAAATTTTTGTGATTATAAGTACAGCAAAGCACTTGGCATTTTACATCTCTTTTTGACATTTTTGTAGCTCCTTGAAGTAATTGCTTCGTGAATTCATCTTTTTAATTTACTACGTTGAGTTCTATTTGTATTTAAAATATCAGGTAGTTTGTGGTGTAAATTCTTCAGTCCATTCAGTTTTCTCTTTTTGAGATTTTTGCCATTTGAAACTACGAGGTGATTCAGTATTGCAATATTTACAAAAGCTTATAGGTTTTCCTACGCTTTGGGCCAATTCTTTACCAGAAAGTTTGTATATATCAAATGATTGAGGTAATTCTTTATTTTCATTATCAAAATAATTATTAAAATATTCAATATAACACGCTGGGCAAGTATAGAGTTTAGAATTCCATAAATTTACACAATTTTTACTTCCACACTTATTAAATGTTGATACAATATCTGAATCCCCTCTAGAATTTCTTTGGTTATAAAAAATTTCTCCATCATTTATACTTCCAATTTCAATTTTTTGTTTTTTTATGAGTTCAAGGTACTCATTAAATTTGTCTTTGCAGGGAGGATATTTTGATAAATCAATGATTATTTTATTTTTTTTAAGTATATCCCAGAATGCTTGTGGCATTTGCGGAAGTAAAATTCCATTTGTGACTATCCTTATATCTGTGATAGGAAAGTATTTTCTTGTTATTTCTATAAATTTATTAAGGTCTGGATGTAGCAATGGTTCACCACCCATTAGCCTTATTTGACGTATTGAGACTTTTTTAGAAAGTTCTTTTATATCTCTTTCAAATTGCTTTATATCAGTGAATTTCTCTTTAACTAAAGGTGAGTAATGGCCGCAGCCTTTACAGTTTAGGTTACAATGGTCACATAGATGTGTTTCAATATAAGGAATATAGCTTCTATTTTTATTAATGCCAAAACTTAGCTTTAGTTTCCATATTTTTATTTGTATTGATTCTTTGGATTGTGCCCAATAATCCTTACTGGCACTTATGGTATGTTTAATCTCAATAATATTTTTTAGCATTTATGAAACCTCCATTGTATATTTTTTATTTAACTAATTCTTATTGCCTATTCAAGAATAAAATTATCAAGCATTTTGTTAATATCTTCTATAGAATTGAACATCATTACATCCAACATTGAAAGGCCTGTGATTATATTTTCAGGCCCCCTGCGTTGAGGATAAGGTTTAATATTGACTTTTTGGAAATATAACTTCACTCCTGCGTCTTCATATTTACTTCTGTCAAAAAATTCCATTCCTCCTGGAGGGTTCCAGTACTCTTCAACATTGCCTATTGCTTTACATATATTCAAAGCCCACTCGTCTGGTGCATTTACTTTTTGAATTTTTAAATCCATTTCAGAATATATTTTATAATTAAAATTTATACCTAAATATTCACATACACACCGGAGAGTATTGGCATTCAGCTCAACAATGCTATCTGTTTCAATTTGTAGCCCTTGGGATAAAACATTAATTGTTTCATTATAAAACGGTGATTTTTTTTTGTAATGTAGTAATTGTTTGAATATCTTTTCTTTCCAATTTTCTTGATTATTTATTTTGACATCCTTTATTTTTGTTTCTAAGGAATGTTTGGTCAATGGGACATTTATATATTGCCAGTCATTAGTTTGTTTTAATATTCTATTTCTGTCAATCCATCCGTGCCTGATATATTGTGCAGTATCAAATAAAATGAACTCATCAGTATGTTTAATAAGGCTAAAATACCCAATATATGGAAAAAAGTATGGCTGCATTATTGCTAATTTCATTTTTCGGACTCCTGTCCATTTATTACTGTATAATTTTTGTTGTAAAAATTTTTCAGATTATTGATAAACACTTCTTTATTGTCGAATTCTTTCAGTTTGCTTTTATGGCGATGCAGTATTTTTTCATAAGCTTCTTTGTTTTGCGTAAGTTGTTCACATTTTTCGACTATCTCTTTTTCCATATCTGAATAGGTGGCAAAAACATTATCTAATTCTTTCCAGCTTTCATCAGGGAAAAATTGATTATTATATACTGCAAAGGCAACACTTCCTACAATTGAAGGTTGGTTAAAATAACCATCAAAACCTTCACCGAATGAAATTGTGAAATATGCTTTTCCAATAAGCTCCATATATTCAGCAAATGTTATGTTTTCTATTTGAATAATATTAAAATCCGGTAGTGAGTACTTTAATTTTTCAATAATTTTTGCTTTGTGGCAATTATGGTCCGGTGAAAAAGCTATTATTTTTTCTTTTCTTTCAAATGGTACCGGTATATAGCAAGATGTGTCTATATATACTGATAAAAAATGTGATTGTATATTCCATTTTTTATAAGATTCGTTTTTTATGCACCTTAGACCTGCAATAGTTTGCGTAATATTAGCTGTTAATTTTTTGAGATTTTGTATTTTTGACGGTTCCGGCATCAAATCAATATTTTGATTTAATATATTGATTTGCAAATCCTTGGTGGATTTTAAAAACTTCTTTTCTTTCAGGGACAATGAGTTGTAGAACTTATCAGCCAAAAACTCCGGCAAATGAACAGTAATCTTTTCAGCTGAAGCATTATCTGTTATTTGTGACCATCTGTATATCTTTTCTTCGTTATTGAAATAGTTATTGTGACTATATGTTCTGTTTCCTGGCGGTGTCGAAATCAAACACATAGCATTAGGGCAAATTTCTCTAGAATACTTACAAATTGAATATATAGATAGAATTCCTCCAGTTATCATTTCAATTTTAGGCACAAAAAATATAATCAGTTCTTTTGCCGTTTTTAACTCCGTGAGGTCATAATTATTCTGTTGTGTTATGGCTTTTAAAGTGTTTTCTTTGTTTTTGTATGAAATTTTAAAGCCTAAAACCCGCCAAACCGTGTTAATATCATCTTTTTTATAAGAAAAGATTTTATCAAAGAAATTTGTCATACTTTGCAAACTCCCCTGATAATTTTACAAATTTTCTCAATTGTTCCAAGCTCTAATCCGATAAACAATGGAAGGCACGCGATTCTGCTGGCTATATCCTCCGAAATTGGGCAATCGAGCGTATTTTCCAGATATGGAAGTTTGTTAAGGCTTGGATAAAAGTATCTTCTGGGGTGAATACCATCTTTGCTCAAGGCATTGAAGACTTCTTTTAACTCGGTTTCTGATTCAAAAAGAACAGGATAATATGCAAAATTGTACATTAAATCTTTTTGTTTGGCGGGTCTTTTGAGGCAATTTTCCAGGTATGTATCGTACAACTCGCTAATTTTTCTTCTTTCTGAAATAATTTCAGACAAATACGGCAAATTTGAAAGCCCCATTGCAGCATTCATTTCCGTTTGTTTAGCATTTATGCCCAAACAGTAATGATTGTCGCCGTCATGCCCGAAACGTTTTATAAGGTCTAATCTTTGAGAAACTGCGTCCTCCTTGACAATGCAAGCACCGCCTTCTATCGTGTGGAAAAGCTTGGTAGCGTGGAAACTGCAGGTCGAAATATCGCCGTAATCAAGCAGGGATTTGCCTTTGTATTTTGACGCAAAGGCATGAGCCGCGTCGTAGATTACAAAAATATTGTGTTTTTTAGCAATTTTTTCAATTTTTTCGACGTCACAGGCATATCCGAAAACATGCACGGCTAAAATCGCCTTTGTATTTGGCGTTATGGCCGCTTCAATTTTATCTGCGTCTATTGTGAAATTTTCCGGCTCAATATCAACAAAAACAGGTTTGCAGCGTTCCCAGAGGATAGAGCTGGTCGTTGCAACGTATGAAAAAGGAGTTGTGATAATTTCTCCTTCGGTTATCCCCAGGGCTTTTAAGGCTATTTGAATAGCAATTGTACCGTTAGTGACATAATGGAAATTTTTAACTCCCAGATAATTTGAAAGTCTGGATTCCAACTCACGTAACAGCGGGCCTTGATTTGTGAGTTGCCCGTTTTCAAAGATTTTTGCTATCCACTTGTTATATTCTTCTATCGGCGGCAAAAAGGATTTTGTCACGTATATCTTATCACACTGTTGCATGTCAATTCTTTCCTAAGAAAAGCCGGTCTCCAACTCCCGCTTTACATTCAATACAACATATTTTCCAAAATGTTGTAAACTACTTGCTAGGAAAAATTCTAGCACAAACAAATTTTTTTTAGTATCAATGTATATAAATATGAAGTATGAAAAGAAAAATTCTTATTTCCACCCGACGGCTGTGATATCGGCAGTTTTTAGTCTGTCATTTAATGAAGTATCCGCCACTGCTAAAAATTCTTTGTATCCGGAACTTTTTTCGCTGGAGATTGAGGGGTGAAGAAGAAGTTCTGTGAGAGATTTTACGTTTTTCAATGCAAATTCGATGGTTTTATTGTCCATATAGCCCGTATAATTCACGCCAATAAGGTTTTCATTCGTCGAAAGCCCGAACTCCTTTGCGCAGCGCCAATTTATAAGCGTAAAACTGTTTAATAATGCTACTTTTATAAGGTTTATCGGGTATTTGAATGAAATATATTTTGAAATATCAGGCACCAGATAAGGTATTTCAAATTGAGTTCTGATATTTTTAATTCCGTATTCTTTTGCCAGCTTGCAGGCAATCCTGAAAATCCCCGGGATTGCATGGACATGAACATGGGAATCTATATGAGAAACCTTTGTTTTTTCAAGGATTTTTTCGATTTGCAGGCGAAAATCCCGTTCAACTTCTTCTAAAAACTCCTCATTAAAGGATTTCAGAAGTATCTGCACAAAACCGTTTTTATACTGCCCGTTTTCGTCGTACAAAAGCGAATTATGTTTCAATTTCTCTTTTAATGTCGAAAATTCAATGATATTCAGGTGAACTCCGATACTTATCCCCTCCAGTTGCTCCAAAATTGAAACTGCGTCCTCAAAAGCCGGTGCATTTGCCATTAAACTTGCTGAAGTCAGCACACCGTCTTTTGCAGCTTTCAAAATTGCGAGATTTGCGGATTTTGAGATACCAAAATCGTCCGCATTTATAATAAGTTGTTTTTTCGTGGTCATTAATATAAAATTCCTATGTGGAAATAATATCACAAAGGATTTATATATGGGTAAAAACAAACTCGGAGTTATAGTTCCATGCTTTAACGAAGAAGAATCGTTGAAAGTTAATATAGAGCTGCTAAGACAAAGGCTTTTTCTTCTGATGGAGAAAGAATTGATTAGCGAGGACAGTTTTATCTGTTTTATTGATGACGGAAGCAAGGATAAAACCTGGCAGCTCATTGTAAATGCTCATCAGAACGATAGCAAGCACATAAAAGCTTTGAAATTTACAAAAAACTACGGAAATCAAAAAGCTTTGATTGCCGGACTTGAGTATGCGCAAAAACTTGAAGTCGATTGTGCGGTTACAATTGATGCTGATTTACAACAGGATGAATCAAAAATCGAGGAGTTTCTCGCTAAATTCAACAACGGCGCTGAAATTGTTTATGGCGTGAGAAAAGACAGAAAAACCGATAATTTCTGGAAAAAGTTCACTTCTAATGCTTTTTACAAATTCATGAACATTATGGGCGCAAATATCATGCCCAATCATTCCGAATATCGCCTTATGAGCCGTAAAGCGCTCGATATACTTGCTCAGTATCCTGAACGCAACCTGTTTTTGAGAGGGATTTTCTTTGACACGGGTTTGAAAAGCGAAATTGTCGAGTTTGACGTAAAAAAACGCGAGTTTGGTAAATCAAAATTTGGCTACGGCTCGCTTTTCAGGCTTGCTGCGGCGGGAATTACTTCTTTCAGCGTCAGACCTTTGCGGATTATTTTCTATATTGGCATAATAATCTCGCTCATTAGTATTTGCTGGGGCTGTTGGACTATTTTCAGGCTTATGGCGGACTTGCCGGCAAGAATCGGCGCTATTGATTACTATGAAATTTTTGAAATGTTTATGTCAGGGCTTCAGATGCTCTGCATAGGCATAATCGGCGAATATGTCGGGCAAATTTTGCAAGAAGTCAAAGGCCGCCCCAGAGCAATAATCGAAAAAGAGCTTAATTAGGCTCTTTTTCTTTTAAGAGTGTGTATTTTCGGCCCTTTTTTATTTCTGTAAAATTGGCAAAAGCTTTTTCATTGTTTTTTATCTCTTTATTTTTTACAAGTATCAGTGCTTCCGGCGCAAATTCGAGTTCTGAAAGCCCGCTGTAATCAACATCTTTCAGATAAACCACTTTTGCGCCATAACCGTAGTAATTAAGAGAAAAGCGGCGCCCCGTGTTGATTGCGTAAATCGTTGCATTGCTTTCTTTTGCCTGTTTTGCATATTCCATTAAATCATTCTGCCCGAATGCGTAATCTAATCTGTAAAATTGAGGCGTTCCCCATGCCGAAAGAATCAGGATAAACAATATATAAGCCCCGAAAAGCGCTTTTCGATTCTTTTTTATAAGAAAAATCACTGCCGGAACCTGTGTAAGCAAAATTGTCGCAATGCAGAACCATTGTATGGATTTTATGTCGGCATAAATTGCCTGCGGCAGAAAAAATTGCATAAATATTGCGCTGACGCCGCATAAAATACAAAATCCGCTGAAAATATATGAAGAAACCTCAATTTCTTTTGAAAAACAGCCTTCTGAAAGGTATTTTGTCCAGATATAACCGATAATACAGGCCATAAAAGGGTATACCGGCAGAATATAAGTTATTAGCTTTGTGCTTGAGGATGAAAAAAAGAACAGCGTAAACAGGGCTGCGATGATGTTCACTGCCAGAAAGAGTTTTGCGTTTTCAAAGGTGGGCTTCAGGTTCGGCGATTTGAGTTTTTTCAGCTTTGCACCCGCAGCTGCAAACAAAGAAAGCGTCCACGGCACTATCCCCCATGTTACAGTGATTAAAAAATAATACCATGGCTGTTTTCGGCCCAGTTCTTCGGAATTCAAAAAACGCTGCAAATGATGTTTTACAATATACTCGTGATAAAAAGTCGGGTGCGTTTTTAGCATAATTATGTGCCATGGCAGCGTAATCAGCAGAAAAAGCGCTATTCCGGGCAAAATATAAAGCGGTTTGAAGATTTCTTTAAAGGTTTGGGTGAAAATTGAAACCAAAAGCGCTGTTCCAAACGGGATTGCTGCGCCCGGAACGCCCTTTGCCATAACAGCAAGCGCCGAAAATATGTAAAAAAGCCACCAGAAGTATTTTTTATTCTTTTCCTGCACAAAGAGCGTCAAGAAGTAAGAAAACACCGAAAAAGCGACAAATGTACACAGAAAAATGTCTAAAATAGCGTATTTTGCCAGAATTGTATATTCAAGGCAGGTTGCAAGCACCAGTGAGGACACAATGCCGTATTTTTCGGAAACAATTTTTCTTCCGCAGAAATAAACAAGGAAAGAAGTCGCCATGCCGCACAATGCAGCAGGAAATCTTGCGCTGAACTCGTTAACAGCGCCAAAAAGCTTGAATGACAGGCATTCAATCCAGAAATACAAAGGCGGTTTTTCAAAAAAATATTCCCCGTTCAGATAAAGCGTCATAAAATTGCCGCTTTTGAGCATATCTTTGGACATCAGCACGTATCGGGTTTCGTCAATATCCATAAGCGGGTAGGTGCCGATATTGTGGAAGAAAATCAGGTAAAACACTGCAAATAAGCCGATTATAGTGAATAAATTCTTGTGTTTTTCTAAAAATCCGGTCATAATCTCAACTCCCCGTGCTAAAATCCAGGCTAAGTTATCTATAAAAATATGCCGCGTCTCGGAATCGAACCAAGGACACAGGGATTTTCAGTCCCTTGCTCTACCAACTGAGCTAACGCGGCATATTTTATTCAATTTTTCCAGAGTTGGTAGAGCAAGCTCTACGAAATCTAACTCCGTTCCGTTTCACTCCACCGGGGAGCTAACGCGGCATGTTTTATTCAATTTTTTCGGAGCCGGTAGAGCGAACTCTACGAAATTTAACTCCGTGTGTTATTCTATATTACTCGCTGAATACAATGCGTCAAGTGATTAATTTCTTTAACTTTTTTGTTATAATAAATATTTGTATGATAGAATGTTGAAGAATTTAATTGGTTCTAAGGAGAAAATTATGTCAAATGCGATGGATATCAATGACGCAACATTTGAAGCAGAAGTTGTAAACTCTGAATCTTTAACTATTGTAGATTTTTGGGCACCATGGTGCGGACCATGTCGCAAATTGGGGCCTGTTCTTGATGAAGTAGCCTCTGAATTCGGGGATTCTTTGAAAGTTGTTAAACTAAACACTGATGAAAACCTTAAAACAGCTAAAGAATACTCAATCAGCGGGCTGCCGACTTTGCTTCTTTTCAAAGGCGGAAAACCGGTTGAAAGATTGGTCGGACTCATGCCGAAATCTACGATTGTATCAAATATTGAAAAACATATTTAGTTTTATCATTGAAATCTTTATCAAAAAAGCCGCAGTTTGTGCTTACTGTGGCTTTTTTGTACATTTTTTATGAAGAAAAATTATTTTTGCTTTTTGACTTCTTCTGTTTGCTCCGATTTGGCCGGTTTGTCGCTAACACGTTGCGTAATAGCCTTTTTGCCGGTTAATCGGGTCATAAATCTGAAGAATTTACCTTTTAATCCGGGGTCAGATAGATTTTTGTGCTCATTTTGCAGAATTTCATCTCTGCTCTGTGCAGCAACAGGCATGCCTATTGCTTTTCTGTTTGCATATTCGCCGACCGTTGTTGAAGCTGCGTTAACCAGCTGCGCTCCGAGCAGGCTTCCGTTATAAACGCTACTGAATGTGCCGTTAAACAGCTGTATGAACAGGTTATTCCAGAAAGTTCTGGATGTTTCCTGAACTATTCTTTCTTTTGCTTTTAACGAGGCGAGAGATTTGTCCTCACCGTTTGATTTGAGCATAACCATGTTGTAATTGTCAGCAACAAGGAACCATGCTGTGCCGGCAAGCGACGCATATCTGGAAAGCAGTGAAAGGTCTGCATTTGACACACTTGACATTGTGGTCGTGTTAAATGCCTTGTTTATGCTTAAATCCATGTATTTTTTGAACTGTTCATCGTCAAGTTTCATTTTTGACTTGAGCTTTTTAACACCGTTAGAAACAGATTTAATTCCATCTGACCATGCCGGTTTTTTTACGCCGCTTTTAACCCATTTGGGGACATTTTGCGAGAAAGTATAAGGGAATATTACTAAATCCTTAATAAATATAAACGGCTGCGTAAAGAAATCTGTGAACTCTTTGTAATATTTTCTATTTTTTGAGCCCAAATCATAGTTTTCAGCATTTTTAGCTTTTTCAAGAAGGTTTTCAAACTCTTTAGCTGCTGCTGAATCTTTCTTTTTGAGCTGTGAAAGCGCGTTTTCGAACATTTGTATTACGGCTTCGTTCTGGTTGATTTTAAATTTGTTGTTGAACGTATGCTGCAGAACCTCAAGTTTTTCAGCATTTTCTTTTTCATTGGAGTTTTTGGCAGCTTTTGCCATTTCTTTTAGTTTTTTAACCGCGTCTGCGTAATTTTTTGTTTCAAGAAGCTTAGTGTCTTGATTTGTAAGAATTTTCCTTATTTCATCAGCCTCAGACTTAAGGTTTTCCTTTTTCATCACGCTGAAAAATTCTTCAAGCTTTTTGACGGTTTCTTTTTCCATTATGCCATTGAAATGCTTTTCTGCGGCTTTAATTGTTTCAATATTTTTGAAATCAGGCTTCAATTTTTTGTTTGCAAGCGCATTAAAGTCAGCTGCAAGCTCATTAAGACCCGCGTCTTTAAGCTTTTGAGCAAATTTTTCAGCAATTTTGCCGACCGCTCCTGCCTGCTGATGCTCTATGGTAATTTCTTTGAATCGTTTGGCAAAGAGAGGGTCATATTTTTCAAGTTTTGCAACTATTTCATCAAATTCGGTTTTTGCAATCAGATGTTTTTCTTCGGTCAGTTTTTTGTATAAGTTTTTCCTCATTTTTGAGAGCACATCAAGGTATTCACCGACAGTCGCCTTATTAATTTTAATATTGCGGCTGTATTTAATTGCATAGCCGGCTGCAATCACTGAAACTGCCCATTTTGCAATGCCTTTCAGCGAAATTAAAGGCTCTGAATCTTTTGATTGTTTGTTTTCTGCTTTGTCGTCGGGGCTGATTGGCTGCGGCAAAGTGTTTTGGGGCGTTTTAACCCTTTCATTGAAAGAAAGGTTCGCAACATTATCAAAAGCTTTAAACGCGCCTGCGCCTTTGAACGCAGGGTTTTGCGCCTGATTTGGATGTTCTGCTGCTTGAACCGGTTCCTGTGCGGGTTTTTCATTAGCTTTTTCTGCCTGAGCCGCTTCAGGATGTTTTTTGAGGTATTTTTCACGTTCTTTTCTGTTGATTTCGATTGCTTCTTCTTTTGAAATAAGGTGAAGCTTTTTGCCGTTTGAAAGTCTTGAGTATGCTTCTGTGAACAGAACGGTTGCGATGGTTGTAATAACGTATATGCCCTTGCTTGCGTTGATATGCTTGGCCAGCGCACCGAAAGTAATCAACTGTAGGTAAGCATTTGAAAAAATACGTTTTACTTCCTGGTTAAAACGGGTTTTCTTTTCTTTTTCAGCTAATTTCGGGTCATCATCCATTAATCTTGAAAGATTGTATGCGTCATTGGCAAGAAAAACCGCAGGAATCATTCCGGTAACTATTCTGGTCAGTGCGCGTTCATGCACGGCATTGTAGTTTCCAGTTTTTGAATTAAACATTTTCATTGCATTGTCAAAAAGCAATGAATTGCGGTCTTTTGCCGTGTCATATCTGTATTTGTCAGCGGATTGCAAATATCCGTCCAAAGAATTCAAAAGTTCGTCATTATTGAGCAATTGACGCTGTTTTTGGAACAACCCTTTGTGCTCCGGAGAGAGAATCTTGTGTTTTTGCAGGAATTTAATCGCTTTATCGTAAATTGTTAAAGGAATTCTTTTGAAAGGCTCCTGTAGGCTATCACAAATCAAAAGCAACGGCCTTTTTTCGTTAATTACAATGTTTTCGCCTTTTTTTGTATAAGAGCGGCTCATTTGTTCATAAGATTCAATGTTATGAGCGAGTCTTGATGGTGCTCCGCCTATACTTTCGGAAAGGTCTTTTATCGCTTTTTGGTAGTTAAAGGGCTTGGTTTTTGAGTATAAAATATTGAAAACGCCTTTAAAGTTGATGGATTCTCTCTTTAAAGGCGTTACATGATTTTTAGAAAGCTTTTGTGAAGACAACATCCCGGATACATCCTCTTTTTTCCTAATGTATCCATTGTTATCAAGATGGGTAGTGTATTGACGGCTTATGTTCATAATCTCTTATTCTATTGTATGCTTCACAAAGTGTTTTTCAAGGTTTGCAAAATTATAATTTACTTAAATTCACAAACTCTTATTTTATTCAAATCAGCTCAAAAAAATTTTTGCTACATGCCTTTGAGAAATGAAACATTTATTTACATAAAATTTTTCAATAAAATTGCGTGTTACAGACGTAATATTATGATAAGATTTATTAAATTTCTGCGCCTGAAATAGCAACATTAATTTTTTTTACGATTTAAGTGTTATTAAAGAAATTTTTCCTCTTTTATTCTAGTATATTATATAAGCTAACGGAAGTTTGATATGCAATTAGAAAATGATTTAAATTTACAGCAGCAAGACGTGAACTCAACCTTTCCTGTTGTGATGAAAATAGTTGAAAGCCTCAAAAAGATTCTTGAGGAGGACAAAAAGCAGCGCCAGCCTCTTTTTATAAACGTAAAAGAGTCTGTGATTTTTAATCTCGCAAGAAGAGCGCTTAACGAGCCCGGAACAAGGTTTTTGATAGGCATTGCAGGCGAATCTGCTTCCGGTAAAACGACATTTGTCCAAAATGCAATACGTTCCTGCATTGCAGAGGAAAGAACCGATGTTTATACGATTGTTTGCTGCGATGATTATTACCATGACTGGTCAAAAGAGCTACGTGAAGCGGGAAGCTACGAAGCATTTTTCGCAAAAGGGTACAGTTTTGATACACCTGCAGCCGTCAACCTCCAGCTTATGAAAGAACACTTGATTTCCCTGAAAAACGGCTCTGCCGTTAGAAGTCCGGATTACAATTTTGCGACATGCGAAAGCAAACCGCATGGAGTTTTGAAAAAACCGGCTAAAATCATCGTTAATGAGGGGCTTTACGTTCTTAATGAGGGTGTTAGGGATATTATGGACGTGAAAGTCTATGTTTTCACGCCATTTGATATTATAAAGGACAGATGGTACATTAGGGCCGAATCCAGAGGTAAAACCGGCAAAGCGGCCGACATGCAGTTTGAAAATGTCAATTTAACAGCGCAAACGTACATTCGTCCGGCTATGCAAACCGCTGATATCGTTATGAACGGGGTTGTTTCAAGCGAATATATTCAGGAAATCACAGAAAAGATTTTCAGAACAATCGATAATATTGCTAAAAACCGGTATGATTGCGAGCAAATAAAGCTTCCCGGGGTTGGAGTTTAGCTTAAAGTATAAAATAAAAAACCCGTTGATTAGTTCAACGGGTTTTTTGTTAAAATTTATCTTAAACTCTGCGTTTTCTAGCAGCTTCAGATTTTCTTTTTCTTTTGATGCTCGGTTTTTCGTAAACTTCACGTCTTTTAACTTCGGAAAGAGTACCTGCTTTTTGAACTTTCTTTTTGAATCTCTTCAAAGCGCTTTCGATACTTTCGTTTTCACCGACTTTAACTTCTGGCATTGATTTTTCACCACCTTTAAACGGAATTATGTACTATGTGAAGCCATATTAGCATGCACAGATTCCAAATTCAACCCTATGCGCCTTTTTTGCGGCAAAGGTTGTGAAAATTTCTTAAATCTTCGGTGCTTCTGAAAAATCTATGAGGAATATAAAAAATAAATGATTCGTCAAAGTCCAGAAAATAACCGCGTTTCAGAACCACAGTATTTTTGAGCCTTGCCATTTCAAAACGCAGTTCTTTGCCTGTGTGCAGCTTTAATTCGTTTTCATTTACCTCAATATAGCTGTTAGGATTGTGGTTTTTCTTGTAATTTTCGTAAATCAGCTTTGGCTTGAAAAAATAAGACGCTCCGAAAAGCAAAAGCAGGAATATAACAAGCTTTGCGTCAACATAAGTGCTCAAAGCCGTATAAACATTATTTAAAAACAGGAATAAAAACAGCTGAATCGCCAGAATTCCGCCTCCGAGCGTTAAAATCAGCCTGTTTGCGAGATTTTGCTTTGAATTAAAGTAATATTTATTAAAATACAAATCCATGAAATCTTTAAAGTTATATTCACCTTGAAGTTTCATTTTTAGATTCTCTTCCCCGTTTATGACTTTTCATATAATAACAATTATCATAAATTTTAACAAGAGTTTTTAAATCCCCCTATTTATAATAAAATTGTACAAGAATCGGAGAAGACATGAAAAAACCTGAACTTTTAATGCCTGCAGGCAACATTGAAAAACTGGATTATGCAATAAATTACGGCGCTGACGCGGTTTATCTGGGCATGGTCGATTTTAGCCTGCGCTCAATGCGAAAAGGCGAAATTATTACACAGGAAAATTTGAAAAAAGCGGTTGAGCTCGCGCATTCATACGGCAAAAAGGCTTATTTGACGCTTAACATTTATGCGTTTGATGAAGATATTAAAAATTTATACAAAAACCTTGAATTAATAGCCGACGCAGCGCCTGATTCGGTAATTGTGAGCGATTTCGGAATTTTGAACGTTGTAAGAAAAAAACTTCCGCAAATAGACCTGCATATAAGCACCCAAACCAATACTTTAAACTGCGAGGCAGTAAAATTCTGGCGAGATTTTGGTGCGAAACGTGTTATTCTTGCGCGAGAGCTTTCAATTGCGCAAATCAAAGAAATAAGAGCCGCACTTCCCGATATTGAGCTGGAATCCTTTGTTCATGGCTCGCAATGCGTGTCATTTTCCGGCCGCTGCCTGCTGAGCGACTATATGACGGAGGGTGAGCGCAAAGCTAATCAGGGCGGGTGCCCCCAGCCATGCCGCTGGAGCTACAAACTTCTTGAAGAAACCCGTCCGGGGCAGTATTTTGAGATTGAGCAGTCAGAAAGGGGCACTCACATTCTCAGCCCCAAAGATTTGGCGCTTATTGAGTACATTCCGCAGCTTATTGAGGCCGGTGTTGACTCTTTTAAGATTGAGGGGCGCACAAAGAGCCTTTATTATGTTTCTGCGGTTGCAAAAGCTTATAGAATGGCAATTGACGCTTATTTTAACGGCGAAAAAGACTTTAGCCGCTTCAAACAAGAGCTTCTTAAGGTCGGAAATCGCGGTTATACAACAGGTTTTTATCTTAACAAGCCCGATGGCGACGGTTACAGCTATGATATTTCAAAAGGGCTCGCCGGAGCGGATTTTCTCTTTGAATTTCTCGACAAAAAAGACGATAATTTTAAAGTAAGGATTAAAAATAAGATTAAAAAGGGCGATATTGTGGAAATCATCACGCCTGATGAGATGTTTGAGGCGCAGGTGCTTGAAATAAAAGACGGGGACGGTTTTGAGCAGGAAATCGGGAATACAAATGACGAAATTTACCTGAACCTGAGCCGCAAGCCCGAAAATTATAAATACGCAATAGGAAGAACAGTGGGGATTAAGAACCAGAGATGATTTTAAAACCTGATTACGAAGCAAAAACGGTATTTGAGGTCGATTTTGACGAATTGAAAGCCTCCGGAGTTACTGCGCTGGTTTTTGACCTTGACAGTACGGTCATGAAGTCGAAATCCGGTGTTTTTTCAAAGGAAGCTTTGGATTTATTTGAAAATTTGAAAAAAGATTTTTTGCTTTTGATTGCGAGCAACAATAAAAACAAAGAATACATTGAAAACGCCCGGAAACAGGTTGATTTTACGGTTGTCGGCTATGCGAACAAGCCTAATCCGAAAATTATTCTTGATTTTCTCAAAAATCATGGCGTAAATCCTGAAAATTCAGCAATTGTTGGCGACAGGCCGCTTACTGACATTCTTGCGGGAAAGCTCGCCGGAATGAAAACAGTGCTGGTTGATTCTATAAGCTGGTTTGAAGAACCGGGGTTGACGCGGTTTGTCAGACGGCTCGAAAGGCTTGTTATCCGATAATAATTTACACATTTGCAATTAATGTTGGCTTTTGTATAATTGTAAATTATATATTGAGAGATGGAACGATGCGTAGAAGAACAATAATTGCACTTGTGTTAACAATACTTTGTGCTGTTGCTTTAAATAGATATTGGCTTGTATTTAGGCCTTTTCAAGTTGGCTTTGATATAAAAGGGCAGGGTATTGTTAATATCCTAGTTTTGCTGAATAAAGAGGATAATACCAGGTTTAAGCATGTAAAAAAGGCTGAAAATACAATTAACTTATCTGAATCTCAAGAATTTGAAGTAATAATGAATCATGTTACATCTCCTAAGTGGCTAAAACTCTCTCTACGTGCGGATTTTAACCCCATGGGGGCTGGAAGCCTTTATATTTCAGGGATAAAGCTCAGAGGCGGCAAATACAGGCTTAATGATTTAGAGAATTTTTCTGCGGAAAATGCTGATTTGAAAATTCAGGGCGATTCGCTGGTTATTACCCCGCTTGAAAAAGAATTTTCAATTTATTATAACAAAACGTTAAATGCCCGTTCCGCTGTACAATTTGATTTTAAAGTTTTTGTAATTATTTTAGTGCTTTCTTTTCTTCTGTTTTACAAGCTTTCCGATTATCTTGCTGATTTTAATACACTAAAAAATCAATCCAGAAGTGATATTTTATTTTTGGTCTTGTTTTTTATTGTTTTATTTATTCCTATGTTGAAATTGGATAAAGAATTGTATTCAGCAAAAGAATTGCGACCATTTGCTCAATATCAGCCTTTTATTAAAGACGGAACAATCAATTTCAACTGGGGCAATAATTACACAAACTATTTCTCTGATCATTTCTTTTTGCGTGATAAAATAGTTAGTATATACAGCAAGTTTCGTTATTATTTGGCATATAAATTTTATGTAGTGCCCGGTCATGCTATTCTAAATAAAAAAAACCACTGGGGGTTCCGACTTGATCAGTATTCTTTAGATATTTACAAAAAGCTCGATGATGCTTCTGTAAAAAGGATTGCTGATAATTTTACTCGGCTCAATGAATTTTGTAGTTCAAATAATATTAAACTTTATATAATTATTGTACCGCAGAAAGAGGATGTTTATAGCAAATTTAACCCATATATGCCTAATAACGGGGAGGAAAACTTTAACCAGGTTTATAATTATATAAAATTACATAGCAAGATAAAAATTATATTCCCGTCTGCTGAATTTAAGAAATTATCAAATGAGGAGCAAATTTTCTTTAAAACAGATCATCATTGGACTGATAATGCAGCATTTATTGCATATCAACAACTAGTAAATGAAATAAGAAAAGATTATCCTGATTTTCATCCAGTGCAAAGAGAAGATTTAGAAATTTTTAAGGATAAACGTGTTCGCTGTGATTTTGGGCGTAATTTCGATAATGGGCAAACTTTATCTGCATTCTTGAATCTTGATGACGAAAAAATTGCAAATGATGTGCTTGATATTGAATATTCATATTTCAAGCATAAGCATAAAGATCAACTTAGTATAAAAATTGATTATGCAAACAGTATTAAAGATTTTTATTTCCCTTCAGAGAATAATCTTTCTGCTATGGAAATAGGGCTCAGTATGTCAGATAACTTTAACGAAATTCTTCCTTATAGTTTTAGATATTTAAAATTTTTAAGGGCTAATAACGGGTTACGTAGTTTTATAAAAGAAATTAGAATGTCTGATTATGAGTCGCTAATTTTGCAAACAAAACCGGATATCTTAATTTTGAACCTTACAAGTGGCTACATTCAGCCAATGCTAAACATGTACGAAAGTGAGAACTAAAAATGCTATTCAGTTCAATGTCATTCATATTTCTATTCCTGCCAATAGTTTGTTTAATATATCTTTGCTCCAAAAAAGAGCTGCATAACGCAATTTTACTGATTGCGAGCATAATTTTTTACGCCTGGGGAGAACCAAAATATCTCGCAATAATGCTCCTGACAATAATTATTAATTACGGCGGGGCAATCGCGATAGATAAGTATAAAAATCACAAAAAGCTGTTTCTGATTTTAACAATAGCTGCGGATTTAGGTTTTCTGTTCTATTTCAAATATTTTAACTTTGTACTCGAGAATATTAACCGGCTATTTTCTGCTGATATCAGGTTTATAGAAGTTATTTTGCCTCTGGGAATCTCATTTTATACTTTTCAGGCAATGTCCTACCTCATTGATGTTTACAGAGGCGAATGCAATGTTCAAAAGAATTTTTATAAGCTTGCCCTTTATATTTGCCTTTTTCCGCAGTTGATTGCAGGGCCGATTGTGAAATATCACGATATAGCCGACCAAATCGAAAGCAGAGAAGTGAATTTTGAAAAAGTTCAGTACGGCGTAAAGCGTTTTATTATTGGTTTATCTAAGAAAATGCTCATCGCAAACACACTTGGGGCTATAGCAGATAAGATATTTGTTCAGGCGCCGGATACATTCAGCCCGTTGATCGCCTGGTTGGGCGCTTTTGCTTATTCTTTCCAGCTTTATTTTGATTTTTCAGGATATTCGGATATGGCAATCGGGCTTGGCGCAATTTTTGGCTTTAAATTCATGGAAAACTTCAATTATCCCTATATTTCGAAATCAATTTCCGAATTCTGGCGAAGATGGCATATTTCTCTTTCGACCTGGTTTAAACAGTATGTCTACATCCCGCTGGGCGGAAACAGAAAGGGGATGAGCAGAACCTGCCTGAATCTGGGGATTGTTTTTCTTTTAACGGGTATCTGGCATGGCGCAAGCTGGACTTTTATCGTCTGGGGAATCTGGAATGGCTTTTTTATCGTTCTGGAGAAGCTTACAGGCTTCCATAAAACTGAAATGCACCCCAAATTAGATATCCTAAAACATTTTTATGCAATATTTGTATTTGTGCTCGGCTGGGTGCTTTTCAGGTCTGAAAGCCTGACTTATGCTTTAAATTACACAAAAAACCTGTTCGGAATGCTTCATATACATGATGTTGCGTACAAAATCTGGTACTATGTTGATTCTTACGAGGTAATTATGTTTATTGCTGCACTTGCGTGCTCAACGCCCCTGTTTAAAAACATACTCAACATTAAAAAAGAGAACAAATTATTATACGGTTTTGTAAATATCTGGCTGTTGTTTCTGTTTTTGTTGTCGTCTGCAACCATTGCAGCATCAACATATAACCCGTTTATTTATTTCAGGTTTTAATTCCACCATTCAGCGGAGTAAATCCCGATTACAAACTGCTATAATCATAGCAGGGGTATTAATCAAGGGGTGCTTATGAAGAATTGCTGTATCAAGGATATTTTTTCACCACAAACAAACGGGGAAATTTCCGAATCTATCGTGCAAAATTGGACGCTTCAGGCAATCGAATGTTATGAATTACACTCAGATTGCTCAAAATGCTCAATATCAAGAGGGAATTATTCTTTTATATGTCAGATGCCAAAAGTCGTAAAACAACTCTTGAAAGAGTACGGGGCGCCCTCTAAAAAAGTGGTTAGAATTTTTTGATAACAAACTCAATCGCTTCGTCGGCATTTTGCGGTGAATCCAGATTCAAAGACATGTCCTGATTGGTCTCAGCAGCTGCATTGCTGCCTTCTTTACCTCTTTTATAAGCAAGGAGCAGGAGATAAATTACTCCGCAGGAGCCCAGCACCCACAGCATTGTAACGAAAAACCTGCCCAGCACGTTTTTGTTTTCCTCTTTTGAGGGCAAAAGTGCGGCTGCGTTTGCCTTTTTGGGCTGCTCCGGCGCTGTTTTTTGTGCAAAAGCCGTGTTAAACGGACTAAGCAGAATAGCGAGTGCTGTCATCAGAATAAATAATTTAAACCTATTCTTCAACCTTTTGCTCCGTTTTTTCTTCGTTTTCAGTTTTTTTAGCTTTTTCAGCCTTTTCCGAGGACTTTCTTCTTGTTCGTGTAGCGCGTCTGGGCTTGCCTTTGCCGGTCTTTTTAGCGGGAACTTCGCTGTTATTTTCTTCTGCAGGAGTTTGCGGCTCCTGAGGCTGTGTTTCTGCTGTTTCAACCTCCGGAGCAGGCGTTTCCTGCTTGGGTTCTTCAACTTTAGGCTGCTCAATTACCGCTTCTTCCTGCTTATTTTCAAGCAGCTCTTCGGCCATTTGAATCGCATCTTTTTTAGTGTTGCGGTTTGTGCGTTTTCTGCTGTTTCTTTGAGGTTTTTGCTTCTTTTGAGCCGGAGTTTCGGTCAATTGTGCATTTTCCTGAATATTTTCGGCTTCCTGCTCAACTACCTCCGCATTAGCGTTGCGCCTGTTGTTCTTTTTGTTATTTTCATTTGTATTCTGATGGTTGAAAACCTTGTTGTTGCTCTTATCGGGATATTGCGGCTTGTGTTTTCCGTGGTTTCCGCTCATAGGAAGCTTCAATTTTGCCACTTTAGAGCGATATTCACCCTCGGCAACGGCCGAAGAGAAGTTCATTTCTTCAATAACAAATCCTGTGCCCTGACAGTGCGAGCATTTTTTGCCGAAAACTTCCGCAAGGCTCTGTCCCTGTCTGTGGCGGGTCATTTCGACAAGCCCGAGGTCGGAAAGCTGCCCAACCTGCGGTTTTGCCTTGTCTGATTCGATTGCGAGCTCCATTTCTTCAAGAATTGCGATTTTATCAGCACGGCTGAGCATATCAATAAAGTCAATGATAATCATGCCGCCAATATTGCGCAGTTTGAGCTGTCTGGCAATCTCATGAACCGCTTCAAGGTTGGTTTTGAGGATAGTTTCATCCTGCGTTGCCGAACTGATGAATTTGCCGCTGTTTACATCGATTACGGTCAATGCTTCTGTTGTCTGGATGAAAAGATAGCCTCCGGAAGGCAGATTTACCTTTGTCTGGAGTGCCGCCATAATCTCTTTTTTTACACCTGACGCCACAAGAAGCGGCTCTGTGCCTTTGTAAACAGAAAGTTCGATATCTTTGCTCAAATTCCAGTTCTGGATGAGCTGCTGCGTTCTGTGAAGCGCAAATGGCGTGTCAACAACGATTTCTTTCGTGTTTTCGTCGCAGGCTTCACGGATTACGCGATAAAGCAGGTCTTGATCTCTGTATAAAAGGTTCGGTGCGTTGACGAGTTCTGCCTGTGTCACAATCGTGTTCCATTTTTCAAGCAGAATTTCCAAATCCTCCTGAATTTCGGCTTCGGACTGCCCTTCGGCCTCTGTGCGGATAATAATACCCAGCCCGACCGGCTTCAAAAGGTTCACAATCGATTTTAGCCTAGCTCTTTCTTTGGGCGTGGAAATCTTTTTGCTGACACTTACGCCGGTTTCCTGCGGCATAAGCACCAGAAAGCGCCCGGGGAGGCTTATTGAGGTGGTTACGCGCGGGCCTTTGTGTCCTGTGGGTTCTTTTACAACCTGAACCATCAATCTTTGCTTCGGTGAGAGTTTATCCTGCAATCCGCCCTTTCCGATTACATCCGCAGCGTGCAAAAAGCCCATTTTGTCCGAGCCGACGTTTACAAACGCCGCTTCAATGCTCGGGAGGATGTTTTCGACTTTACTCATATAAACATCGCCAAGAAGAATGTCACCTCTATGGATAAAAAACTCCGTGCATTTGTTATCTTCAAAAACTGCTGCAATGTTGTCGCGTTCTGCAATAACTATTGATTTTGCCATGATATTTTTCCTTTAAACTCTTTTCATGTCCCCGTCGAAAAATTCCAAACGGGTAATATTAAACCTGTAATCCGGATAGAAAAATTTAATAAACTCATCAGCACGCAGCGACGGAATTTCCTGATTCTGCCCTGTTTTTAACGTTGCAAAAATTTTATTGTCTTTAATTTCAACATTCTTAACTGATTTGTTAATTGATATTAATTTGTCTATACCTTTTTTTGTCTTCTTCTTGAGAAAAACTTCTTCTGAAGCAAGCACATTTTTAATATACATTAAATCAACGGAATTTGAAAGCCCCTGATTTTCAATAATCGGTGAAAACTCGTACTTTGCCCACTGGACAATGGTATCCAGACTTTTATAAGGCTTTTCAATTTGCTTAATCTCTGAAATTTGGGCATTTTTGTCGAGCACTTTGTTCAAAATGTTCCGTATTTCGTCGGTTTTGAGCTCATCGTATATCTCAAATTCAATAAACTCGCCCTCTCCCTCCACAAAAATGGGCAAAGCGGCGCCCAGAGAAACTTTCGGGATAGGATTAAAGCCCTCAGTGAACGCCAATTTAAGCTGTGAGCGAAAAAGCGCTTTCACAAGGGTATTTTGCCAGTCCAAATGGGATAAATACTTCAAATATCCCTTTTTAGTAAGCCTTGCGCGATATCTTTTCGCAGTTAGCTGTGAATAATCGGGCTGTTCGGTTAATTCCGGCGCATAAGGCTCATCAAGCACCTTTTTAACCTTAAATTCAGGGCAGATTCCGCAATTTGAACATTTGCTTTCGCATGGAACGCTGGATTTGCTTTCCATTGCTTTGTTGTACTCGTTTAAAAACCATTCTTTGCGGATTCCTGTGTTTATGAAGTCCCATGGCAGCGATTCATCGGTTTTGTAAGCTTTTTGTGCAAGATTTTCTATTGAAATTCCGCATTTTTGGGCGGTTTCGACCCAGATATTTCTGTCGAAATAATCATCCCACGCATCAAGGTAGCATCCGGCCCTAAAAAGCGCCTCAATGTACCCGCAAATCGACGAATCAGCGCGCGTAAGCATTGCTTCGATTTGTGAGATGTATTTGTCATGGATTTTGATTCTTACGCCTTTTATCGGGCGCTCTTTGATGTATTTTATTTTTTCGTTGAGCGTTTCTATTGAATCCTGTCCGCACCACTGAAAAGGCGTAAACGGTTTGGGCACAAAGATGGAAAGTGTGCAATTCAGTTTGAAATCATGCTTTAAACCCAGCTCATTTTTGATTAATTTCGCTTTGTAGCGGATTTTTGCGAGCAATTCAAGCATTTCGTCAATATCTTCAAAGGTTTCTGTGGGAAGCCCGAGGATAAAATAGAACTTTATCGTGTCATAACCGTTTTTGTAGCACTCAAGCGTTGTGTTGATAATCTGTTCTTCGGTCAAATTTTTGTTAATAACATCTCTCATCCGCTGCGAACCCGCTTCAGGAGCGAGTGTGACCGTTGTTTTTCTGATATCTTTAACCAGATTTGACAATCTTATGTTAAAACGGTCGATTCTCTGGCTCGGGAGCGAGGCAGAAACCTTGTGCGGCTTGAAATGGCAGGTTAATTCCTCAAGCACGGACTCAATATTCGTATAATCGTTTGAAGAAAGCGAAAGGAGCGAAAATTCGTCGTAACCGGTGTTTTTAACGAGCTCTTTTGTTGTGTTTATGATTTCTTTTGCTTTTCGTTCCCTGATTGGCAGATTTACATGCCCCGGCTGGCAAAAACGGCACATTCTGCCGCAGCCTCGCCTGATTTCTACTACTGCACGGTCATGAACCGAGGTTGAGAACGGAACGGGGTGGATTTTAGGTGCGAAATCCATGTTGAAATCGTAGATTCGCTTGTTTATTGTTTCCCCGTTATGCAGCGAGGGAACATAAATTCCGTCAATCTTTGACAGAATCTCCAAAATTGCCGCCCGACACTTATTTTCGGCATTGATAAAGGCTTTTGCTGCTTCCTGACATACTTCTTCGCCATCGCCGATGAAAAATGCGTCAATAAAATCCCTTATTGGCTCCGGATTGTAAGCACAGGGCCCGCCGGCAAGAATAATCGGGTCTTTGTCGGTTCTTTCTGAGGATTTTAAGGGGATTTTTGCCATATCGAGCATTGCAAGAACAGTTGTGTAGCAAAGTTCATACTGGAGCGAAAAACCGAGAAAATCAAACTCTTTAAGCGGAACTTTTGTTTCCAGCCCGTAAAGCGGGATTCCCAGCTCTTTAAGCGCCTCTTTGCAGTCGATTTCAGGCGCATAAACCCTGTCGCAAAGTGCACCTTCAACCCTGCTTATCGCCTCATAAAGCACTCTGTGCCCGAGGTTGCTGGCGCCGATTTCATATTTATCGGGAAAAGCCAGCGCAAAGCGGACTTTTGCTCCGGAAAATGGTTTGTTGTATGAAAAAATCTCGTTTCCTATATACTGGTATGGCTTGTTTACCCGTGTTAACAGCTTTTCCAGCGTAATCTGGTCTATTGCTTTCATTGTCAAAAATTATGCCAAATCTTTTGGCAAAAACTTGTCTATTTCTATGATTGTACCGTTTAATTTATTGTTTCTGAACATCAGAAGAAAGTCAAGAAGCTTGTCGTTCGGGACATTGTAGCTGTAAAGGCATACGCGTTTATCTTTTTCTCTCATGACTTTAACGATGTAGTGGCAATCCTTTGCATAGTCCTCGAGATTGCTTTTTTTAAAGGGATATCCGTTGACATCTTCGTCCAGACGCACATAGCTGAACCCGAGAAAGGACTTTACTTTTTCATCAGGGTTTGTCTGTTTGTTTTTAATGTGTTTATTGAAAATATTTATTACTTTTTCGCTAATTTCTTCTGACATATTATTATTAAAGCCTGAATTCTTGATTTCGTCTATTTTTTTACAAAACTTCAATAAAATCTCCCACCCTCTGACAAACCAAACCCGACATGCGACGGAGCAGTACCCCTAAACAACCCATCATCGTGAAAACACCACATCAATCTCCCGCCCCGTGGCAAACCGAATCCAGCGTGTGACGGGGCTGTGCCCCTAAACAACCACATCTGTCGTGAAAAAACCGCATGAATCTTACGCCCTATATAAAAAATAAAGCAGCTCAAAGATTGAACTGCTTGAAAATGGTTCGGTTAGTTTAATAAGGTTAATTTAATAAATGGAACATCAAGCAAGCCATTAAATGACCTGTTGAGTAAAATATTTTTTGAAACAGCGGTATTGTTCATACCGCTGTGAGTTAAAATTGCTTAACAGCAGGCACCGATTGCGCCGACAATTGCGCCGATTACGCCGCCGACTAACGGGCCGCCGAATGCACTTCCGACAAGGGCTCCGGTTCCGGCTGCTGCGAGCACACCGCCGACTTTTCCTGTCACTTTGAGTGCTTGAGTTGACTTCGGAGGATTTTTTCCGTAAAGCTTGGAAATCATTTCTTCCTTAGAGTACTTCTGACCGTTGCCGAAAGTTATGGTGTTAAAGAAACCGTTAGCAATCGCACCGTCGCATTTTGCACTAATCATTTCAGTCAAATCCTGACCGGTTGCAGCCTGGAACTGCCTGAACGCTGTGTCTCTGAGCTGTAAATCAATCTGCTCGGGTGTTCGGGCGCCTTCTGCAATGAGCTTGTCATAAATCGGAGAGGCTTTGAGCGCATTTACGATTCTTTCAAACTCGCGAACGACCTGATCTGTGTCACCATCGGTGATTGCGGCCTGTAAAGACCTGCAAGCCATTGAAATATTGCCTGTTTCGCCGTCTTCGAGCGCTGCAAATTGTTTTGCGCTTCTTGATTCGGCGTGATTGAATTCTCTTGCCGCCTGATTGTATGCGTGGTCGTAGTTTAACCTGTCTTTGTAGTCCATATTTATGTAATTCAGGTATGCCTGCGAATATCTCGGCATCATAAAACCGTATCCGCCGTACATTCCGCCGCCATACATGCCTGTGTTGTAAGCACTGTTTACGTCCATTTGAAGATTGTAAACAGGCGGGGTTGCCAGCCCGAAATCTCTTGCTGTTTCAGCCATTAACCAGGGCTGTGCAGCCGGTGACGCTGTTGCCTGTGCTGAAAAATAATTTGGATAACCTAATCCACTTATTGGATATGTCATAACCAACCTCCAAATGTAACCTTTATCTAACCTTACATATATAAAAACAATCAATCGGATGAAATTGCTTTTTATAATGAATTTTCTTAATATAACTTAACATTTAAAAGAAAGGTTTTCGCTTATAATAGGTGAAAAAGGGGGAATTTGATGGAAAAAGTTAATGTTAAAATAACAAAATTAAAAGAGGATGCGCAGGTGCCTCAGTACCAGACAGAGGGCGCTGCGGGGATGGATTTGTGCGCTTGTATTGATAAAGATATCGTCCTTAAACCGCTGGAAAGGCAGCTGGTGCCTACCGCGCTGAAAATGGAGCTCCCGAAAGGCTATGAGGCGCAGGTTAGGCCGCGTTCGGGCATGTCAATAAAACACGGAATTACCCTTGTAAACTGCGTGGGCACAATCGACGAGGATTACAGAGGGGAGCTGTGCGTGCCTGTAATCAACCTTTCTTCTGAGGAATATACAATCAAAAACGGCGACAGAATCGCTCAGATGGTTATTTCGCCGGTAACAAAGGCAAATATTGAGATTTGCGCTGAACTTTCTTCAACAGGACGCGGCTGCGGCGGCTTTGGCTCAACAGGATACTAAATTATGAACAAACTGGCTGTTTTTGATTTTGATTCGACTCTTATGGCGGGTGAAACCATTGCGATTATTGCGGGTGAGCTCGGTTTAAGGGAAGAAGTCGAAAAAGCTACCGAAAAAGCAATGCGCGGCGAGGCTGATTTTTTTGAAAGCCTCACAGCAAGGGCTGCGCTGCTAAAAGGGCTTCCAATATCAAAGGTTGATGAAATTTGCCGCAATCTGCCTTACACAAAAGGCGCAAAAGAGGCAATTAAGGCCCTGAAAAAAGCGGGTTTTACTGTTTTGTGCTTTAGCGGCGGCTTTAAAAATGCAACCGGTTATGCAAAGGATATTCTTGGTTACGATGGCGATTTTTCAAACATTTTCCATGTGAAAAACGGCCTCCTGACGGGTTATGTGGGCGGTGAGATGATGTTTTCGGACAGCAAAGGGCATATGCTCAAAAAAATGCAGTCAATTCTGAAAGTTTCGCCGGAAAATACCGTTGCGGTCGGTGACGGGGCAAATGATTTGAGCATGTTCAAGTACGCAGCGACGCGCGTTGCGTTTTGCGCAAAAGATATCCTCAAAGCGCAGGCAAATGTGCTTATTGAAGAGCCTGACATGTCGATTTTGGCTGAAATTTTGAAATTATAGGCAAAAAATCTTTCCGAACTTGTTTTAAGAACCCCGGTTTAATTGGTTTTTGGGTTAAATCCGGCGAACAGAAGAAAAAACAGAGAAAATATGATTGATAAAGAGAAAATAAAAGAAAATTTAAATATTTTAAAAGGTGATACGGCCGGCGGCGTGATTGCTGCGATTGTAGCGCTGCCGCAGGCGCTTGCTTTCGGGGTTGCAACCGGAATCGGCGCTATTGCAGGGGTTTGGGGGGCTATTATTTTGAGTTTTGTCTCCGGAATCTTCGGCCCTAACTCGCCTTTGATATCGGGCCCGACCGGCCCTTGCACAATTGCGCTCGCAACCATAATTGTTCAGCACCATTTTGATTTGAGCGCGGTTTATATCATACTTTTGCTGGCTGCGTTGATTCAGCTTGCAATTTCATTAACAAAAGCGTCGGAAATTGTAAAATACGTTCCTTATCCGGTAATATCGGGGTTTATGAACGGGGTGGGCGTGATTTTGATTGTTATGCAGCTGAATCCGCTGCTCGGGCATGATGTAATGCCGACGGTGAACCAGACTATACTTTCGCTTCCGGCTTCTTTGATGAATATTAACCCATACGCTCTTTTTCTCGGCATTTTGACGCTTTTTATCTGCTTTGTTATACCGAAATCCTGGTCAAGATACTTTCCTGCGCAGCTTGCGGCGTTGATTTTTGCCACAGTTGTTTCAATAATTTTTAATATGGATGTTGAGCGGATTTCCGGAATTTCTCTTGAGCTGCCGTCGCTTCACTTTCCGGCGATAGATATTAAAACTTTGATGGATTATTTCCCGTACGCATTGATTCTGGCGATTGTTGCGTCCTCTGAAAGCCTTTTGACGTCGCTCGTTGCGGATTCTTTGATGAAAAAACAGAGCAATACGCAGAGAATTGTGCTTTCTCAAGGGTTGGGCAACCTTTGCTGCGCGCTGACGGGTTCATTATACGGTGCTGCGGCAACAATGAGAACCGCTGCAGCCATAAAAAACGGTGCAACAACGAGAATTTCAACAATAATCAGCACCTGCATTCTTCTGGCGATTTTATTGAAGTTCGGAGCAATGGCGTCGCAGATTCCTCTGGCTGTTCTGGGCGGAATTCTCGTAAAAATCGGTTACGATATCATTGACACGAAGTTTTTAAAGGTTGTGAAGTTCGCTCCGCGCGATGATTTGTATGTTTTGGCCGTTGTGTTTTTGCTGACAGTGTTTTACAACCTTATTTTTGCGGTTGCAGCGGGGATTGTTCTTGCTTCTTTGCTTTACGCGAAAAGGGTTGCTGACAGGACAAATCTCGGTGTAAAAGAGGTTTATGACACTGAAATAATGAAAATCGAGAAAAAACTCGAAAAAGATTACAAGCACAAAATCCGTGTTGTTCACATAAACGGGCAGTTTTTCTTTGGCAGTGCTACACAGGTTGTTTCGCAGTTTGATGAGCTGCTCGGGACAAAATATCTTATTTTGAATTATGAATCCGATTCGCCTCTGGATATTTCAGCGGTTTTTGCCCTGGAGGATATAATTATCCGTCTGCAAAGCCAGAGAATTAAGGTTTTGCTCGTTGTTCACTGTGAGAAAGTGCTCGAGCAGCTTACGAATTTGAAAATTCGGGAGCAAATAGGCGAAGAACTTGTGTTTTGCCGTGAAGAAGACGCAATTGAACATGCAAAAATGCTTTTGAAAACCAAAATTAAAAACAAATCCGGCTTGCATTTCCCGTTCTGGCATTTTCACCATTAATGGGTTTTGTTGTTTGGCGTAAAAAGTGAAAAATATCACTTTTTACTTTGGGTTTGGTGCTTTGGCGTAAAAAGTAAAGAACATTAATTTTTCTAGCTCGATTCGCTTCGCTCATAGGCGTCGAAAAATTAACATTCTTCACTTTTTACTTTGGGTTTGGTGCTTGGGCGTAAAAAGCAAAGAATATCAATTTTTCTAGCTCGATTCGCTACGCTCATAGGCGTCGAAAAATTAATATTCTTCACTTTTTACTTTGGGTTTGGTGCTTGGGCGTAAAAAGTAAAGAATATTAATTTTTCTAGCTCGATTCGCTACGCTCATAGGCGTCGAAAAATTAATATTCTTCACTTTTTACTTTGAGGGTGCTTTGAGGGGGGAATGTTTACCAATATGTTACATTGACACGGGAAAATTTGTCATTAATAAAAAAGTAATGTAATAATATTTATATGGGTTTTGCAAGAGCTAAAATCCGATAGTATTAAGGGTTGGGAGATTATTTTGAAAAGAAAATTACTTACCGTTTCGATTATACTTGCGATGACAGTGCCCTCCGCCGCCTTTGCAGGGCAGGCTCCTAGAGGAATGAAGATGAAACCGTCTGATTTTATGACGGAATCATCAAAAAGAACTCCTGAACAGAAAAAAGAAATTCAGGAATTGAAAAAAATTTATAAAGGTGTAACCGATGACGAAAAACTGATGCGCTCTCTCGAAATGATGAAAGGCACTCTGGGCGAATTTTCAAGAAGCGCAATTCTGGGCAACAACCTCAGCGACCGTCCTATGAAAATTGAGTTTAAAAACCTTGGAACCCTTAATCAGGCGTACGCAAACTTTGATGCGGTGGGCTGGAAAAAGAAAAAGGATTTGTATATTTTTATAAACGAAAAACATCAGGACGCTCCGGAACAGGCTCTTGCCTCGCTATTGTCGCACGAAGCTCTCCATCAGGACGATTTTAACTCATTAAACGAAGAAACTTACGCCTGGACGCTGGAAGCAGCCGTTTGGACGCAGCTTTCGGATAAATTCCCCAAAGAATGCGACAGCATGCACCCTCTCGCCGTTCGTGAAAATACCTTGAAAAAACTTTTTATAAAAGGCAACTATTCCAGCAAATACATAAGAAAAACCGTGTTCTCAAACCCGGGTTATGCAAATTTGCCGTCGCGCTCCCCCGGTTTTGAGGATGATAACTTATAAGCTTTCGTAATAGGCCTTTAAAAGCTGCGCATCACCTTCAATATTCGGGCTTTCGCAGACAAGAACGCCTTTTACGTCGAATTTTTTGAACGCTTTTAAAAGGTCTTTGTAGTTCATGTCGCTTTCTTCAAAAATAAGGTGCTTTCTTTCGCCTTTGTCGCCGTATTCTATGCCAGCGGCGTGCGCATGGAAATTTTCCAGTGCGTAATCCCCGATTTCGGTTCCTATCCTTTCAAAAATGCGGCAAAATTCGTCATAAGTGTTGAAAAGCCCGATTGAGCGCGCATGCAAATGCGAAAAATCAATACATGGCAGCACCTGCTCAAAATCATTGGAAAGTTTTATCACTTCGTCCAAATCGCCCCACTGCGTGCCTTTGCCCGTTGTTTCCGGTCTTACCCAGATGTCATTATTGCTCATTTTTAGGTTGTCAATGATTCTTTGAGTGGCTGATTTTACAGTTTCATAGACTTTTTCTTTGTCTTTGCCCATATAATATGCAGCATGATAAGTTATGCTATACCCGCCCAGCTCTTTTGTTAGCTCTGCTGTATCTGTTATATATTTTATGCTGGATTCAATCTTTTCAGGCTCTTTTGCGTTCAAATTTATGTAAAAAGGCGCATGCGCGGTCAAAACCTTGTTTTTTGAGGCATTTTTCACCTGATTTTTTGATTTTTCAGAGATTCTTATCCCGTGGACAAATTCCAGCTCCATACCGTCAAGCTTCAGCTCATCCAGTATCTGAAAAGCCCTTTCATATCCCGCACCATCAGTGCTTAAAGGCTGACCAGCCGTTAAAAAATGAAGTTTGTCCATTATATTAATTTTTCTCCCTGTTTTGGCGAAAACATTTGAATAAACGCTTTTGAATCGGTAATCATATATGACCCGAACTGCAGCGATTTTATACAAAGCACTCCATCGCCTGTTGCAACCGCAATATTGTCTTTTGCGGAGATAATTGTTCCGGGTTCTTCTTTGACTTTTTTATTTATTACCTGCGCTGAATAAATCTTCATAAATATCCCGCGAAATGTCGTCATTGCCGTGATAAAAGGGTTCAACGCCCTGACAAACCGCTCAATATATGCAGCGTCTTTGCTCCAGTCAATGTAATTTTTCATATTTTTGTTGTCAATAACAAAAGCTTTCTCATATTCGCCAATTGGCTGCGGCACGCTTTTTATAAACGGCGTGTGTTCAGCCTGTTTGAGAAAATCAGAGAGCATTTCAGCCGAAACAAAGTTGAGCTTGTTAAAAATCGTGCCCATTGTGTCATTAGGCGCAACAGGAACTTTTTTCTGCCAGATGATGTTTCCTGTGTCAAAATTTTCGTCCATAAGATGCAGCGTAACCCCTGTTTCCTTTTCATCGTTAAGGATTACGTGGCTGTAGGGGTTTGCACCTCTGTATTTGGGCAAAAGCGACGGATGAACATTCACAAAACCGCCTTTTACCGACGAAAGCAGCGCAGGCGAGAATTTTTTGTTGTACGAACAAACAACCGCCAAATCTGCATTCAAAATTTTTACTTTGTTGATAAAATCAGGGTCATTTATTGATTTTTCGTAAGTTAAGACATTTAAGCCCGATTTTTTTGCAAATTGAACCATAAAATCATAAGTAGGTTCCCCTGGGTGCGGTGGAACAACGCCGATTATGTTGAACCCGTCTGAAATTAGCCGTGCAAGGCAAATAATCGCCATATCCGGCATTCCGATAAATAAAATCTTTTTTTTGTATTTACTTTCCAAAATATGCTCCTATCATGGTTCCTGTATATATGCCGATTCCGGTCATAATAAGACAGAACACCACACTGGCTGAAATATACCCTGCACAGGCAAGAATTTCGCCGTTTTTTAACAAATCAAAGGCTTCCACCGAGAAAGTTGAAAAGGTCGTCAAACCTCCGCAAAATCCCACTGAAAGCGCAAGCTTAACCGCAGGCGGAAATCCTGTTTTTTGTGCAATAACTGCATATATAAAACCAAGCAGAAAACTGCCTGTGATATTCACTGAAAGCGTGGCGAGCGGAAGTGCACAATTCTGGCAGAGGACTGTTTTTCCGAAAGTAATGTTTACGAGGTACCTCAAAATTGAGCCAATACCACCGCCTATAAATACTGAAATGATGTTTAACATACGTCAATGGTACTATATTAATAGTATTTTTAGCAAGACCCAAAATCTAACACCCCCGCAAGACAGGACGAGAATGAAAAAAACGCTGTGCTTTGTTACATTAAGTTACATATTTTTGCATGACTGTATGTGTTTGCTAAAATAAATCTAGTACAATTTTTTGTACAATTTGTTGAGTTATATAGAGAAGATTTATACAGAGATTCTGATGTCAGACGAAAATTACTATGAAATTATAAAAAAGAAACTGGATGCGATTGTTGACCGTATAATCCAAAATGAAACCTCTGATGAAAATTTCAGGGTTACTTACGCGCAGATTCTTGAAAAAATTAATACAAAAATCGATGTTTTTTCCTCTTCTGATAATATTCGCAAGATGGAAATGCTTGTTCAGGAAATCCGGACGGTAATTAACGAAAAAGATGAAAATCTCTGCCGTCAGATTGCGACTATGCTCGTGCAGTTTGAGGGGATTAAAAAAGATTTCCAGAATAGCCTGAAATCACAGGAATTACAGGAAACTTTTGATGCTCTGTTGAGAAATCTCGAGCAGTTTTCTCTTGATTCTCAGGATCAAAAAGATACGCTTGCAAAGCTGGTTTCTTACGTTGATAAATTTGAAACCCTTGAATCCACAAACAAATTTATTGAAAATGAATTCAATATTGTAAAAGGTCAAAACGCAATCATCAACGAAAACCTTGTTGCACAAATAAAACTCTTAAATGAACATTCACAGGAGTATGACGCAAAGCTTATTGACCTGATTTCTTCAATAAACGGCGATTTGGCCGAAATAATTGAAAATAACAAAGAACTCGTTAAAAAAGCGGATATTAACCATATTTCTAACAAGCTGGAAGAAATGAAGCTAGAAATCGAGAAGACAATCGAGTCGGTTTCGTCCATTAACAACAATATTGTTACGCTTATTGACGTGGTTGATAACCTTTTTAAGGGCGAAGAGTTCGACAATCTGTCCAAAAACACTTCAGCAATCCTCGTGAACACAACGGTTCTCTCAGAAGCCGTGAAAAAACTCGGTACAACTGAGGATTTGGCTCATACAGTCAGCGCTGCGAATGTCGAGATGAAAGGCTTTAATGAACAGCTGATTAAAAACCTTGAAGAAAAGCTTTTTGAAAAACTCGACCTCAGTATTCTCGATAGTATAAAAGATTATACTGAAAAAATGTTCTATCAGGGCACAGAGGTGCTTAAAGAGGAAATTTGGACAATAAAAGACAATGTTTCTGACGTCCAGAAAAATCTCGGAATCCTCACAGGCAACAGCAGCAATCTGAAAAATGATTTGAACAGTGTTTCTGAAAAACTCGGAGAGTTAAAAGATAGTATTGAGGCTGCTTCGCAGGCTGCGTCTACTCTTGACGGAAAAACTGATGTTATTAATGACACGGTTGGCACTTTGACTGAGATTGCCGAGGGAATTGAAGAAAAAACGGATATTTTCACGGGCAAAATCGATAGTATCAAAGAAACTATCGACTCAAGGCTCGATACAATACGCGATGATATTGCGGACACAATGTCCAAAGAAAGCATTGCAAAAGCCTATCAATTCGAGAATATTGCCGATAATGTTATAAACAAACAATCAGCAAAAATAGATGAAATCAAAGCGGAAATTACCGATGTAATCTCCGAAGAAAGCATTGCTGCTGCAAATCAGCTCAATGATGTAAAAAAACACTTTGTAGAGCAATTGATTCAGGTTGCGGAGAATATTTCGTTCCTTGAAGAAGCAGAGGAGCTCCACGGACACATTGATGACTCGGCGCAGGAGCTGAAACACGAAATTCTCGACCTTACAGAGAAAATCCGGACGCTTACCGGCGGTTCTGACAAAGATAGCGCAGAGTATGTTTATACTTTGCCTGATGTCGAGTCGGATTTGTCCAAAATAAGACTTGATTTCAGCAACCTCAGCAAATCAATCAGCGATTGTGACCAGATTTCCAGAGATAAACTCGACGGTATCAGCGCAATCCTCAATACGATGAGAACAGGGCTTTTGCGTATAGAACAAAGCCCCATAGAACATGAAGTTTTTGAAGTCAAAGGTATGTTTGGCGGGCTTAGAGAGGATATTGCCAGCATTAGCAAAAGAACCAACAAGCTCGTAATCTCATCTGACGAAGCCAACAAAACCCTCAAGCACCATATTGAAGAATTCAACGATATTTTGCGCGGATTCAGCGATATAACAGAGCAATTTGCCGATGACGCTTATGTTGTAAGACTTAATCATAAAATTGACGTTTTAACAGAGGCTGTTAATTCGCTTATCTCGCAAACAAAAGTGCTAAACGAGGCATTTATGTATCTTGCGGAGTGGATTGACACAACGAGCGTTTCTTTCAATGAAATAAAATCCGAAATCGCAGATGTAAACGAAAACACCGGTTTAATAGATGAAATAGCCAGAAAAGTAGAACTTTTGACCAAAAAAGTCGAAACTCAGGAAGAAAGCCTGCAATCTGTAAAACAAAGCTTTGAAAACCTTGCCGCTCAAAGGGAAGAAGAATCGGAATCCAAGGCTCTGCTTGAGTACATTGCTTCTCAAATCAGCGCAATGAACGAAAAAGCTAATGATTCGGACAAATTCACCCAGCGTCTTGACGCAATGGAAAAACAACTCAAAAAGATTGAAAAAAATGTGCTTTTCCTTGCTTCTTATGTTGACGATGAAGAATAAACTAGTTGTTACTCATTACCAGCTTTAATGTTGAAAGGTTTTTGAGCGCAAAAAGTCTGTGTTTGAACTTCTGCTCGGCGTTAATATTGAAAATTCTTATGATTCTTTCGATTTCCTGTACGTTTTTACGGTTTGAGAGGTCATAAACGTTTTTAACCGGGTCTGAAACAACGTCCATGATTGTGTTGAGTTCATGTTCTTGCATATGGTAAATTCCTCTAATTCATCTATATTTTATTAAAGTATTTTTGCTGAAAATAATTGCCTAATTTTTTCCTCTTTGTTAAGGAATGTTAAATATAATTTACATACTTTTTAAATACAAT
>OGOU01000194.1_pt1 | contig 61481 bp, 57 predicted proteins | sample 1552721 | NCBI WGS metagenome assembly OGOU01 (sample SAMEA2580176, study PRJEB22360) | human gut metagenome | biome: human gut; feature: human-associated habitat; material: faeces | place: Denmark | collected 2008/2010
GGCCGCCCCGACGGTGTGCCCCAGCAAACGCGCCATCCCCAGCATACCGCTCGCTCCTCCGCTACGGGCAGGGGGAGCGGAAGCAATGATCGTACTGTTATTGGGCGTGAGAAAAGTACCGAAACCTATTCCTCCCAACGCCATACGCCAGATAATATCGATATAAGTGGGGTGGGCGGGTAAGGTGGCCAGCAAAAACAAACTGCATCCAAAGATCACCAGTCCGATAGCACCTAACAGTCCGGCATTTATGCGATCCATCAACCGCCCCGCGAGCGGAGCTGAAATCATCGTCGCCAATGGCCAGGGCGTAAGCAGCAAGCCGGTTGCGACCTCATCCAGTTTCAACACCCGCTGAAAGAAAAACGGAATGGACACCAACGCCAGCATCTGGGCGATAAATGAAAAGATCGAAGTGAGGACAGAAATCGAAAAAGTCTTATTTTTCATCAAATCCACAGGCAGTAAAGGATAAGGATGATTCAGCTGCCGCCGTACAAAGAAATAGCCGATCACCAGCATAACGGCAAAGCCGGGTACAAGAATATACCAGTGAATGTCGTGGGCAAACCCGTCGATGACACAAATCAGCAATCCGAAAGTAAGAGCATTCAACAGGGCACTCCATACGTCGAAACGCTGCCCGTCGGGCTTCACAGGATTGCCCGGAAGAAATTTCGCACTCAAACCGAAAGCGATCAATCCGATAGGAACATTGATCGCAAACAGCCACGGCCAGTTCGCAATCGAAAGGATACCCGCGGCAACCGTCGGGCCGGCCGCCGCCGCAACAGCAATAATCAAGGCATTGAGCCCCATTCCCCTGCTTAAAAGGTGCTTCGGATAGATAATCCGCAACAAGGCCGTATTCACACTCATGATCGCCGATGCCCCGATGCCCTGCAATCCCCTGGCGATCACCAAAGTGGTGAACGAATCGGATAAGGCGCAGATCAACGAAGTGATACTGAACAACAGCAATCCGCCGACATACACTTTTTTATATCCCCACAGATCGCCTAAAGAAGAAAAAGCCAGCAGAGAGATAGTAACTGCCAACTGAAAAGCGTTCACCACCCAGATCGAACTGGCAGGGTTGATGTGCAAATCGTTGGCTATCGTAGGTAAAGCCACATTGGCTATCGCTCCGTCGAGCACTGCCACGGTCATACCCACCCCGATAGCCGCTATCGCCCAATTCCGCCGGGGCTGTATCAAACCATCCTGAATTACATTTGCCATGTTTTATGTTTATTTGTTTTCGTTTCTTTATAAATTTATTATTAATAATTGTGTGCCAGTACGATAGCTGCCACCCAAATCCCGTATCGTTATGAACGGATTCGAAGAAATGAAAGTTCTATTTTTCGGGATCATATCTATTTATAGTAGGAATATCGTACATTTGTGATACGACAACAAACAAGAGCATCATGGAAAAAATTGTTTATAACGCCCGGATCGTCACCATGAACCGGGAAATGGATATTATCGGGCAGGGATATTTACGGATCAAAGACGGGAAAATAACGGAGATCGGCCAGGCCGGCACTTTAAACATAGGGGCGGAAACCCACACGGAATATACGGATGCACAAGGCATGTTTCTGATTCCGGGTTTCGTAAATACCCACACGCACCTCCCCATGACCATGCTCCGGGGATTTGCCGACGACCTCCCTCTGCACCAATGGCTCACGGAACACATATTTCCGGCAGAAGCCCGGCTGGTTACTCCCGGCCACGTGAGAATCGCCACCCGGCTAGCATTGATCGAAATGATAAAATCAGGGACGACCTGTTTCAACGATATGTATTTCTATGAAGATGTTATCGCCGAAGAAGCCCGTAAGGCGGGAATCAGAGGGGTTATGAACGAATCCCTCATCGATTTCCCGACCGCCAGTTTCCAAACCCCCGACGAAGGGCTGCGCCTATCGGAACGGCTGATCCAAAAATGGGAAAACGATCCGGTCATTCATCCTTCGGTCTGCACCCATGCTCCCTATACCTGTTCTACGGACACCTTGCAAAAAGCCAAAAAGCTGGCGGATAAATACCATACACTCTTACAAATACACGTTTCCGAAACCCGGAAAGAAGTGGAAGATATCACCGCCCGGTACGGTATGCCGCCGGGAGAATATTTGTACTCTATCGGGCTGCTCGATAGCAACGTCATTGCCGCACATGGGGTATGGCTGAATCCGAAAGAGATAGAATTGTTTGCCCGGACAGGCACTTCCATCGGACATTGCCCGAAAAGCAACCTCAAGCTGGCAAGCGGGATCGCCGACACCGCCACTTATTTAAAGGCAGGAATCACCGTAGGCATAGGAACCGACGGTACGGCCAGCAACAATACCCTCGACATGGTGGAAGAAATGCGCTTTGCAGCCTTATTGCCCAAAGTCACCCATTACGACCCCGAAGCCGTGAACGCCGCAACCGCTTTGCAGATGGCGACCTTTAACGGGGCAAAAGCGCTCGGCCTGGAAAAGGTGACAGGCTCCATCGAAGTGGGGAAAAGTGCCGATTTCATCTTAATACATGCCGATGCCAGCAACATGCAGCCGATATACGACGAATATTCTGCATTGGTCTATGCCATGAACAGTAAAAACATCCGTCACTCTATGGTGAACGGAGAATGGATCATGCGGAACCGGGAAGTGCTTCATATCGACAAAGAGGAAACGCTGGAAGAAATAAAACGCATTGCCGGAACTCAAAAATAAGCGATCAGGAATGATTTATCGGGAATTTAGCCCCAACGGCATCTTATCGGAATTTATCGACCAATACTGGATTGTACAAAATCAGATCCATAGCCCCGGAAAATATAAAATATTGCCCGATGGATATTCCGATTTTATTTTTTGCCTGTCGGGCACGGCCATGCCGAAAGCGAACGAAAACTCACTTTCCCTTTGCGAAGCATATTATGTGGGGGCTATGACCGTTTTTTCCGAACTGACCGCCTTACCCACCCGGTTAGACCTGCTCGGTATCAGGTTCAAGCCCGGAGGTTTGTCTGTGTTCTGCGACATTCCCCTGCATGAATTCAGAAACCTGCGGATAAACAACGAAGAGAGCGCATTCCTGTTTCCTCCCGGTTTCACCGGCCGCCTATGCGAATTACAAACGACAGGCGAGCGGATCGCCGAAATCGAAAATTTTCTCATCACCCGGCTGTCGAAACATTTCATCCCCGACCGGCAGGTTCACTTTGCTGTAAAACAAATCCACGCTTCGCACGGGCAAGTGTCCGTGAACAACCTTATGGAGAAAATCTGCCTTTGCCAAAGGCATTTCGAGCGTAAATTCAAACACCACACAGGGTACAGCCCGAAAGAATTCGCCCGGATCGCCCGTTTCCGCCACACCACGCATTTGCTGCAAAGCACACTCCCCCTCAATTACCAGCACCTCGCGATGGATTGCGGATATTACGACCATTCCCACATGGCAAAAGAGTTCAGGCAACTGTCCGGAGCCTCGCTCACAGAGTTTTGCAACTTCCCGGACAAAGGCCCCATTGAAATGTGAGAATATCAAAGTCGATTTTTTACAAAAGAAAATTCCCGGTCTCCCTTACTTTTGCCTTATCATCAATACCATAATAAAATGAATACAATAGAAACAAAAGCTTTAGAACTATTGGAAAAGTGTGAAATTATATCACTGGCTTCCATCGAAGAAAACGGTTTTCCGCGTCCCGTTCCGCTAAGCAAAATCAAAACGGAAGGTTTGAACACCGTGTGGTTTGCCACCGGAACCTCTTCCGAAAAAACTCAAAATTTCGCGAAAAACAACAAAGCCGGAATCTCCTTCTTTGAAGGCGGAAACAGTGTCGTCGAAACCGGAACGATTGAAATAGTGACCGATCCGGAAACGAAAAAAGCCCTGTGGCAGGACTGGTTTATCGAACATTTCCCGAAAGGAGTGACCGATCCGGAATATTGCATCTTAAAATTTACAGGCGACAAAGCCACCCTGTGGATCGACGGGACATTTATAAAACAAAAACTATAATTCCCTTCCTCCCGGAATTTCTCAAATTCTCCGTTTTTAAACAGATACCCCTTCTACCTCCCGATTCAAAGGAAACTTATCAGGAACAAAAGTCGATAAAGTAAAATAAAGTTTGAATGGCTAAGCCGAAAAAAACTATAACTTTACCGGCGTAATTGACCGATAAACCTTGTAGCTATGGAAAAATTGAATTACGGAGAATTTGAGAAAGAATTTACAGTGTACGAAAATGCAGCCATTGCCATACTGCCCGTTCCCTACGACGGCACAAGCACCTGGTTGAAAGGTGCGGACAAAGGTCCTAAAGCAATTCTGGAAGCCTCTGTCAATATGGAATTTTACGACATTGAAACAGATTCGGAAGTATTCACTCACGGCATTACAACTTTAGAGCCTGTAACCGAAGATTCATCCCCGGAAGCTATGGCGGCAGAAGTGGAACGCCGGGTAGATGCCCTTTTGAAGGATAAGAAATTTCCGGTTATCTTAGGCGGCGAACACTCCGTGAGTATCGGCGCATTCCGGGCATTCGCCAAACATTACGACGAATTTTCCATCTTACAGTTAGACGCCCATTCGGACATGCGTCCCGAATACGAAGGCTCCACGCACAACCACGCCTGTGTTATGGCACGTGGCAAAGAAGTGGCGACTGTGGCCCAGGTCGGTATCCGAAGCTCTGCCATAGAAGAAAAGGAAAACATCGATCCCGACCGTATATTCTATGCCCACGAAATCAAAGAATCGGATTCCTCGTGGATGTATCAGGTATCTCAAAAACTGAGCGATAATGTCTATGTGACCATCGATCTCGACGTGCTCGATCCGGCCTATATGCCCTCCACCGGGACACCGGAACCCGACGGGCTCGCTTACCGGGATATTATCAATTTTCTAAAATTAATCAACGAACGGCACAATATTATCGGACTGGATGTAGTGGAACTGTGTCCCAACGAAATTAATAAAGCTCCTGATTTTCTGGCATCGAAATTGATTTATCAAATTCTCAGCATGCGCTTTTTAAACGTTTAAAGTTTTAGATCAAAACCTATAAAGAACTATAACGACGGATTATGTTTATATTATTGCTCCACTATAAACAACCTCTGGAAGAGGTAATGAAAAATCTGGATGCCCACCGGATCTATTTAGACAAATACTACAATCAGGGAAAATTCATCTTTTCAGGGCCGAGAAAACCCCGCACGGGAGGCTGCATCCTTTGTCATGCAACCGATGAAGCCGAAATAAAAGAGATCATCAAAGAAGATCCTTTCTATTTCAACCGGATAGCGGATTATGAAATTATCGAAGTGGAGATAACCAAACAAGCTCCCGGATTTGAAAAATTTATGCAATAAGCCATGATAACTTACCTGATTACCGGAGTAACCGTATTGATCTCGATTATCTGTTTCAGTAACCGGAACTTATTCAACAATTTATCCCTGTCGCCTTACCGTGTGGTACACGCAAAAGAGTGGTACAGGATAATCACTCACGGATTCGTACACGCCGACTGGCTGCACCTGTTTGTAAATATGTTCACATTCTGGTCGTTCGGCGAATATATTGAAAAAGTATTTCAATACCTGGGCTTCAAAAGCTGGGCATTCCTCGTACTCTATTTCGGCGGAATGATCGTCGCTTCCATTCCCGACCTGATTCACCACCGGAACGACTCATGGTATAGCTCCATAGGGGCGTCTGGAGCTGTGTCTGCCGTATTGTTCTCTGCTATATTCCTGAATCCCTGGGACAAAATTCTGCTATTCGCAGCCCTACCCATTCCGGGAATCGTTTTTGGCGTGCTCTACCTGATCTATTGCCAATATATGGCCAAACAAAGCCGGGACAACATCAACCACAACGCCCACTTCTATGGCGCAATATTCGGTTTCATTTTTCCGGCCTTGCTCGAACCCCGTTTAATTCAGGCTTTTTTCAGTCATTTTTAAAACACACGGCTCCGGCTTTAAACCGCCTTTCCCCTATCAAACGGAAGTCACTTCCGTAAAGCTTTTTCTATTCCGGAGGATACCCGGCATATATTCCAGCGCCCAATCCACCAAGCCCTGAATATGGGGGATAAGGCTTCGTCCGGTGTCGGTGAGATAATACTCCACCCGGGGCGGAACTTCGGCGTAAACATGCCTCCCGATCAGGCCGTCCGTTTCCAGCGTCCGCAAAGTCACCGCCAACATTCGCTGTGAAATATCGTCGATCGTCTTATGAATTTGGTTAAAACGCATCGTTCCATTGGCATCCAGCGTAACCAGCACCAGTAACGACCATTTGTTTCCCAACCTGCTCAATATATCCCGGATAGGACATTCCCCTGTGGGATGAAAATTTTTTATCATAAAATCACATTTTTATTGTGCTGATACTTAGCAATAGTTACCTGTATGTTAGCAACTTATTGTAAAGTGCGTTCTTGTTTTTACAAATAGGTAAACCTATATTTGCAATACAAAAGTAATAAACTTACTAAAAATAACTAATGTGTCACTAAATAATTAAAATCATGGCAAAGAAAGTAGCGGTTTTAGCAGTCAATCCGGTAAACGGATCAGGATTATTTCAATACCTGGAAGCATTCTTTGAAAATGGAATCCCCTATACGGTCTATGCCGTAGCGGAATCGAAAGAAATAAAAAGTAATTCGGGCATTACCCTCTATGCAGACGATGTAATCGCTAACCTGAAAGGACATGAGGACGACTTCGATGCCCTGGTCTTCGCCTGTGGGGACGCCGTCCCGGTTTTCCAGCAAAACGCCGGAAAACCTTACAATATCGATTTATTGGAAGTGATCCGGAAATTCGCAGAAAAAGAAAAAATCATGATCGGACACTGTGCCGCAGGCATGATGTTCGACATAAGCGGTGTTACCGGAGATAAAAAAATCGCTGTCCACCCGCTTGCCAAACCAGCAATAAAAACAGGTATCGCCACCGATGAAAAATCAGAGATTTGCGGCAATTTCTACACCGCACAGAACGAAAATTCGATCTGGACGATGCTGCCGGAACTGCTTGAAACATTAAAAGCATAAATCGAAAGCTATCCTTTTCCGGAGATAAACAAAATCCCCCGAAAGTTAAATATAAACTTTCGGGGGATTATAGATTTCGGTCTTAGAGGGAACGATCTTAAAAGAATCTTTCATTTATTCCCATATAAGCTACGGCTTTACATTTCATCTTCTTATACTGCAAACCGTTAAAACGACAAACTCACTCCAAATAAGTATAACCATACAAGCCGGAACGATAATTCGACAAAAATTCGCGTCCCTCTTCCGCTGAAATAATACCTTTCTTCACCGAAGTAGTTACCCACACCTCTACCGTTCTCGCCATTTTTTTCGGGGTAAACTGAACATATTCCAACACATCGGCCACCGTTTCCCCTTCGATCACCTTATCGATCACATACTCGTCGCCTTTCATCTTGATATGAACGGCATTGGTGTCTCCGAACAAATTATGCAGATCGCCCAGAATTTCCTGGTAAGCGCCCACAAGGAACACTCCGAGATAATAAGGTTCTTTACCGTTCAGCTCATGTACAGGCAAATGATAGGAAAAATTGCGGGTAGAAATAAAATTATCGATCTTTCCATCCGAATCGCAGGTTATGTCCTGTATCGTCGCCGATTTTGTCGGCTGCTCGTTCAGGCGGGCAATCGGCACGATCGGAAAAATCTGGTCGATAGCCCAGGAATCGGGCAACGACTGGAACAACGAGAAATTACAGAAATATTTGTCCGGTAACATTTTGGCAATCTTCTTCAATTCGTCCGGCGCGTGTTTTGTGGCATCCGCCATTTCATACACCTCTCTGGCAATCGACCAGAAAAGACGTTCCACCTGTGCCCGGGTACGCAGATCGACCAGCCCCAGATTGAACAATCCCAAAGCATCTTCCCGGCATTGCACGGCATCGTGCCAGGTTTCCAGCAAACGGGGCTGATTCAGGTTTTCCCAAAGATCGTACAACTCTTTCACCAGCTCGTGGGCATCTTCGCCTATTTCCTCGTTTTCATTGAAAGCAGGCAGGCTTGTACTGGCCAGAGCTTCGAAAACCAGCACAGAATGATGTGCCGTCAAAGAACGCCCGGACTCCGTTATAATGTTCGGCTGCCGCAAATCGTTTTTCTCACAGGCATCCACCAAAGAGGAAATAGCGTCGTTCACATACTCCTGAATGGAATAATTCATGCTATTGCCGGAAGTCGCCGAACGCGTTCCGTCGTAATCCACTCCGAGCCCGCCGCCGATATCCACAAAATTTATATGGTATCCCAGGTTCTGCAACTGCACATAGAACTGTGAAGCCTCTTTCAGGGCCGTTTTGATACGCCGGATGTTCGTCACCTGGCTGCCGATATGAAAATGGATTAATTGCAGGCAATCGGCCATCTTGTTCTTTTCAAGTATATCCAGAGCATCCAGCAATTCACTCGAATTTACCCCGAATTTGCTGACATCTCCCCCCGATTCTTCCCATTTCCCGCTACCGGAACTCGCTAATTTAATCCGGATGCCGATATTGGGGCGGATATTCATTTTCTTTGCCAGACGGGCAACGGTTTTCAACTCCATCAGCTTCTCCACCACCAAAAATATCCGTTTTCCCATTTTTTGCGCCAGCAAAGCCAGCTCTATATAACTTTCGTCCTTATAACCGTTACAGATGATCATCGCCTCATCGTCGATATCGATCGACAATACAGCGTGCAATTCCGGCTTTGAACCGGCTTCCAGTCCGATATTGAACTTATTCCCGTGGCTGACGATTTCTTCCACCACCGGACGCATCTGATTTACCTTGATCGGATAAATGATAAAATTCTTCGCAGTATATCCGTACTCACGGGCTGCAAATTCAAAACAGTTGGATATCTTTTCGATCCGGTTATCCAAAATATCCGGAAAACGTAAAAGTACCGGGGCCTCGACATCACGCACCTGCAATTCCTCCATCAATTCCTTCAAATCGATAGAAGCGCCGCCCGGTCTCGGTGTTACTGCCACATGCCCTTTTTCGTTAATCGAAAAATAGTTCAGCCCCCAACCGTTAATATTATACAGTTCCGCTGAATCGTCAATACTCCATTTTCTCATTTCTAACTGTTGATCGTGATAATTTTAGATTCTACAATTACGCGCAAATCTACGGTAATTAATTGAATATTGAAAGTTGAAGATTAAAAAATATAAGACCTAATACTCAACGAAATAAGGCGTGTGTTATAGTTTTTCGATGCCTTCTATCCCGTTCCGGGACATCACCAGGCGGAAACGCTTGTACCGAAGTTGCCCATCGTATTGAAACTGAAGTAAGAAATTGATATAATACGATTTTTCTCCATAAACGACCTCATAACCGCCGTCGGCTGTGGGAACTGCCAGCGGCACTTCGGGACTGTCCATTTTCTGTATGAAATTCGACACATTGAAACGCAATATATCGTTGATTCCCGCAATATCGTATTGATTGTTTTCGTCAAGGGCTTCCCCGTCGATCCGCACCAGCTTCCGGTAAAGAATAATCCTTTCCTCCGTATTCCGGTTGTCGGCCTCCAGCAAATCGGAGCGGTCACGCATATCCATCACCTCGTCCGGCACACGATCTTCGGTAATGAAATCGACACCTTCTTTCATCCACCCCACCGGATTCTCCTTTATACTGATGGTCGTTTTATTGTCGAAATATTTCTTCGCCAACCGGTGTACGAAATAATAGCGGGTAAGCTCTTTTATCCTGTCTTTCAACATATAGCTCACGACCAGGGCGACAAACAGAGGGATCGTGAAATTACCGTATTTTTGCTGAAAAGAAAAAGCGATCGTCGTGGCAAATATCATGGAAAGCCCCGCAGCGATACTATAATAAACCTGTTCCGCCATTCTGCCGTCCTTCTTTTTGTTCGCATTCAGGATCAGGTAACTCTCCGCATACTTCCTCAACAGGTGGGTGCGGAAAATCATACCCCGGTTTTTATCGGGACTGTCTTTCTTCATCATTTGAAAACCCACCGCTTCCTTGTAAGTAATCTCCCGCTGTATCAATCCCATAAGCAACGGCTGTATTTCCTCGAAATCGGCGGCACATTTTTCCCGGATCAACTGTAAAAAACGGTAAGTCTGGAACTCGATCTGATTCGTTAAAAACTCATCCCCGAAATTAAAATAAATCATAGCCTGCGCTTCGACTGCAGAATCGTGAAGGATTTCTTTCAATCCCCGATATTTTGAAATGATCTTTTCAATCCGGCCGACATACGTCTTTACCAAATCCACCCGGTTCGCATTCTCCCGGTTTTTAACCACACTATTTACCTCTCTCCGCATGGCACTCCTGACGATAGAGATAAACATCTTGATCTGGTACTCGTAGTCCGTCAGGTTTTCTTTCGTAGGTTCTACGACCAACTCATTGAAAGCCCCTTCCAGAAACATAAAAGGCAACGACAACTCGTCCGCCACCCCTTTTAACGTATAGATCGGAGTAATCAGCCGGACATTGGATTTTACGTCCCGGTAAAATTGATTCTTGGTGTATGAAAAAGAATTTATATCCAATTCATTGGGCACAAAAATCCACGTATTCGTCATAAAATCGTTTATCTTCGAATCCTTACGGACCATATACCCGATTTTAAACTCCACCGAAAAACGGTCATGAATGCGTACCTGAATATCTATCATGCTAACTCATAATAATCTGTCGCAAACAAATATACGATATTATTCGTTGTAAAATATACCGGAAAGAAAAAAAACGCCCCGGTATTCCGAAGCGTTTATCATGCTGTCGAGATGACTGGACTTGAACCAGCGGCCTCCACGTCCCGAACGTGGCGCGCTACCAACTGCGCTACATCTCGTTTGCGGTTGCAAATGTAATAAAAGTATAGATTAAAATGCTATATTTGCTGAAAAAAATTTCACTTACAATATTAAAACTATGGATTCGATCAGACAAAATAAAGTGGCAAGACTGATACAGAGAGATTTGAGCGAGATGTTCCAGCACGAATGCAAGGAATATGCGGCAGGAGCCATGCTATCCATCACAACGGTAAGGGTTAGCCCGGATCTGTCCTATGCTAAAATTTATGTCAGCGTTTTCCCTTCCGAACTTTCCGATTCGGTCATAAAAAGTTTAGAAGATAACAATAAGAATATCCGTTTTATTTTAGGCAGAAAAGTGGGGAAACAGATGCGGATCATTCCGGAACTGCGCTTCTTTATCGACGATAGCCTCGACTATATCGAAAAGATAGACGGGCTTTTAAAATAATCCCTGTTCACCCCTGTTGTTATGCGGCTTCCGTTTTTCATCGCAAAGCGTTACCTGTTTTCCAAAAAGAAACAAAACGCGATCAATATCATCTCAGGAATTAGCATCGTCGGAGTGACCGTAGGCACAACCGCCCTGATCGTCGTGCTATCGGTTTTCAACGGGATCAGCTTATTCCTGGAACAGATTACGGACAGCCTCACCCCCGATCTGGTAATTTCTCCGGCAAGCGGAAAATATACGACATTCGACAGCACGGTGTATGAATACCTCGGTAAAAACGGAGACATCGCTTACTTCAACGATATCGTGGAAGAAAAGGCTCTCGTTAAATATGGAGAGAAATTCGCTCCGGTGGTCGTGAAAGGGGTGACCGAAGATTTTGCCGTCAAAACCCATTTGGAAGATAACATCGTACAGGGAAGTTTCAGGCTGAACGACCATGGCTGTTATAAATCGGTCGTCGGTTACGGGCTGGCAGCCGAACTGGGGATCGGATTGAATTTTCTGACTCCGATGGTCTTTTACTATCCCGACAAAAATTCCTCCTCTGCCCTCTCCGCTTTAAATTCGGAGCATCTTTATCCGTCGGGCTTTTTCTCCTCGCAACAGGATATCGACGGAAAATACGTACTGACCGATATAAAATTCGCTCAGGGACTATTCCACATCGACGATCAAGTCTCGAAAATAGAAATCAAGCTTAAAAACATCGAACGGTTGCCCCAGGTAAAAACCGGGTTGAAATCCCTGACCGGTAATAATTATAAAGTAGAGGATAAATACGAATTAAACCGTTCTTATTATGCCATGATGAGATCAGAGAAATTGGCTGTTTTCCTGATACTGCTTTTCATCCTGCTGATTGCCTCCTTCAATATCATCGGGTCGATCTCTATGCTGATTCTGGATAAAAAAGACGATCTGGCCACCTATAAGGCTCTGGGCATGACACAGAAAAAAATCATTTCTATTTTCCAGACAGAGGGACGGCTCATCACCGGACTGGGAGCTTTTACCGGATTGGTTTTAGGCACCGCTCTTTGCCTTTTGCAAGAAAAATTCGGTTTTATAACTTTAGGGGATAGCGGTAGTTACGTAGTCGATGCCTACCCGGTGAAGTTGGTTTTCAGTGATATGGCATGGATTATGATTACCGTGATATTGATCGGCTACATTGCCTCCTATTTCCCCGTGAGGTATTTGGTCAAAAAATTAACCGGAAAATAACATTATCTTTAACCGATTGTTTTGTTCGTTCATACATCAAAAAAATAAAATTCAGTATAATCTATAAATCACAGAGCTATGAAAAAATGGATTATAGGACTTACAGCACTATTGTTATCTGCCGGTAGTTTCGCCCAGGAAAAAGAAGTGACGGCATTGATCGAAACCAATATGGGAAACATGAAAGTTAAGTTGTATAACGACACCCCCTTGCACCGGGATAATTTCATCCGGTTAGCTAAAGCGGGGCATTACGACGGAACACTGTTTTACCGGGCGATTAAAAACTTTATCATTCAGGGCGGTTCTTCGGACAGTAAGAACGCCATTCGCGGACAAGCCATCGGCTACGGCAAACCCATCGTGATTGACGCAGAGATCAAAAAAGAACACTATCATAAAAAAGGCGCACTGGCCGCCCCCCGTCAGCCCAACCGGGAAAATTTCTTTAAGGAATCGGACATTTCCCAGTTCTATATCGTACAGGGACGGGTATATCCCGAAAAAGAACTCGAACTTATCGAAAAACAAGTGAATATTCCCATCAGGAGGGCTATCGAAAAGAAATATTACACTCCTGAAAAGAAAGTGATTCTGGACACCCTCCGCAAGCAGAAAAAAGTGGCGGAATTCCGGGCTATCGCTAACAAGATCAAAGAAGACATTGCAACGGACTGGGAGCTGAATACGGATAAAATTTACATGCCCGACGATAAAAAAGAAGCGTACAGCACCATAGGAGGGGTACACCATCTGGATAAAGAATATACGGTATTCGGGGAAGTGATCGAAGGACTGGAAGTAATCGATAAAATTGCAGCCATTCCAACCGATAAAAACGACCGCCCGGTGAACGACGTTCGGATAAAAGTAAAAATACTGAGCGAATAACGATCGTAGCCTATGCTGAAAAGGGACAAGAAATACCTGCTTACATTAACCGGATTGAATATCATTTGGATATTCGTCATTTTTGCCCTTTGCGCAATGCCTTCCCAGGATATTCCCGATCCCGGTATCGATATCCCCCATTTGGATAAAGTGGTACATTTCGGTATGTTTTTCATCATGTCGCTATTGATCTGTTACAGATATGAACGTCCCTGCCTGAAAAGGATTTACGGAATCGCTATCGGTTTTTCGTTCTTATATGGCGGCCTGATCGAAATTCTGCAACACTACTTTTTCAACCGGGGCGGTGATGTCTGGGATTTACTGGCCGATGTGGCGGGAGGCGTAACAGGTTGCCTGTTGTTCCCCACAGCGAAAAAAATAGAAGCCCGCTTCCTGCATAAGAAACGGGCTTCCTCAAAATAAGACGATTACTTCATTATCTGATCTTTTCAAAATAAGGCAACCTTTCCAATCCGGCTGTGACGGTAATCACTTTGCCACCCGACCAGATCTTACCGAGATCGTCCCGCCATTTTCCTTTGGGCAATTTCACCTGACGCGTATTTTCAGGAGTGACGATCGGGGCTACAAGATACTTGTCGCCCAGCATAAACTGGTCTTTGCAAAGAGCGAATCCCTGACCGGGGAACATATATTCCATGTGTCTTATAATCGGTTCGCCCGTTTTAGCCGACTGACGGGCACACGCTAAGATATAAGCGCCTTTTTTAGCATGCAGGCGCGCCATATCCGCACAAATTTTATTGTTTTCAGGGCTAAGGATACGCCACGGCGCAACCGAAAACTGCATCATCGGCATCAGTGCATGAGTTTGTGCCGAGCGGACAATCAAAGGCTCGTCGAATTTTTTCACATTCAGGAATGCCGCAAATTGTCCTCCCCCCACCATATCGGGGCAGGTGTACGCATATCCCAGCAGTCCGGCAGCGACCATGTCGGGAATCAGCAGGCTGACTGCCCGCCAGGAATAATTTTTATCCCCTAAGCGCTGCACTAAAGGCTGTCCGCCCATCTTCCAGCAAGCCCGGTATTCGTTAAACGGAAACTGTAAACCGATTTCCGCCCATTTCTGGCAATGATCTACGGTCTTCGCTCCTTTTACATAACTGTCGAAAGCCACCGGAGCATAATACATCACATCTCCGGCATCGAACTTGAAACCGTCTATGCCATATCTTTCTTGGGCTTCTTTCAATTTCGCCACATAATGGTCGAAAGCCGCCGGATTCGTTAAATCGTAACAGGCACTATAACCGTTCCACCAATAAAACAGGGCGGGCGCTCCCGAATCTTTGCGCTTCATCAGGTAGCCTTTCGATTGCAATTCCCGAAATTCAGGACTATCCGGACTGACAAACGGACATACCCATACCATGATCTTAAATCCCTTCGCATGTAATCGGTCGATCATCCCTTTAGCATCCGGAAACTTATCCGGCTTAAATTCGAAATTCCCGTAATATTTTTGCCAATTATCGTCCACCATCAGCACTCCGGCGGGAAATCCGTTTTTAAGAATGTTATCGGCATAATTTAAAATGTCTTTCTGATTCTGATTATACATCAGTTCGATCCAGGTATTATACTGGGGCATTGAAAATAAAAGAGAATCGGGCAGCGTTCCCGTAGGCGGGAAATGTTTGTGACAAGCGGCCAGATAAGCCTCGCGTAAGGTGGTTCCCGCCTTTGTCACCTCGATATTCTGTGTTTCCGATTTGATTTCGATAGCGTTATCGGTAATCCGGAAGCGGAAAGGTTCGTCACTCCAGATATAGCGTCCCTTATCGGAAACAAAAAGAGGCACGCCCTGATTATTGAAATTCTGAGTTTCCAGATTAAATTCATTGGTCGGTTTCAGGTAAGGCATCTGCGATCCCTGGGCAACAAAAGCCCCCCACCAATTTTCATCTTTTAAAAAAGGAATCTCTTTTTTTGTGGAAGTTTGTCCGGTTGCCGCCAGTCCGCAGAAAAACAGCAAACTCCATAAAATGGTCTTTTTTATCATACTTATACATTTATTAATTGTACATTTTCAACCTCTTTACCCCCGATTGTACGTCAAAGTGCTTTATATCAGAAAACTAACAGATAGATTTCAAGGAGTAATTTTAATATGCCATCTCTGCAAACATAATCAAAAAAGTTTTTTTACAAATCATTTTTTTTAACTTTGTGACCTTGATAACCAATTAGGAGAAGCAATGTTAGAGAAAATCAAACAATTAACTGCTGAAATCGAAAGTTTCGCCACGACTTCGCTGGAAGAAGTGGAACAATTCAGGATCAAACATTTAAGTAAAAAAGGAACGATCGCTGCATTGTTCGACGATTTTAAAAATGTACCTGCCGAGCAGAAAAAAGATATAGGTAAAGCGCTGAATGAATTAAAGAACGCCGCTCTAAACAAAATCAACGAATTGAAAGAAAGCCTGTGCGACGCCGACAACGGAGCGACGGGGATCGACCTGACTTTACCGGGCGATCCGTTGAAAATGGGTACACGGCATCCGTTATCTTTGGTAAAGAACGAGATATTGGCTATTTTCAATAAACTGGGATTCACCATTTCCGAAGGTCCGGAGATCGAGGACGACTGGCACAATTTCTCTGCCCTCAATTTTCCCGAAGAACATCCGGCGCGGGATATGCAGGATACTTTTTTCATTGAAAAAAATCCGGATATCGTGTTGCATACTCACACTTCGTCCGTACAGGTACGCGATATGGAAACCCACCAGCTTCCGATCCGCCTGGTAACTCCGGGACGAGTGTTCCGAAACGAAGCTATTTCGGCACGGGCTCATTGCATTTTCCATCAGATCGAAGCCTTGTACATCGATGAAAATGTATCTTTTGCCGACCTGAAACAAACCCTGACCTATTTTGCAAAAGAACTATTCGGGGTGGATACTCAAATCCGTTTACGCCCTTCTTACTTCCCGTTCACCGAGCCATCGGCAGAAATGGACGTATCCTGTTCGCTTTGCCACGGAAAAGGCTGTAACGTATGTAAGGGAACCGGCTGGCTGGAAATTCTCGGCTGCGGAATGGTCGATCCGAATGTATTGGAACTCAATGGAATCGACAAGGAAAAATATACCGGATTTGCTTTAGGCATGGGTATCGAACGTATCACTATGCTGAAATACGGCATTAAGGATTTACGCCTGTTCTTTGAAAACGACATTCGTTTTCTGGAGCAATTCTCGGCAGTGATTTAACCGGATTCAGCTATCGAAATCCGATTGCCTCGATTTCCGAATTGAAAACCGATCCTAAGGGACACTGTGTTTCAGACAAATAAAATCGTCCTCAAAAGTCAGCATGCAATCTCCTCATTCACAAGGATTCGCCTGACTTTTGAGGGTTTATTTTATATCCGAAGATACAGCCTGACGGATAACCGTTATTTACTAAACACAGGTATTTCTTTATAAAACCGGTTAGCGGTTTCGCTTTCCGGTAAAAAGCATAAAAAGAGTGTCCGCAAATAGGAACACTCTTTTTTCTTTATCCGGGAAACGGTTTTTACCCGTTTTTTCAATATCGTCGATAACAACTTTTACGAAAGATTATTTCAATATATCCATCAACTTATCCAAGCGCGGTGCCATGATGATCTCGGTACGGCGGTTGCGGGCACGCCCGTCTGCCGTTTCATTATCGTCCACAGGCATAAATTCCCCACGTCCGGAAGGAACGATCTGTAAAGGATTTACCCCATAATCTTTTGTCAGGATACGCACCACGGAAGTCGCCCTCACCACACTCAAATCCCAGTTATCTTTAAACTGCACCGTTTTAATCGGTTTCGTATCGGTATGCCCTTCGATAAATACATCGATATCATTCTGTTTTTTCAGCACCTCGGCCACTTTCCCTAAAGCCTCTTTTCCTTGCTTATTCACCTGCGCACTTCCCGATTCGAACAATAATTTATCGGACATCGCCACATACACTTTACCGTCTTTCTGCGTAACGGTCAATTCATCGCTGCTAAAGCCCAGCAAAGCATCCTTCACACTTTGGAGCAAAGCGGATACTCTATCGTTCTGTGCTTTGATCTCTGCCTGCAATTCATTGATCGTCGCTTCACGCTCTGCCAGCTTATCCATTTTCTCTTTCAACAGCATATTCAGTTTTTCCTGTTCGGACATATTGGAATAGAGAGAATTACGGTAATCACGAATAGATTGCCCCATTCTTGTGGTATCGTTCAGCAAGCCGGCAATCTGTTTTTTCTGTTTCGCCGTTTCTTCCTTTAATCCGTTCAGGTTCTTCGTAAGCGTACGCTCACGTTCCAAAGCAGCCAAACGCCCGTTTTCAGCTACTAAAAATTTTTTCTTGGGTACACAAGAGGACACAGCCACCAATACACAAAGCAAAAAGATCATTCTTTTCATAGTACAAAATTTTAAATCTGCCCGTATTTAATTTAAACACCTTACAAACTTAAAAATAATTTTCAAGACCTGAAAAGAAAATAACGAACTGGCTAAAGTGTATTGTGTATGTATGTATATGTATGTGTGAATAGAGATATTCCGAGGAGGGAAGCCAGTCCGTTATTATTTTTGGTAAAAGATCAATTCTTTTCCATTTCCAAAGATTGTTTTATCAAATGCGCTAAAAACATCATACACTCCAAAGGAGTAGATGATTCCATCCGGAAACGGCGAAGTTCGTTCATCAACTCTGCCACAGCCTGCGATTCGTAGGAATCTGCCCGGGTAAATGCCGCATAATTATCTTGCTGTACAACTGTACTTTGCTCAGGATAGGCAGGAACATTCGCCGGATACTTCATTTCCGGCCTTCCGCTTTTCCCGGCTGCCTGAACTTCTTTCACAGGCACTCTTTTGCTCCGGGGTTCAGAAGATTTCACTTCCTTTTTCTCTTCATCCTGCTCCACTCTCTGCTGCACTTCGTCAGGAGAAAGTACATGATAAGGGAAAGAAGGTATCCCCTTTTTCCACGACTGGAAGTTCTTCAATTCCTGAGCATCGACAGTAAAACCATTCAATATATAATGTTTGCTATCGACATACTCCACAGAACGGCCTTCCAATAACTTTTCTATGGCTTTAGAAGGAAAACCGATCGCAACCACTTCTCCTCCTACGCTTCTGACGAATTTTTTATAGGGCTTGTAACCGCTAATACGGCGCACGAATAAATAAGCCGACCGCTCATAAGCTTTCCAAAACATTCCTTCCAGCCATAAATGAACTACATTAGCATTTTCCGATTCATAACGGAGTTTGTTCAAAATGTCTGTATTCTTCTTCATAATTAAGCTATTAACTTTCAAAATTCCCGATCTGCATAGTTCCCCCGCCAAAATAAATGTTCGTTTTTAAAAGTGAACATAATCGCTGGATTGTGGCAAAGATATAAAAAAATGCGAAATATTAAATACCTATCAGTCAATTTTTTGAGAGGAAAATAAAATAGTTGTCCAAGCAAACGAAGCGACCAAATTAAACGAACGTATTCGACATTTGTTAAGTTACTAATTATTAATCATTATCGCCCCCCTACACCGGAAAGGTCTTCCTGTTTTTCCGAAAATTAACTTCCCTCCCCTCCGAAAGAAAATAAATTTTTACTCTTAAAAATAATTCAGAATAAGTTTACGACAGGATTGGATAGAATATTATAGCTTTGTAAAAAGTAAAATCGTATAATCTTATTTTTAATATGATCCGTCTATTCATCCTTTGCAGCATTCTGCTACTTACTTCGGTAAATTGCCGGGCTGCAACAACCATTTCAAAAGCCGACCGCCAAATTCTCCGGTCGTTTTGGGAATATGCCGAAAAACAACAATTAAGCGGTATGTCCATAGAAAAACGTATTCCGGTTATCGCCCGTTTTTTCCTCGGCAAACCTTATAAAAGCAATACGCTGAACGTTACCCAGGAAGAATTGCCTGTTATTAATCTAAGAGAGCTCGATTGTGTTACCCTGGTCGAAAATGTACTTGCTTTGGCTTATCTCGGACAATACAATGAAAACGCCGTGGATTCTTTTGTTGAAAATATAATCAAAATCCGTTACCGGAACGGAGAAATCGAAGATTATACTTCCCGGCTTCATTATTCCACCGATTGGCTGTATGAAATGCAAAGGCAGAAACTTCTCGACGATGTTACTTTGGCTACCGGAGGAATAAAATATTCCAAACCCGTTCATTTCATGTCGAAACATTACACGCGCTATCCGGTATTGGCAAAAGACCGAAAACTATTACAAAAAATCAAGACTATTGAAACGGAGATCAACAAAAGAACGTATTACTATATTCCAAAGGAGAAGATCAATAGCATCGCCGGTAAAATTCAAAACGGGGATGTGGTGCTGATCACTACGAATATTGCAGGTCTCGACACTTCGCATTTAGGATTCGCACTAAAGCAAAATGGAAAGACCTATTTATTACATGCCTCAAGCACAGGAAAAAAGGTAGTCATTACCGAACAACCTTTGCAGGAATATATGGAAGGTATCCAATTACAAACGGGTATCATATTGGGAAGAATCGTTTTGCCTGTTCCGGACGATTCCGTTCACTGAAACGGTCCCCTTTCTCCCTAATGTAACCTGCACAATGAAAGTCGTTACCGGCAATGTGTTCATTTGTGGCATAAAAATTGTGAAACGAAAAATAAGGAATTACTTAAAATAGAAAATACGATGAGAAATACTTTTACAGCTATTATTTTTCTGGTTGCCATTTCGGTTTTCAGCGGTTGCGCCGACCGGAAAGTATCACGAGTAAACAGCAATGAGGTTATCGACCTGAGCGGGAGATGGAACGACACGGATTCGCGCCTGGTATCCGAAGAAATGATAAAAGATCTATTGGGAGCAAGATGGCTGCCTGTGTACGAAAGCAGGCACAACAATGCCCGCCCGGTAGTTGTGGTAGGCACGGTGACCAATAAAAGCCACGAACACATCAATTCGGAAACATTTATAAAAGATATCGAAAAAGCGATCATCAACAACGGTAGCGTTCGTCTGGTACAAGCCGGAGAAAAGCGGCAGGAATTACGCACGGAGCGCGAAGAACAAAATCAGGGATACGTATCGCCCGAAACCGCTAAAAAATGGGGCCTTGAATTAGGTGCCGATTTTATGTTGCAGGGAACCATCAATAGTATTGTCGATACTTATAAGAAAGATAAGGTGGTTTACTACCAGATCGACCTTCAGCTTACGAATCTCGAAACCAATGAAGTGGTCTGGATGGGCGACAAAAAGATCAAAAAGCAGGTCAGCGACCGAGCATTCTGACCTTCCCAAAGAACCAGTACGCCGTATATTTTGGATCACGAAGTATATGGCGTATGCTTTTATATTTTGACCAATCCGGCTTATGAATCTTTTACGGCTTTCCATAATTATATTACTCGGCTTGTCTGCGACGAGTTGTGCCACCTGGTATAAACGCACTGCCGCATTTCAGTCCGCCATATCCGCCGGAAATTTCGAACAAGCGGAAAAACTGCTCGATAAAGATAAGAAGCAGGCTCAAGGTAAAAATAAAATTCTCTATTATCTCAATCAGGGGTATGTGGAATTTATGCTGGAACATTCGGAAAAAAGCAATGAGGCTTTTGAAATAGCCGAACGCCTGACGGAAGACCAGCAAAAGAACATGCTGACCGAAGCCGCCGTTTTAGTAAGTAATCCCGAAATACGTCCTTATAAACCGGAAGATTTCGAAGTCATCATGATCAATTTTTATAAGGCAATGAATTACCTGCGCATGGATAATATGGAAGATGCCCTGGTGGAAGTGCGCAAAATCAATATCCGCCTTCAGCAACTGAACGATAAATATCCCGACCACAAAAACCGTTATCAGCGGGACGCTTTCGCCCACCTGCTAATGGGATTGATCTACGATGCCGCCGGAGATGCCAACAATGCGTTTATCGCTTACCGCAACGCTTACGACACTTACCGCAATGATTATTTAAAGAATTTCGGGCTGGGTGCTCCGGAGCAATTGAAAAAAGACCTTTTACGCACGGCTTACCAATGCGGAATGCACGCCGAATTAGCCGGATACGAAAAAGAATTCAATATGAAATATACGCCCGCCGCCCCCTCTCCGAACGGACAATTAGTCCTATTCTGGCTGAACGGTTTCGGTCCGGTGAAAGCCGAATGGGGATTGACTTTCGTGAAAGAGAAAAGAGGAGACGGAGCTATCGTATTCCACAATCAGGAAACCGGATTGTTTTTCCCTTTTTTCTGGAATGCCGGATATAGCGAAAGCGACCGGAATTCGGTGGCGAACCTGAAAATCGTACGGGTTGTTTTCCCAAAGTATGAAGAACGTCCCCCCTTTTACCAAAAAGGCATAGTAACTTACGATCACACGGCTTATCCATTGGAAATGGCCGAAGATATCAATCAAATCGCCTTTAAAACATTGCACGACCGTATGGTCAGGGAATTATCCAATTCTTTATTGCGTGTGGCTGCCAAACAAGGACTACAATACGCAGCTTCTAAAGAAAATCAATGGCTGGGGCTTGCCGTTGGATTAACGAACGCTTTTACCGAAAAAGCAGATACCCGGAACTGGCAAACCCTGCCTTATTCCGTATCTTATTCCCGTATCCCTCTGGCGTCGGACGAGAATCATATCGAACTCCAATTTTCTAACTCCAAAGGAGAAAAGAATACACAGCAAATCACCATTTCGGGAGACCCTAAGAAAACCCGTTTTTGGGTATATTCCACCTTATAAGCCCCCGGCAAAACATTTTTCCCATTCTTTCAGAGATAAGCGGATCGTCATCTTCCGTAAAACCTTCTTTTCCGGAATAGATGGTAACCTGTTATTTTCAACATTCTACAACAGACTGAATTTCAACAATAAATCAAAAGAACTGAAATACATTCCGATGTGTTTTGCATCGAATAAAAATACCTCCTGAAAGTTAGTCAGCTAACTCTCAGGAGGCAGATCATATTCTTAAATACTTTTTCTTCAATAAACAGACCCTGTTCTGCCTACCGGTAAAAGTTATTTCGCCATTTCCGCAAAATACTTATAGAACAAAGGGATTGTGGTAATCCCGTTATAAAATTGTTCCAAAGGATAATTCTCGTTGGGCGAATGGATGGCATCGGACCCTAAACCAAAACCCATAAGAACCGATTTAGCTTCCAGCACTTCCTCGAAAGTCGCAATAATCGGAATACTTCCTCCGGAACGCACGGGAACAGGCTGTTTTCCATAAACTTTCTCGTATGCTTTTTCCGCTGCCTGATATGCGGGAAGGTCTATCGGACAAACATACGACGGCCCGCCATGCAGATAAGTGACTTTTACCGTCACATAATCGGGAGCAACCGATTCAAAGTAATTTTTAAACAATTCCGCTATTTTTTCATGCTTCTGGTTAGGCACTAAACGGCAGCTCACTTTTGCATGTGCCACAGAAGGCAATACGGTTTTCGTTCCTTCGCCGGTATAGCCGGCCCATATTCCGCATACGTCGAATGTCGGACGAATACCTGTTCGCTCGTTAGTGGAAAATCCTTCTTCGCCCTTGATTTCCTTTATACCCAATGATTTTTTATAGGCTTCGAGATCGAAAGGAGCTTTCGCCATTTTAGCCCTTTCTTCTGCACTCACTTCAAGCACATCGTCATAAAATCCGGGGATTGTGATATGCCCTTTATCGTCGATTACATCGGCAATCATTTTACACAGCACATTGGCAGGATTGGCGACAGCTCCTCCGAACAGACCGGAGTGCAGATCGGCGTTAGGCCCTGTGACTTCCACTTCCCAATAAGCCAAGCCGCGCAAACCTGTGGTGATAGAGGGTACATCCGGCGCAATCATACTGGTGTCCGACACTAAAATAATATCCGTTTTCAGCATCTCCTTATGTTCCCGGCAAAATTTAGGCAAGCTGGGAGAACCTATTTCTTCTTCTCCTTCCAGCATAAATTTCACATTGCATTTCAGCTGTCCGGATTTCACCAGATATTCGAAAGCTTTGGCATGCATAAAGCTTTGTCCCTTATCGTCATCCGCTCCGCGTGCCCATATCTTGCCGTCTTTCACCACAGGTTCGAAAGGCTTGGTTTCCCATAATTCGAGAGGATCGACAGGCATCACATCCATATGTCCGTAAACCATCACAGTGGGATAAGAGGGATCGATCATCTTTTCTCCGTATGTTACCGGATTTCCATCGGTCTCAAAAACCTCTGCCTTATCCGCTCCTGCCGCCAGCAAAAGGGATTTCCATTTTTCAGCACATTTATACATATCGGGTTTATGCTCGGCTTCCGAAGAAATGGACGGAATACGGATCAACTCAAATAACTCGTTCAGAAAACGTTCTTTATTTTCTTCTACATACTTTTTAATAGCTTCCATATAGATGTTTTTACAATTTAAAATATACGATTTCAAGGGGCACCAGGTAAAGATAGGGAAAATTAAAAGCAAAAACAAAACAAAGCCCTTTCCGTACACAAGAATAGTTATTCCGCTTCCGCGAAGAAAAACGGGGCAAAAAATAATTTTCAATATTCAATTCTTCATTTTCAATTAATTATTATACTTTTGTCGCGTGAAAACTCCGAGAGGATTTTGGTGCTAAAACATTGATTCGTAATTTCACAGCGTCTTTTATATATATAAATATTTGAAACGGCTAAATTATGTCAGACCTTTCCGAAGTTAAAATTTTTACCGGGGAAAACAGCAAATATATTGCTGAAAACATCGCTAAATCGCTTGATTTAGAATTAGGTAAAAAAACTTTATTACATTTCAGCGACGGGGAATTTGCAACAGCGTATGATGAAACCGTAAGAGGTGATCATGTTTTCATCGTACAATCCACCTTCCCGCCCAGTGACAACCTTATGGAGTTGCTCATGATGATCGATGCAGCAAAGAGAGCCTCCGCATACAAAGTATGCGCTGTGATTCCGTATTTCGGTTTTGCCCGTCAGGACAGAAAAGATCGCCCCAGAGTGGCTATCGGTGCTAAACTTGTGGCAAACTTATTGTGCGCGGCAGGTGTCGATCGGATTATGACCATGGACTTACACGCCGACCAGATTCAGGGATTTTTCGACATTCCTGTCGATCATCTTTACGGTTCGACGGTGCTGGCTCCTTATATCCGTTCTCTGAAACTCGAAAATCTGGCGATCGCCTCTCCGGATATAGGTGGTTCGAAACGGGCGAATTCATGGGCTAAGTTCTTTGATTCAGGTCTGGTGATTTGTCACAAAACCCGTGAAAGACCGAATGAAGTGGCCGATATGAAGGTGATAGGCGATGTAAAAGGCAAAAATGTCGTGATTGTCGATGACATGATCGATACCGCCGGAACGATCTGTAAAGCAGCAGGAATCCTGAAAAGCAAAGGAGCTCTCAGCGTAAGAGCGGTTGCCACTCACGCCGTACTTTCCGGTTCTGCTTATGAAAGAATAGAGAAATCGGAACTCGATGAAGTTGTATTCACGGATTCTATTCCGATAAAAAGTACCTGCCCGAAAATCAGAGTGATCTCTGTGGCAGAAATGTTTGCAGAAACTATCCGTAATGTAGTGGATCACAAATCGATCAGCGACCATTTCATCCTGTAATACGGATATTACGATAAAGAAAAAGCGAAGCTTAAAAGCTTCGCTTTTTTTTATCTCGTATTATTCATAATTTTGTAAGAAAACCTACAAACATGACTCCCGAAGAAATTAGGAAAATACTCGAATTCCAGGCAAACGAAATTACCGAACATCATATCTACGGCAAATTGGCCGTCCTCCAAAAGAGTGAGCATAATCAACAGATCTTAAAAGAACTATCGGCCGAAGAGCTGAAACATTACAATCTATTAAAAAAATATACAAACCGGGACCCCAAACCTCACCTATTCAGAATATGGTTTTATGTGTGGTTAGCACGACTTTTCGGACTGACTTTCAGCTTAAAATTAATGGAGCAGGGCGAAGTGCTGGCTCAGGACAGCTACCGGAATTGCGAGGGTGATATCCTGACGGATCTTCAAAAAATGGCCGATGACGAAGAGATTCATGAACAAAAGCTAATCGAACTGATCGATGAAGAAGGGCTGAATTATATGGGAGCTGTCGTGCTGGGACTGAATGATGCCCTGGTTGAATTCACAGGAGCTTTAGCAGGTTATTCCTTTGCTTTACAACAACCCAAATTAGTGGCCTTGACAGGAGCCATCACCGGGATCGCCGCTGCCTTGTCTATGGCTGCTTCGGAATACCTTTCTATCCGTACCGAAAAAACAAAAGATAAGAATGCACTGAAAGCCGCCGTTTATACCGGAATCACTTATATTATCACGGTTACCGTATTGATCCTGCCTTTTATCTTGCTGAACAACGTTTACCTGGCCTTAGGGATATGCCTGTTCGGAGCATTAGTCGTTATCGCCATTTTCAATTATTATTATTCCATCGTTAAAACGGAAAGTTTCAAACGGCGGTTTACAGAAATGGCGGTGATCAGTATGAGTATTGCCGCGATCAGTTTCCTGATCGGTTATGCTTTACGTATGTTAACAGGAATCGATCTATAAGATCGTTCCTGTTATTTCACGGGATATACCCACGTTAATTCTTTTCCGGGTTCCTGTACCATGCGGTTCAATGCCGACTGAGCTTCCTGACGGGTTTCAAACCCTTCATAGGTCACCATATACAGATTATAGTACGGCATGATCTTAGAATTATATCCTTCGCTCACCAACCGTGCATTCAGATTATCGGCATTCGATTTCACCTTAAAGCATCCGGCTACCAGAAAATAATTCATTTCACGTACAACAGGTTTCGGCTCTTCTTTCACTTCCGGTACCGGAGCGGGAGCGGGAGTTGTTTCGGCAATCTCTGTTTTGGGGGCTTCTATTGTCGCCGTCTTCTTTTTCTTACAGGAAGAAAGTGAAAACAAGAAAGAAAGCGCTACTAAAATAACAATCGTTCTCATAATTTTTCCGATTTGATTTCTATCTCATACGTATTTATGCGGGTAAAGATAATACTATAAAACAATTTTAACAACTGTAAAAGCTGTAAATTCAGGAACAGCAGCCGGATACCTCCCGCTATGGCATTGTTTTCCCGCTTTGGCGATCCCGAATCAGGAACAAACCGGTAAAACAAAGCAAGCCGTTCAATAACAATATTTCAAAGCCAAAACGGTATCCCCACAACCATTCTTCCGAATAGCAATTGATCAGATAGGACAAAACGGGAGAAAGCAGACAGATCAGAGGTAAATACTTCTCTTTCACCTGATAATGAGTGCATAGCCCAAATGCGAATAGTCCTAAAATAGGCCCGTAAGTGTATCCGACGGCCTTTAACACCACCGTAACCACACTGCTGTTATTCAATTCCCGGAAAAGTACAATCACCAAAAACATCAAAAAGGAAAAAGCGATGTGCACCAGCATCCGTTTTTTTCTTTGTCCGGCATCTTTCGGGTCGATTCTTAAAAAATCGATACAAAATGAAGTGGTCAGAGAAGTCAGGGAAGAATCCACCGAAGAATAAGCAGCAGCCGTTATTCCCAGCAAAAAAAACAGGCCGGCAACCACTCCAAAATATTGAAGCGACAAAAAGGCAAATACATCATCCGATTTTTCCGGTAGAGAAATTCCTTTATCGGCAGCAAAAATATAAAGCAAAGCACCTAACGACAGGAAAAGCACATTGGTCACGAGAAACAGAAAAGAGAAAGAGAACATATTCGCTTTACAATCTTTCAGGGTGCGGCAAGTCAGGCTCTTCTGCATAATATTCTGATCGAGCCCGTTGATCGAAACGGTGATCGCCATTCCCGCCACCAGTTGTTTCCAAACATTGTGCCCGGAGCACCAATCGAAATCGAACACCCTCGAAAATTCACTCTCACGAATTGCCGAAGCCGCTCCGGAAAAATCGAGATCCAAAGCACGGCAAATCACCACAATAGTCAAAATCACCGACACCAGCATGAAAACCGTCTGCAAAGTATCTGTCCAAACAATCGTCTTGATGCCTCCCCTCACCGTATAAACCCACACCAGGCAAATCGTAATGAACACCGTCACGGCAAACGGGATTCCCACAGCATCGAACACGGCCAGCTGTAACACTCCGACAACTAAGAACAAACGCAGGGAAGCACCTACCAATTGCGAAACAATAAAGAAAAACGACCCGGATAAGCGTGCTTTTTCACCGAAACGGGTTCCCAGCCAGGAATAAATCGACACCAGATTCAATTTGTAAAACAAGGGGATCAATATCAAGGCTATCACCACATAACCGATACAATTCCCGATGACAAGAGGCAGATAAGTCCAGCCGCTATTTCCCACTTCTCCGGGAATCGATATAAAAGTCACTCCCGACAAAGAAGTGCCGATCATCCCGAATGCAACCAGGTACCAGGGAGAATTCCGGTTTGCCGTGAAAAAAGTTTCACTATTGGAATGACGGGTGGTGAAATAACTCACCAATATCAGTAATCCAAAGTAAGAAAATATAATGAATAATACCAGGCTCGCCGCCATATTCCCACGCTTTTGTAAATATATAATCACGCTGACGCACGAAAGTAAAGAATTTCCCGCAAGTTAAAAATTGAAAAATGACTTTTTATTCCTCGACTATTTACTTTTTATCTTTTACTTGTTACCTTTGTGCCTCAAAATGAAATTATAAACAATAAACTGTACCATGGAATACAATTTTAAGGACGTCGAGAAGAAATGGCAAAGCTACTGGAGAGAAAACCAGACCTACAAAGTAGATATTGATCCTTCAAAGCCGAAATATTACGTATTGGATATGTTTCCATATCCTTCCGGAGCAGGTTTGCATGTGGGTCACCCGCTCGGCTATATCGCTTCCGACATTTATTCCAGATACAAACGCCTGAAAGGCTTTAACGTGTTGCATCCGATGGGATACGACGCCTACGGGCTTCCTGCCGAGCAATATGCCATCCAAACCGGGCAGCATCCGGCAGTGACGACCGAAAAGAATATCGTCCGTTACCGGGAACAATTGGATAAAATCGGATTTTCTTTCGACTGGGACAGGGAAGTCAGAACCTGTGATCCCGGCTACTATAAATGGACACAATGGGCATTTATCGAAATGTTCAATCACTGGTTCGATAAAAACACTCAAAAAGCAGAGCCCATCTCCCGGCTGGTAGAAATATTCCGGAAAGAAGGAAATAAAAATGTGAACGCAGTTGCCTCCGAGACGGCTGTTTTCACGGCAGACGAATGGAACGCCAAAAGCGATAAAGAAAAACAACTCACCCTGTTGAATTATCGTATCGCTTACCTTGCCGACACGATGGTAAACTGGTGTCCGCAATTAGGTACGGTGCTGGCAAACGACGAAGTGAAAGAAGGGCTTTCCGTACGGGGAGGCTACCCGGTAATACAGAAAAACATGCGCCAGTGGTCCTTGCGCGTTTCAGCCTATGCACAACGCTTGCTGGACGGCTTAGATCAAGTGGATTGGCCGGATTCTCTGAAAGATATTCAACGGAACTGGATCGGACGCTCGCAGGGAGCGGATGTCACTTTCGATGTTAAAGATTCCGATATCAAGCTCCAGATCTTTACCACCCGTCCCGACACGATTTACGGAGTCAGTTTCATGGTGTTGGCGCCCGAAAGCGATTACGTGAAGCAACTGACCACTTCCGGACAGGCCGGTGCAGTAGCCGAATATCTGGATTACGTATCGAAACGCACCGAACGCGAACGCCAAAGCGAAGTGAAAACGGTAACCGGAGTGTTCTCCGGCTCTTATGCCATTAATCCGTTTACCAACGAAGCGATTCCGGTGTGGATCAGCGAATATGTGCTGGCAGGTTACGGAACGGGAGCCATTATGGCCGTACCTGCACACGATAGCCGCGACTATGCTTTTGCCCGGAAATTCAATTTGCCGATCGTTCCGGTTATCGATAATGGCCAGGGATGTGATCTTTCTGAAAGTTCTTACGATGCTAAAGAAGGAAAAATGATCAACAGCGGCATTATCGATGGCATGGAAGTGAAAGACGCTATCAAATTCATTGCCGAAGAAGTTGAAAAAAGAGGGATCGGTAAAAGTAAAATCAATTACCGCTTACGCGATGCGATTTTCAGCCGCCAGCGCTATTGGGGCGAACCGTTCCCGGTATATTACAAGGAAGATATTCCTTACATGCTGGACGAATCCAAATTGCCTTTGGAATTGCCGGAAATCGACAAATATTTACCGACAGAGTCGGGCGAGCCTCCCTTGGGACGTGCTAAAAATTGGAAAACAGAGAACGGTTATCCTTTGGAACTGAATACCATGCCGGGATTTGCCGGATCGTCGGCCTATTTTCTCCGCTATATGGACCCGCACAACGACAAAGCGCTGGTCAGCAAAACAGCCAATGAATATTGGGGGAATGTCGATCTTTATATGGGAGGTGCGGAACATGCTACGGGACACTTGATTTATTCCCGTTTTTGGAACATGTTCTTATATGATTTAGGGATAATCTGCGAGCCGGAACCTTTCAAAAAGCTGATCAATCAGGGAATGATACAGGGACGGTCGAATTTCGTATATCGCATACAGGGAACGAATACCTTTGTCTCGGCAGGCCTGAAAGACCGGTATGAAACAACCGAAATCCACGTAGATGTGAATATCGTGCGGAACGATGTTCTGGATACGGAAGCGTTCCGCAAATGGATGCCGGATTATGCCAATGCAGAATTTATTCTGGAAGACGGTAAATATATCTGTGGCTGGGCGATTGAAAAAATGTCGAAATCCATGTTCAACGTGGTAAATCCCGACGATATTATTGAAGAATTCGGAGCCGACACCCTTCGTTTATACGAAATGTTCCTCGGTCCGCTGGAAGCCCACAAACCCTGGGATACTCAGGGTATAGACGGGGTTTATAAATTCCTGCGGAAATTCTGGCGTCTGTTCTTCAACGGAGAAGAATTTTGCGTAAGCGATGAAGCACCGGGAAAAGAAGAACTGAAAACATTGCACAAAACATTGAAAAAGATCGAATTCGACGTGGAGAATTTTTCTTTCAACACTTCAATCCCGGCCTTCATGATCTGTACCAATGAACTTACTGCCCTAAAATGTAACAAACGGGCGATTCTCGAACCTTTGGTCATCGCACTTGCCCCGTATGCACCTCATATTGCCGAAGAATTATGGCATTTATTGGGACACAACGACAGCGTGACGGTAACCACTTTCCCCCAATGGGATGAAAAATACCTTACCGAAGATTCTTTCGAATATCCGGTATCGTTCAACGGTAAAGTTCGCTTCAAATTATCGATGCCTTCGACCGCCACACAGGCAGATATCGAAGCTGCGGTAAAAGCAGCCCCGGAAGCGGCCAAATGGCTGGAAGGTAAAGAAATCCGAAAGATGATCATCGTACCGAAGAAAATCGTAAACGTCGTGATTTAAATCTTACGGACATTCAAATAAAAAAGGCATCCCCATCAGGATGCCTTTTATTTTTATCGGGAAATTACACAAAACGGATTAAAATATCCACTCCCGGTTTAAAGTAGGTTTCAAAATACCTCATTCAGCTTTCACAATTCTATTTCAATAAAGATTCCTCTATTTAAACCTTTTAAGGCCTTTTAAACAAATCCTTTTTCAACGACATAGAAAATCCTTTCAAGCCACTTTTATGCGTTTAAAAAGCTATTTAGAGGTATCGGTGCCTGTGCTTCTATCTTTACGGGCATTGGGAACAATGAAAATCACGCTGCATGTTCCGATAATCCCCAATATGAATAAAAGAATCCTGGCATGAGAATTTTCTATAAAACAAAAAACCGACAGACAAATCATTCCCCACATACAGGCAATGGAAATCAATTTCGAAAGAAGCCCTACCCCCTGCCGCGATTCGTAATGGCGTATGTACTTTCCCAGCCAGCGGGATCGATGAAGCCAGTCGTGAAGCCTTTTCGAACTCTTATAAAATAGCCAGGAGCTCAACAATAAGAAAGGAGTCGTGGGTAAGCCGGGAACAAAAATTCCGATAATTCCTAACACGATTGAAATAATCCCAATGACAATATATAATGTTTTACGCATCGTTTTTACAAAATAGAAGATTACCGCCCAAAGACGGAATTTACCACAGAAATATAGTCAGCCAATTTACTCGATTTTTTAATTTTTTTCAAAGCTTTCCGGTCTGTCTCCGGCAAAAAGTATTCCCACAAAGTTTTCATCTTCGTCAAAAGCTGATTTTCCCCCTGAAGACGTTCCGAATAGGCCGAAAACAGGGCTTCATGAAAGCCGGAAAGGAGTGACATACGTTTTTTTTCAGTAAAGGTTTCATTTTTCATCCATTCTTTTGCCAGCAAGGGCGAAGAAATCAATCCACGTCCTATAGACACCCCTCTGAGCAATGGAAATTCCGTTAAGATTTGCTTACATTCTTCCACTTTTTTCAAATCACCGTTATAAAAAAGCGGATGCTTACAAACCTCATAAAAATGCCGGAAAGCTCCGATGTCCGGCACGCCTTTATATTGCTGCTTGCCCAATCTGGCATGAAGTGTGACGTGGCTTAGGCGAAGATTATTTATTATATCTACCAGCACCATACATTCGCGCGCATTTTCCCAGCCCAAACGTAATTTTAACGAAAATTCTATTTGCGGATACTCTTTCAGGGTTTCCAGAACTTCACCCACCAGTTCCGGATAAGGCAGCATACCGGCTCCTTTTTTCTTTCCGGCTATCATCGGAAAAGGACAACCCATATTGATATCGGCCGCTCTGTAACCTTTAGACGACAAAAGCTCCGCCAGCAAACGAAATTCTTCCGGAGATCCGGGCAATATCTGGGGAATCAGCCGGGAAACGGTATTATTCTCCGGTTCCATATCCCTAAGGTCACGATTCCTGAATGTATTTTTCCCCTCCACCCGGATAAAAGGCGTATAATAAGCCGTTACTCCTCCGAAGAAGCGGTCATAAGCATTTCTGAAAATCGCATCCGTATAGCCTTGCAAAGGGGCAAAATGAAGCTCATAAGGACTATTTGTATCTTCCATTCTTTATTATTTTCATATCCAAAGGTAACACAATCAAAAACTAAAATTGAAAAACACAAAACGAAAAATCAGAAATTATTCTTACTATTGCATTCCATACACGTATAAAGTCTATCATTTAAATTTTAATTTCATGAAAAAATTATTCATTTTATCCACCCTGCTTCTGCTGTTTTTTGCAAGCCATGCCCAGGAAGACGACCGGGGATATATTGTAAAAGTCGGCGATCAGGCTCCGGATATCGACATCCTATATACAGACGGAACCCAAAAGAAACTATCCGATTTCCGGGGTAAAACGGTAATGCTCCAGTTCACGGCAAGCTGGTGCGGAGTGTGCCGGAAAGAAATGCCTTTCATTGAAAAGGACATTCAGCAAAAATACAAGGACGATCCGGACTTTGTGCTCATCGGCATCGATTTAAAGGAAAGCAAGGAAAAGACGATTCAGTTTGCTAAAGATTTAAAGATCACCTATCCCCTGACTCTCGATCCCGAAGGAAAATCCTTCTATTCCTATACAGCACAAGGGGCAGGCGTAACCCGGAATGTCATTATCGACAAAAACGGAAAGATCACATACCTCACCCGGCTTTATACACCGGAAGAATTTAACGGCATGTTACAGGAAATCAAAAAACAGGTCGGGCGATAAGACCTATCGGCATTCAAAACATTTCATCGCCGGCAGGCCTCCGATCTTAAATGCCTGCAAGAATAAAAACTAAAAATGCCCCCGAAACCGGGGGCATTTTATATTTACCGATGATTTACTCTTGCTGCAACTTCACCACAGAACTATTCTCGAGGGCTTTTCCCAGGGTGTTATCCTTCAACCCATAAATCGGATAAAAACCGTCGTCATCCAATATAAGCCGGCCGATAAACGATTTCACCGTAATATCCATGATGTCGCGGGAAGTTCGGATTCCTTTGGCATCCGGCTTTATTCCCCGTTTCTCTGCATAAGCCACTAAGCCGTCCACCAGATTGAATTTATCCAGATATTTCAAAAGTTGTTTGTAATCCTTTATTCCTTTCATTTCCGGACGATGCCGATCGACAAAGCTAATTGCATATTCATACATCGTCTGTGTGCGGTCGAGTTGGTTAAGGTATCTGGAACCTCCCACCGTATCGGCAGGAATGAATAAGTCGGGCATCACTCCGCCTCCGCCATATACCGTACGTCCGCCGACGGTCTGATATTTCAGTTTTTCATCGAAATGGATGCTGTCTTCTTGTTCGAATTCACCGTGCAGCAATCGCTCGTTCAAATCGTTATAATACTTTTCTTTCCCTTGGTCGTAAGGTTTTTGTATCGACCTGCCGGAAGGAATATAATAACGGGCTACCGTCAAACGCAAAGCCGAACCGTCGGGCAAAGGACGCTGTTCCTGCACCAATCCTTTCCCAAAGGAACGCCGCCCGATAATCACACCCCGGTCATTGTCCTGAATCGCTCCTGCAAAAATTTCGCTTGCCGAAGCGCTGAACTCATTGATCAACACCGTGACAGGCAAATCCTGATATCTTCCTTTTCCGTTAGAATTATAATCCACCCGGGGCGATGCTTTTCCCTGGGTATAAAGAATCAGCTTCTGATCGGGTAAAAATTCATTGATCATCCGTATAGCAATCGGCAATATACCGCCTTCGTTCCAACGTAAATCCACGACCAGCCGTTTCATTCCCTGCTTTTGCAGCGTGTCGAGGGCAGCCACAAATTCATTGTAGGTATTCATGCCGAATACCTTTACTTTCACATATCCGGTCGTGTCGTTCGCCATATACGCAACATCCACACTCTTTACCGGGATCGTTCCCCTCACAATATCTTTCACGATAGGCGTCTTCTCTCCGGGGCGCATAATTGTCAGTTTCACTTCCGAACCCATCTCTCCCCGCATCATTTTCATTATCTTATCGGTATCCATTTTCCGCCCGGCTACAATCGAATCGTTTACCTTCACAATGCGGTCGCCATCCTGTATGCCTGCCAGTTCGGAAGGACCTCCGGGAACGACTTTAATCACCATCACCGTATCACGGTATTTATAAAATTGCACGCCGATCCCTCCGAAATTTCCTGCCATTTCTTCGTTCACCCGGGGCATGTCTTTTGCCGGAATATATACAGTATGGGGATCGAGGTCTTTAATTAATAAAGGAATCGCTCCTTCTTCGATCTTTTTAATATCCACCGTATCCACATAAGAATAATTGATCATATTCATAATCATGTCCAATTTACTCCCCTGCACAGGCAGAAATCCCCCTCCCTGCTGGCCTCCCACCATAGGATTACGTGAAAAAAGGGAATTGATAAACATTCCCAACACAATAGCCAGGGCTATCACCACCGGCATAATAATCACTTTTAACTTGTTATTATACATGTTCCTTCTACTTGTCTGTTTAAATTTCAATCAAATCAACCCCGATGCCTGCTTTTTGCAATAATTCGATACCGTCGCTATAACGGTACATCTCCGAATAGACCACCCGTCTGATTCCCGCCTGAATGATGAGTTTGGCACACTCGATGCAGGGAGAAGCCGTCACATAAAGCGTAGCACCGTCACTACTATTGCCGGACTTCGCCACTTTAGTGATGGCATTGGCTTCCGCATGCAAAACATAAGGCTTCGTATGCCCTTCCTCGTCCTCACAAAGATTCTCAAAACCGGAAGGCGTACCGTTATAGCCGTCGGAGATAATAGATTTGTCTTTTACAATCAAAGCCCCGACCCGCCTACGCTCACAGTATGAATTTTCAGACCAGATACGTGCCATTCGCAAGTATCTTTCATCGAGTAATCTTTGTTTTGCTGGCTCTTCCATATACTTATCATTTTTTACGGTCGCCGATATATTCTATCATATCCCGGAAATTCACTTTCCGTTCTTCCGGTACATCGATTTTTTCAAGCGCCAAACGGCTTTTTTCCATATAATCGTCCACAATGTTCATCACAGCCTCTTTCACCCCGGCCCGGTTATAAATCTCTGTCACAGCCTGAATTTTTTCCTGCGGGTTAAAATCCTTTTTAGTCAGCCACTCCTTCAACAAAGCCCGGTCGCTTTCTCCTGCCAACTCAAACGCTTTAATCAGCAAATAAGTTTTCTTATTACACAAAATATCTCCCCCGATCTTCTTTCCAAACTCCTCGGTATCTCCGTACACGTCCAGATAATCGTCCTGCAACTGGAACACTAATCCCAAATATCCTCCAAAATCGTAAAGCGCTTTATATTCATGCTCAGGCGCACCTGCGATCAACGCTCCATGCCGCATGCTCCCGGCAATCAATACCGAAGTTTTCAGGTAAATCATGTGAAGATATTCTTCCTCCGTCACATCGTCGCGGGTTTCGAACTCCATATCGTATTGTTGCCCTTTGCAAACATCCATCGCCACTTGGTTAAAGCCATCGATCACCTGACGCAGGTATGGATCTTCGCAACTCTCGATATATTTGTAGGCCGTAATTGCCGCAGCATCTCCACTCAGAATAGCCACATTGCTGTTCCACTTTTTGTGCACCGTCTGTCGTCCGCGGCGCAATTCCGCATCGTCCATCACATCGTCGTGCAAAAGAGTGTAATTATGAAATATTTCAATACCGATAGCCGATTTCAAAGCCTTTTCAATATCATCCCGATAAAGGTTGTAAGCCATCAGAGCCAGCACAGGCCTCAGCCTTTTCCCTCCGTCCTCCAAAATATACTTAATCGGTTCAAACAAAGACTGCGGTGTTTCCACATATTCCTGCTTCTGTAACTCTATGCTGATGATCTCTCTTAATTGGTCTATTGAATACATTACACTACAATTTTCTACGATATAAATTCACTTTATTTAGAAAGCTGCTAATTTAATAAAAAAGTAAAGGTAATTTTTCACTTTACTTATTTTTATTTCCTTTCCACACCCAAAGAGCACCGGGCATAAAAAACACTCTCCCGGTACCGATTTTCAAAAATTATAATAGATGATACCGCTACTGTATGCCTAATGCCGGATATGGAATCGGGATTCCTCCATCCCGTCCGGCGGGCTGGTTATCAATGCAAGCCGTCACTTCCTGGCCATTCACACCCATAAAACCAGCTTTCATTTTTGTTACAAATTTGTGTAACAGGCATCTACACGGAAGATATATAAGACGCCATTGTACACAAGCACGATCTTTTCAGAAAAAGTCATAGATTTGCCATGCTGAAAACAGGAATACAGCAGAAAAGTCCGGTGTATTTGAAAAATATTCCTACCTCGTTATCAAAAATGAATACAACATACCATGACAAAGAATCTATTTTTTGCAATACTTTTAATTACGATTTCATTCGCCGGCTGCCAGTCCGAAGATAACGTCGAAACTCCCCGGGAAGAAACACAAGTAACATTATACGATCGAAATAAAGAAGCGATCGCTTACATCGACTATGATGACGAAGCAACAATATATACTTTTGAAGGAGAGCCTGTCGCTTACATCGAATCGAAAGAACAAGTTTATAGTTTCAATGCCAAATTATTAGGATGGTATGTGGACGGAGTCCTGTATGACCGGACTTATCATGCTGTCGGCGCAAAACATGGAATCGTCAGAGGCGGAATAAATACCGTGGTTACACGTCTTGAAAAAATAAAAGGAGTAAAACACATAAAACCTGAAAAACCGGTGAAGGGAAATGATTTTATCCATCCCGTACTGAAAGATAGCTGGAGTGAAACCACGCTGACCGAATTTTTTGCCGACGGCAAAAAATAATAGGAAAAATATATGATGTTATGATATCGTTTCTACTTGGGGACTGAACAAGAAAAACCGGATGCAGAACAAAAGAAGTGATGTTGTCTCCGGTGGAATTGCAACCCCGGGAATCAGTTCGATTATGCCTTTACCGTACAGGCAAAAAACGATCGGCAGGATGCGCGGAGATACTCTGCTATATGAAAAGAACCGGAGTTATCCGGTTCTTTTCATTGGTAGTCGAGCCGGGAATCGAACCCGAATCTAAAGTTTAGGAAACTTCCGTTCTATCCATTGAACTACTCAACCATCTATCCGCGTGCAAAAGTAGTAAATTTATTGGAAAGTGAAAAATCAAGCGGTAAAGAGTAAAATATTTTAACCGCATCACAATTCTCCGTTCCTGCTTTTTCCGATCCGATAATATTTACAGACAAGTATCCTTTCTGCCGGTCAATCCATAAAGTTTTATACCTTTGCCCGTATATAATCATTACGAATAAACAAATTATGAAAGTTGTTATTCAGCGTGTTTTGCAAGCAAGCGTTACTATCGAAGGAAAAGTCCATTCGGCTATCGGCAAAGGTATGATGATTTTGGTAGGCATTCAGGCCGACGACACAGCGGAAGATATCGAATGGCTGACCGGAAAAATTTGTAATCTCCGAATTTTCGACGACGAAAACGGAGTGATGAATAAATCGGTAAAAGAAGACGGAGGAGATATTTTAGCCGTCAGTCAATTCACTCTAATGGCCAGGGTAAAGAAAGGAAACCGTCCCTCTTACATCGATGCCGCCCGTCCTGAGGTTTCTATCCCGCTTTATGAACTATTCGTGAAATCATTGAGCGAAGAAATGCAAAAAGAGGTTAAAACTGGTGTATTCGGCGCAGATATGAAAGTCGAATTAATCAATAACGGGCCTGTCACTATCCTCATCGATTCTAAAAATCGTTTATAATTTCTATTTTCTAAAAATACGGGTATGGAACTAAAAGAACTTCAAGATAAAGTAGATTCCTGGATCAAAGAATACGGCGTACGGTATTTCAATGAACTGACCAATATGGCCATCCTGACGGAAGAAGTGGGGGAATTGGCGCGGGTAATAGCCAGAAAATACGGAGAACAATCTTTCAAAGAAGGCGAAAAAGACAATCTTGCGGACGAAATGGCAGATGTTTTATGGGTTTTGGCTTGCCTTGCCAATCAAACAGGAGTGGATTTAACGGAAGCTATGGAAAAAAACTTTGCCAAAAAAACCATAAGAGATGTAAAAAGGCATAAAAACAATCCTAAAATACAGGAGCATTAATATATTCTTGTTAAATTTGCTCGTTTGATATTTTTTAACACTTGGGAAATCCGAATTGAAAAGAAACCGGAGGTCTTAAATTCGATTTTCCAAACTTTATAAAATGAGCATGTGGACAAAGATTGCAGGGATTATCCTGCGTTATCGGATTGCATTTATCGCAGGAGTTTTACTGGGAACGATTTTCATGGGATTTCAGATCAAGAATATCCAGATGTCCTATGAAAGTGCCGATTTATTACCCGCCGACGATCCCGCTTATATCGATTACAGCAAATTCCGGGAAACTTTCGGACAAGAAGGGAATGCCATGGTCTTCGCCATTCAGGATTCCAATTTTTACGAATTGGATAAAATCAACGACTGGATTGCCATGGGCGATAGCATCAAAGCCCTGAAAGGAGTAAACGCCTTAATTTCCATCACCCACACCTTTAATTTACATAAGAACACCGACCTGAAAAAATTCGAGGTGCTCCCGATTTTTCCTTCCCGCATTTCTACCAAAGAGGAACTCGACAGTCTGGCTTATATTGCAGAGAACCTGCCTTTTTACGAAGGTATGCTGCTGGATAAAAAAACACATGCATACAACATGATGATCACCGTATCCGCCGAAGTCATGAATTCCCCGGCACGGGTGGAATTGGTGGAAAAGGTGCTGGATATTACCGATCATTTTACGGAAAAATACAACCTGAAGATGCACTATTCAGGTATGCCCTACATCCGGGTAATCAATGCGGAGAATATCAAAGGCGAAATGTACATGTTCATCGCTTTGTCGTTATTGATCACCGCCATTATCCTTTACCTGTTTTTCAGCTCTTTCCGGATCGTAGGATTCTGTGTCGGTATCATCGGTATCAATGTGGTGTGGGCAATGGGATTCATGGCTATGTTGGGAATAAAAATCACCCTGCTGACGGCTATGCTGCCTCCTTTACTGATCGTGATCGGCATTCCGAATTGCGTGTATATGGTCAATAAGTATCATGCCGAATATGTCCGGCACGGTAACAAGATCAAAGCCTTACAGCGTATGGTTCAAAAAATCGGAAATGCGACGCTACTATCCAACCTGACTACAGCAGCAGGCTTCGCAACCTTTATAATCACTTCCAGCCGTATATTGGTCGAATTCGGGTTAATTGCCTTTATGAGTATTACCACCGTATTCCTGGTATGCCTTATTTTAATTCCCACCATATTCAGTTTCCTGCCTGTTCCCGATCCGAAACAAACCAAACACCTTTACAACCCTTTTATCAATAAGGTTATCGATAAATTGATTTTTATCGTTATCAACCGGCGTACGGTTATCTATATCACCGCTTCGATAATCACGGCAGCCGGGATCTTCGGGATCACTCTCATGAAAACGACAGGATACATGGTGGACGACCTGAAAGAAACCGATCCCATCCGGCAAGACCTGTCTTTCTTCGAATCGAACTTCGGCGGGCTAATGCCTTTGGAAGTAACCATCGATTTCAAAAAACCCAATCAGGTATTCAAATTATCGAACCTTGAAAAATTGAATGAATTAAATACGGAACTATCCAGCGACCCCGATCTATCGCGTTCCATCTCGGTTGTGGAAGCGGCAAAGTTCGCCAACCAGGCTTATTATAACGGAAAATCATCCTACTACAAGCTGCCGAATAACATGACGAAAAATTTTATCATGAAATATGTATCGGAATCGACCGAAGGGACGAGTTCTATGGCAAAATCTTTTGTCGATTCCACCGCAAGCAAAGTCAGATTGAGCTTTAGGGTGAAAGATATCGGCACGAAAAGAATGGAAGCTAAAGAAGATACCTTATATAAAATCACCGAACGTATTTTTCCTACGGACAAGCACGATATAAATATCACCGGATCGAGCATCGTATTTTTCAAAGGAAACCAATATCTGATCAAAAATCTGTTTTCTTCCCTTGCGCTGGCCATTATCCTGATTGCAGGCTTTATGGCCTGGATGTTCAAAAGCAAACGCATGGTGCTGATCGCACTCGTCCCCAATGTCATACCTCAGATTATCACCGCCGCAATTATGGGCTATGCAGGCATTCCGATAAAAGCTTCCACAATTTTGGTTTTCAGCGTCGCTTTCGGAATCTCGGTCGATAACACCATTCACTATTTAGCTAAATACAGGCAGGAACTCCAGGCTACGAACTGGAGCATCCGGTCGTCGGTTGTGCTCGCCCTGAAAGAGATAGGTCAAAGTATGATCTATACTTCCATTATTTTACTTTGCGGTTTCAGTATATTCTGCCTGTCGAGTTTCGGAGGTACTTTCGCGTTGGGACTATTGACCTCTATCACTCTATTTGCGGCTATGCTGGCGAATCTGATTATTTTACCTTCTTTGCTTCTGACAATGGAAAAAAGCATTACCAATAAAACTTTCCGGGAACCGTTGTTGCAAATCTACGACGAAGAAGAGGATATCGATGCGGATAAATTGGAGATAGAGGAAAATCACGAAGAAAAACCATAAATCACATTAAAGAATAAATAAAAAAGCTGTTTGAAATTCTATCTTTCAAACAGCTTTTTTTATACCGGCCGGATAGCCTATATTATTTGGCAATCTGCAAAGCCTTGATTTCTTTTACAATATCGTCCATCAACTGGGATGCACCGATCCGGAAATAATAAGGAGTCAGCCATTCGCTTCCCAAAACGTAATTAACGATCGTCAGATAACGGATTGCATTCTGAGCTTTGGACACTCCTCCGGCAACTTTTAAGCCGACTCTTTTACCTGTCTGTCCGTAGTATGCCTTGATCGCCTCACACATGACGTATGCCGATTCAGGAGTAGCATTCACCGGAACTTTTCCGGTAGAGGTCTTGATAAAATCAGCCCCCGCATAAGCACTGATCAGAGAAGCATAAAAAATGGTTTCCAAATCTTTCAATTCTCCGGTTTCCAAAATCACTTTCAAACGTACCCCTTCACAAACTTTACGGATCGCTTTCAATTCCCTGTAAACTTTTTCATAATTCTTTTCAAGCATATCGCCCACGGAAATCACAACATCCACTTCCTGCGCTCCTGCACTGATCGCCATTTTACATTCGGCCAGTTTGATTTCGGTGAAAGTTTGGGAATTCGGAAAATTACCTGCAACCACAGCGGTTTGAATCTGGGTTTCCTTCAATCCTTCCCGGACAATACCTGCAAAATTCGGATACACGCAAACGGCTGCCACTTCCCGAAGGTTGAATTTTTTCAATTTCTTCAGTAAATCCGCTACGAAAAGCCTGACCGATTCTTCCGTATCCGTCAGTTTTAGCGTAGTATAGTCCATACATGCAACACAAAATTCGAGATTTTCCTGACAAAAAGCCTGTTTCACCTCTTTCTCTACAACCCCATCTAAATTAAATTGTATTTTGTCATCCAAATTTACACAGTTGTAGGTTGCCAATATTTCCGATATATTATCCATATATAATTATTTGTTATCGATTGTTTCGATTCCTCGTTAAAGTCCCAGCAGAGCTTTTTCCTGTTTTGTCAGTTTAGCCCTGACCAAGCGGTAGGAGTTCTCTATCCAGACTTTTAACATACTATCGCTGATTGTCCCGTCTATTAATACGGTATTCCAATACTTTTTGTTCATGTGGTAACCGGGCAAGACTGCCGGAAACCTTTCCCGCAATTCAAGTGCCTCATCAGGATCACATTTCAGGTTCATTTTCAGACTCTCGTCCAGGGGAGCAAAACAAAACATCTTTCCCCCTACCTTAAACACCAGCACTCCGTCCCACAACACCTCTTCTGTCGTAAATTCCAGATTCAGACAAAATTCTCTCAATTCCTCAATATTCATGGTTACAAAATTACATAATGTTTACGAGCTTTTAAACTTTTCTCCTTTAAAATATTTATCTTTGAAAGCTACAAAATAACTCAAAATTATTGAAGGATACTAATGGTGTAGCGGTTTATCCTATTAAAAAATGTTTTTTGATATAACAATATAAAAATGGCAAAAAAAGACGGTGGCGAAACGCCTTTAATGCAGCAATACTATTCGATGAAAGCAAAATATCCGGATGCAATTTTACTTTATCGGATGGGGGACTTCTATGAAACGTTCGGCGAAGACGCTATAACCACTTCCCGCATATTAGGTATTACCTTAACCAAAAGATCGCACGGTTCTCCCGGCACGGTGGAATTAGCGGGCTTTCCGCACCACGCGATAGACAATTACCTGCCTAAATTAGTACGTGCAGGCCAGCGGGTGGCCATTTGCGAACAGTTAGAAGACCCTAAGAAAACAAAATTTTTAGTGAAAAGAGGCGTGATCGAACTGGTCACTCCGGGAGTGTCTTACAGTGAATATTCCACCGATACGAAAAGCAATATTTTCCTTGCTTCGGTCTATTTCAATAAAACGGAAGCAGGTTTAGCCCTGCTCGATCTTTCCACCGGAGAATTTCTGACCACAGAAGGCTCTTTCAGCACAATCGATAAATTGCTGAATAGTTTTCAACCGAAGGAAGTGATCTATCAAAAAGGGCAGGAAAGCCGTTTTCATGAATTATTCGGAGGTAAATTTTATATGTATCCGATCGAAGAATGGTTCTTCGACCGCGATGCTTCGCAGGAAAAATTGGAAAAACATTTCGATGTGAATTCCCTGAAAGGTTTCGGGATCGACCGGATGAATTGCGGTATTTCTGCTGCGGGTGCCGTGATGAATTATCTGGAAATGACAAAACACGATATGGTATCGCATATCACGTCCATTTCCCGGATCGACGAATCGCATAGCGTACTGTTAGACCGCTTCACTCTTCGCAATTTAGAACTGCTTCACTCTTCGTACGAAGAAGGTAAATCGCTGGTCGATATTATCGACCGGACAATCACCCCTATGGGAAGCCGTACTTTAAGAAGATGGGTTTGCATGCCTCTGAAATCGCCGGAAGAGATCAACGAGCGGCTGGATATCGTGGATTGTTTCATTCAGCAGGAGCACATCCGGCAAGAAGCGGAATCCCTTCTCGAGTCCATCGGTGATCTCGAACGCCTGGCTTCTAAAATAGGAGTAGGCCGGATCACTCCCCGGGAAATGAATCAATTAAAAAATGCGCTCTCAGCCATCACTCCCCTAAAAGAAATCTGCATGCAGGCCGGGAACGAGTTTCTGAAAAAGCAAGCCGAACAACTGGATGCCTGCCGGGAACTTTATGAAAGGATAGAGCGCGAAATCTGTGAAAATGCTCCTCACCTGGTGAGCAAAGGCGGAGTGATCAACACAGGAGTAAATACAGAGCTGGACGAATTGCGGAACATCTCCACCCACGGCAAAGAAATGTTGTTACAAATGCAGCAACGCGAGATCGAAATCACCGGAATCCCTTCGCTCAAAATCGGATTCAATAATGTGTTCGGGTATTATATCGAAGTGACCAAAGCACATAAAGATAAAGCTCCCGATACCTGGATACGCAAACAAACCCTCGTCAATGGGGAAAGATACATCACACCAGAACTTAAAGAATACGAAGACAAGATCTTAGGAGCAGAGGACAAGATTTTGGAGATAGAAACGAATATTTACAATAATTTATTAAAAGAGGCCTCTTCGTACATCCGGCAGATACAAACGGACGCCCGGATCATTGCCGGGATCGATACCCTTATTTCTTTCGCAGAAGTATCCATCGGCAATAAATATTCCCGTCCCGTCATCGACGATTCCGATGTGATCGATATAAAAAACGGACGCCATCCGGTGATCGAAAAACAATTACCTCCGGGAGAAGAATACATCGCCAACAATGTCTATCTGGACAAATCGAAACAGCAGATCATCATCATCACAGGTCCTAATATGGCGGGTAAATCGGCATTACTGCGCCAAACGGCACTCATCGTTATTTTAGCACAGGCAGGCTGTTTTGTGCCAGCAGAAACGGCAAGGATCGGATATGTCGATAAAGTTTTCACCCGGGTAGGGGCTTCCGACAACATTTCGCAAGGCGAATCCACCTTTATGGTAGAAATGAACGAAGCCGCCAACATCCTGAATAATATATCGGACCGCAGTCTGGTTCTGTTCGACGAATTGGGAAGGGGAACTTCCACCTACGACGGTATTTCCATAGCCTGGGCTATCGTGGAATATCTTCACGAAAATCCGAAACACCACGCCAAAACCCTGTTTGCCACGCACTATCATGAGCTGAACGAAATGGAACGTTCTTTCAAGAAGATCAAAAACTACAATGTTTCCGTAAAAGAAGTGGGTAACAAAGTGGTATTTCTGCGCAAATTGGTAAAAGGCGGCTCCAACCACTCGTTCGGTATTCAGGTAGGTAAAATGGCAGGCCTGCCTCAATCGGTCATCAAACGCGCCGATGAAATTTTGAAACAATTGGAAAACGACCGGGATAAAAACGGAACAATCCAAAAAAATGTGGAAACGATCGCTTCGGAACGCGAAGGTATGCAATTGAGCTTCTTCCAATTGGATGATCCGGTATTGTCACAAATCCGGACTGAAATCGTAGGACTCGATATCGATAGCCTCACCCCGCTGGAAGCCTTGAATAAACTAAGCGAAATAAAAAAAATCATCGGCTGACGACCGGATAACCGAAAAGGCTGTATCCCGAAAAAGGAATACAGCCTTTTATTTTTACTCTCCCCCGATAATCGCCGGATGGCAAACGGCGGCTTTCCTTCCTGTCACTTTTCCCAAAGAAGCCTTTCCATTTCCAAAACCGGGAAAATTCATTCCCCTTTTGAAATAAAATAAAGAACAGATACTTGTTACATTGAGTAAAAATTTAGCCCGTTATTTCCTAACAAAACCACCTTCCAAACGTTATTAGAGTGTAAATTATATTTTTCTTATGTTATGATGTACCTCACTATCGTTGTCAAAATCATTGTGGGCATGCTGGGGGTGCTCTTTTTTCTCCGCATCTCCGGGAAAACGCAAATGGCACAGCTAACCCCTCTCGATTCTGTAAATGCCTTTGTACTGGGAGCTTTGGTCGGAGGGGTGATATATAGCCCCGATGTATCCGCCTGGCAACTTGTTTTTTCTCTGGGGGTATGGACTTGCTTCAATATGGGTATTCGCTACCTGCTCCGTTTCAGGTTTTTAAGACGACTGATCAAGGGCGACACGATTATGATCGTCCGGGATGGAAAGATCAACCTGAAAGAATTTAAACGAAACGGCCTGGAAATGGAACAGTTCCGCACTTTATTGCGGGAAAACGGCATTTTTTCCATGCTGGATGTGGAGGACGTTCGTTTTGAAACGAACGGGCAACTCACCGTATCGCGCCGGAATTCCAAATCGGAATCTTTTCTCTTTGTAGATAACGGTTCTATTCTAAATTCTTCATTGGAGAGTGCCGGAAAAACAGAGAAATGGCTTCAATCCAACCTTGCCAGGCAAAATTGCCCGGAGATTGAAGAGTTGTTTTGTGTGGAATGGACTCCCGGACGGGGATTTTACATCGCAAAGAAAAATGAAGAAAAGCAGTCTGTAGGAAAAGAGGTCAGCGATATTTCCAATTAAGAAGCCGGGAAAACGAGTACATACTTTTCGCCCCGTTGCCCTGAAAAAAGTTCAGTCGGACAACGGGGCGAAATCAATCCGGTTTTCACCGTTTATTCTTCCCGGCAAAGCTGCTTCTGAAACAGACCAACTTTATAGGCTCCCTTCTTACTTACCGGGGAAAATCAAGCTTTGCTTACTTCTTTTTCAAATTGGTTTTCAGGATCACGACATCTTCTTCGGGACGATCGTTCTGGTCGGTTTTTACCGCAGCAATTTTATCTACAATATCCAGTCCTTCGATCACCTCCCCAAAAACGGTATATGCTCCGTCCAAATGGGGCGTGCCTCCGGTCGTCTTATAAACCTCCCGGATTTCGGCAGGAATGAGGTGGTCTTTATATTCTGCGAAATCTTTTTCAATACGGGCATTGATCGTTTGGGTCAGGCTATCTGCTTTCGCCTGCTGTCCGCTTGAAAGATATTGCCTGTATTCCTCCACTTTAGGCTGGAATAACTTTCTTCCCAAATCGTTTTTAGCCATCACCAACCTCCTTTTTTCTATCATATCCAATTCATCATCGGTAAAAATTTTTCCCTGTACGATATAGAATTGTTCTCCCGAAGATTTCTTTTCGGGATTCACCTCATCCCCCTCACGGGCTGCAGCCAAAGCGCCTTTTTTGTGGAAATGGGCGGGACGAAATTCCGCCTCTATGGAATAGCCGGGATCGGACAAGCCCACCATTTTCCCTTTTTCAGCTCCTTTGGAATCGGAAGCTCCTCCCTGTATCATAAAATCTTTAATCACACGATGAAATAATAGTCCGTCAAAATGCCCCTCTCCCGCCAGTTTTAAAAAATTCTCACTGTGTAAAGGAGTGTCTTCGTACAATTTCACTTTGATTGTGCCCATATTGGTTTCCATAACCACCACTTTATATTTCTTGGCACAGGAAACTGTGATCGACGCACACAATAACAGTAAAAGGAATAATAACTTTGTTTGTTTCATAATTTATACGGCTTAAGATTATTTTTCTATTTCTGCTTTATATATAACGACATCTTCCAAAGGACGAAAATTTTCATCTGTCGCTACCTGAACGATTTTTTCCACAACTTCCAACCCGTCGGTCACTTCTCCGAAAACCGTGTATTCACCGTCCAAATGGGGAGCCCCTCCTAAAGTGGTATAAACCCTGCGCTGCTCCTCCGACAGGATCAACTCCGTATTTTTAAATTGTTTCCGGGTTTCTGCCGACAATTCTTCGTTTATCTTTATCAATCCCTCATAATTACGGGCTGCCTGCAATTTCATGATCTCTCCCTGCCGCGTCCGTTGCAACCGTTCGAAAAGAGCTGTAAAGCGTTTTTCGTTCGTTATCCTGACCAGGGAGTCTAAATCGGCCGGGGAAAATACATTTCCTTTTACAATATAGAAATGAGAGCCGTTGGATTGCCTTTCCGGATTCACATTATCGCTCGACCGGGCTGCTGCCAATGCTCCCTTTTTATGGAAGTATTGCGGCAATATCTCGGCTTTCAAAGTATAACCGATCCCATTCGCTCCCAATCTCATGCCGGGACGGGCTTTTTTAGAGTGGGGATCACCGGCCTGGATCATAAAATCATGAATCACCCGGTGAAATAGCATCCCATTATAATACCCTTCTTCGACCAACTTTAAAAAATTTTCCCGATGCAAAGGGGTTTCGGCATATAATTTCAGGCGAATGATTCCTTGCGAAGTTTCCAGCCTCACCACAGCTTCACGATCTTTCTTGCACCCGATCAGCAAAAAACATCCTAATAAAAAAAACAGTATTTTTTTCATTCCTCCGATTTTATTTGTGCAAAATTAATCTATCTGTAAGAAACTGAACTATATTTTTATTAAATTTGTATCATGAATGCGTTTGAGGAAACAAATAATGTATATTTGCGGTTAAATTTAATCAGAACGATGAAATTAATTTTTGCATTAGGGGTTATTGTCTTCGCTTTAGCAGGATGCAAGGAGAAAAAAATTGCGCCGAAATATCTGACTTCTGTTTCCGTAGTCCGGGAAACGGAGGAAGCGGGTAATTCCCCAAAAAATGCACCTGTATCTTCTGAAGCCGTTTCTAATGTTACCCCGGTCTCACCGGCTACCGGCACAGGCGAGCAAACCAGCGGGCAAGAACGGGCTTCTTCCCAATACCATATCATTGTCCGGAGTTACGGGCCTTCCCGTTATAAAGAAGCCCAGGAAATGGTGAGAAAGCTGAAAGAGCAAAAATATCCTGCCATGCTTATCAACAAAGATAAGAGATTCAGAGTCAGTATCGAACACTTTTCCAATAAGACGGATGCAGACAATGCATGTGCGGAATATCGCAGAATTACGGAGAATAACGATATTTGGGTACTTTTCTTAAAATAGCCTTTAATATAAAATACCGATTACAAAAGCTATCCCGAACAGGAAACCGACATATACCTGTAAAGGATTATGCTTCTTCAAATATAGGCGGCAGGATGCCAAAATACCCGACAGAATCAGCATCATCATAAAGACCTGCCGGACATCTCCCCAATATTTCATTCCTAAAATAAAAACGAAACCGCAAGCGGCTCCCATAGCCGTCATGTGCATACTCATTTTCCAACGAAGAGTGACGATAGAAAAAACCGACAATAAGATAATCAGCACCAGATATAATTGCTGTACGATATTCGTATAAGGCATTCGTCCGATCACCCAGAAACCGACAAAGGCAAAAACCACTGCGATTAAAATGGGATACACTCTTTCCTGCTTCGATTCCAGTCCATAGTTACTGATCAGGCGAAAACGCTTGAACAAAGGCAGGCTCAACAACGGCATCACCACCAAAGCCACTCCTGTCACCACATAACAATAAAGCCTTGCCGGATAAGGAATCAGGGAAAAGATAGAATCGACATTAAAAGTAAAATAAAGAGCGTATAAAGGCATCAGCAGGGGATGCAATAAATAGGAAATGAGCTGGGCGATCTGTTTCATGTAAAATCTTACTTTAAATTTTTATATTTCCCTTCTCAAACGGGCAACCGGAATGTCGAGCATTTGACGGTATTTGGCAATTGTACGCCGGGCAATCTGATACCCTTTTTTCTCCATCAACTCGACCAATTCATCATCGGTCAGAGGTTTTCTCTTATCCTCTCCATCGATAATGGCTTTAAGCGTATTTTTCAATTCTCCGGTGCTTACTTCTTCCCCGCTGGTGGTTTGCATACTCCCGGTAAAAAAGTCCTTTAAAGCATAAATCCCGAACCAGGTTTGAATGTATTTCGAATTAGACACCCGCGAAATGGTAGAAACATCCAACCCGGTAATATCGGCAATGTCCCTCAGGATCATCGGCTTCAACATATTTTCGTCCCCGGTCAGGAAAAACTGTTTCTGAAATTGAACGATGGCCGTCATCGTCAGCATCAGCGTGTTGTTCCGCTGCTGCACGGCATCGATAAACGACTTCGCCGAATTCAGCTTATATTTCACAAAAGAAACGACATCTTTTTTCGATTTGGAACTCTGCCCGCTTTGATACTGGTCGAGAATATTCAAATAAGATTTATTCAAACGTAACTCCGGGATATTCCCAGAGTTCAGACTTAATTGCAATTCACCGTCCACCAGATCGAGGGTAAAATCAGGAATGATTTTCTCCGCTTCATGCCCGGCGGAAGCATCGGAGATCGTCCCTCCCGGCTTGGGATTCAGTTTCAGAATCTCGTCCATGGCTTCTTTCAGGCGGGCATCCGTAAGCTTGAGGCGGCGGGAGATTTTCTCATAATGTTTCCGGGAAAACTCCTCGAAACACTCCTCCAGAATCTGGCGGGCATCCTGTAATACAAGGTTATTGGGTGCCTCCGCCAATTTATGGTTCACCTGTAAAAGCAAACATTCCTTTAAATCGCGCGCCCCGATTCCGAACGGCTCGAATTCCTGTATAATGGAAAGTAAATGTAAAACTTCGGCTTCGGTAATTTCTATTCCCACTCCAAAAGCCAGGTCATCGACGATATTTTCCACATCACGCCGCAAATATCCGTCCTCATCGATATTGCCGATAATATATTCCGCCACATTCCGCTCGAAATCGGACAAATTTCTCATGCCCAGCTGAGCGATCAGGCTCTCGCGAAACGAAGCTCCTTGCGAAAATGCAAAATCCTTACCATCATCGTCTTTCGAAGCATTCGAAGTAGAAAGGCGGTAATCCGGAATATCGTCATCGTCACTGATATAATCTTCCAGAGAAAAATCATCGTTTTCCGACGGACCGTCTTCCCTTTCCTCTTCAGACTGCGACTCGTCGAAATTCTCGTCCTCTCCTTCGGATTCATATTCCGGCTCTGCTTCCGGTTCGGACGCATCTTCCCCCTCTTCCAATAAAGGATTCGATTCCAGTTCTTCTTTAATCCGCTGTTCCAGTTGATATGTAGGAAGTTCCAGCAGCTTTATCAACTGTATCTGAAGCGGATTGATTTTCAACCCGAGCTTTTGTTGTAGATTCTGCTTTAGCACTTCTTAATTCACTGTATTTGAAAAATATTGATGCACATTCAAGTGCACCAATATACAATTAAAAATTTAAAATTCTGCTGTTTTCGGAGCACGCGGGAAAGGAATGACATCCCGGATATTTCCCATTCCGGTTACGAACAGTAAAAGCCGTTCGAAACCAAGCCCGAATCCGCTGTGCACGGCAGAGCCGAAACGGCGGGGATCCAAATAATAAGACATATTCTCGACCGGAATGCCGACTTCCTGCATTCGGGCGAGTAATTTATCGTAACTTTCTTCACGCTGCGATCCTCCGATAATTTCCCCGATCTGCGGGAAAAGCACATCCATGGCAGCAACCGTTTTTCCATCCGGGTTTTGCTTCATATAAAAAGCTTTGATCTCTTTCGGATAGCCCGTCAGGATCACCGGTTTCTTAAAGTGCTTCTCTACCAGATAACGTTCGTGCTCACTTTGCAGGTCCACACCCCAGCCTTCCACCGGATACTGGAATTTTCCGTTTTTGTTCGGCTTACTGTTTTTCAGGATTTCGACCGCTTCGGTATAAGTTACCCGTTCAAAATCGTGAGTCAGCACGAAATTCAATTTTTCGATCAGCTCCATAGAACGGTCTTCCGCTTTTTTGTTCTTTTCTTCTTCCTGCAAACGTGCACTCAGAAATTTAAGATCGTCCATACAATGTTCCAGCGCATAACGGATCAGGTATTTCAAAAAATCCTCCGCCAGATCCATATTATCGTTCAGGTCATAAAAAGCCATTTCAGGCTCGATCATCCAAAATTCGGAAAGATGGCGGGTGGTATTCGAATTTTCAGCCCGGAAAGTCGGTCCGAAAGTATAAATTTTTCCCAAAGCCATGGCTCCCAGTTCTCCTTCAAGCTGTCCGCTCACGGTAAGATTGGTCGCTTTACCGAAAAAATCCTGCTTATAATCCACTTCACCTTCCTCTGTCAAAGGAGGATTCTTGGGATCGAGCGTCGTCACCCGGAACATTTCCCCCGCACCCTCACAATCGGAAGCCGTAATGAGCGGAGTGTTCAGATAGAAAAAACCATGTTCGTTAAAATATTGATGAATGGCGAATGCCATGGCATGACGGATTCTGAACACAGCCCCGAATGTATTGGTTCTGAAACGCAGATGCGCTACTTCCCGCAAAAATTCAAGACTATGCTTTTTAGGCTGAATCGGATACTTTTCCGGATCGGCTTCACCCAAAACCTGCAATTCCCGTGCATGAATTTCATGTGCCTGTCCGCTTCCCTGGCTCTCGACGAGCATGCCCTTTACGTGAATGGCCGCTCCCGTAGTGACCTTCTTCATCAACTCTTCCGGGAAATTATTCATATCTACGACAACCTGTATATTATTAATGGTAGAACCATCGTTTAAGGCAATAAAATTCACTTGTTTATTGCCTCTTTTCGTTCTTACCCAGCCACTGATCTCAATTTCTTTTCCGCAATCTCCCGATTGCAAAAGGTCTTTTACTGACGTTTTTTGTGTACTCATTTTTTTTAATTTACACAGTTAGGTTTGATTTCTCCACGTACCAAAATTGACGCGGTTTGCAAAAATAATAAATAATAACAGAAATGGCAAAATTAATAAAAAGGGTTAAACGAATAGATCGCTGAAAATACGATCGGAAATCAGCCAGCCCCGGGGCGTTAATTTCAATACGCCTTTATCCTTTTCTGCATACCCGCCGGACAGATAAGAGGTAAGCCGGGGCTCCACTTCCGCCCAAAATCCGGGATATTCTTTTTCTAAATTTTCAATTCCGATTCCCCACATCGTGCGTAAGTTGGTCATGATCGATTCATTGAATTTGTCTTTTTTGCTTAATTCCTCTCTTTCAAAATTCAAAACATCGTGATCTAAACCTTCAATATAGGTTTTAATATTGGCAACGTTCCATTGCCGGGAATTCCCGTCGTAAGAATGTGCCGAAGCGCCGAAACCGATATAGTGCTTTTGTTGCCAGTAAGCCGTATTGTGAACGGCATATTTACCGTCCCGGGCAAAATTCGATATTTCGTAATGCTCAAACCCCGCAGCTTTCAGATAATCGGCCACTAAAAGGTATTTCTCCGCTAAAACATCATCCTCATCGGGCTGAAATTTCCCTTTTTGTTGTAATCTCTCAAAAACAGAATTTGAATCGACACTTAAAATATAAACCGATAAATGACTTAAAGGCAATTTACTGATCGTATCTAAATCCCGAATAATCTGTTGCGTGGACTGTCCCGGCAAGCCGATAATCAAATCCATCCCCATATTATCGAATCCAGCTTGTTCCCCCCATTCGATAGCCCGCAAAGCATCCGCTGCGGAATGGGATCTGTTGATCCGCTTCAAAACACCATCGTCAAACGATTGTACTCCAATACTCAAACGGTTAAATCCAAGCTCTTTCAAGGCCTGCATTTTTTCCCGGCTTGCATCTTCGGGATTCATTTCGATCGTACGCTCTGCCTGAGAAGAAAAAATATATGTTTTTTCCAACTCACCGACGATCCTTTCCAACTCGTCCGGTTTCAGATAAGAAGGCGTTCCGCCACCTAAATAAAGTGTTTCCTGAACAGGAGTTGAAAGATAGTCTTTCCGTATTCCGATTTCCCGGCACAAAGCCCGGATATATTCTGTCCTTAAATGATCGGAGACCACAGAATAAAATCCACAATAAAAACATTTACTACGGCAAAAAGGAATATGCAGATATACACTCATTTTCTCGTTTGTTTTTAGTTTTGCAAAGCTACGAATGAATTAAGAGGAAAACATATTCCGGGTAAATTATTTTACTATATTTGTCGGGGCGGGGGCTAAATAACTTATGGTAAAAATCCTGATTTTCATATTCTTTCTTTGGCCATGGACTCTTTTGGCACAATCGGTTATTACGGGGCGGGTACTTATCCAAAGCGGAGAACCGGTAAGAGGAGTGAATATTTATTGTCCGGAAAAGGATGCAGGGACTTCTTCCGACTCATTAGGATATTTCGAGTTGGTATGCGAACTTCCCTGTACAATCGAATTCTCACATCTGAATTATAAAACGGAAATTGTCCGCGTAAGCTACAATGATACTCCTTTTGTAGTGACTTTGCGCAACAGGCAAAATAACCTGAAAGAGGTAGTGATCGCCGCCCGCAGTGTACCGGGACGCTTTTATTCCTCGCGAAAAGGCATCGACATGATTCCCGCGATTTTAGGAGAGCAGGATATATTGAAATACCTGGCCACGACTCCCGGCATCGTCAGTACGAATGCCCTGGATCCGGGCATTTATGTACGGGGCGGCAATAGCTATGAAAATGGATTTTTAACCAACGATATGGAAATTGCCAGCCCCGACCACCTGACTGGAATTTTATCGACTTTCGATCCTTACATTCTGAATAATTCTACCATCTATAAAAGTGGTTTTCCGGCTGCTTACAACAGTTATCTATCTTCTTACATCAATATGCGGCCGGATGTCGGGAATAAAGAAAAATTCGAAGGAGAAATCTCTTTAGGGCTGGTGTCTTCCGCCCTAAAAGCCAAAGGCCCTATCGTGAAAAACCATACCTCTTTTGCCATTTCGGCACGAGCGTCTTATTTACAGGCGATCGCACACCTCTACAACAAATCGATCAAAAAACCGGAAGACCCGAATTATATGCCCGAATACTCTTTCAATGACCTGACGTTCAGTCTGGATTCACGGCTTTCAAACAAATGGCGGCTAAATGCCTTCGGTCTGTTTACCCTCGACGCCCTGACGCTCAAGCTCAGCGAAAATATCCGTTACGATTTCGATTGGCATACCTGTTCTGCCAACATCGGAGCTACCTACACCCCTAATGCCCGTAATTCTTTCCGCTTTCAATTAGGTGAAAAGCTCGCTTACAGCCAGGGAAACGCAGAAGGTAGTATCCCGATGGGAGGAGGCAACCGGCATTATTCCATGATCGGGCGGATGGCTTATAGTCATTCTTTCTCGGATAAACTTCAACTCAATGCCGGAGCCAAATTCGAGCAGGCACGGTTCGAAACGGCCGACCGTCCGGAAGGCATCGGAGATTACCTGATATTAAGTTCAAATAATAAATTTAATATATCTGAAATATATACAGATATCATATATAATATAAATCAGTCGTTCACATTTAGCGGCGGGATAAACTTCCAGGTTTATAACGGTGCTTCTGTTACGCTCGCTCTTTCCCCCAGGGCAAAGCTCAGCTACACCCGGGGAGGCTTTTCAATATGGACAGACTATTCACAAACCGCTCAATACCTTAGCCTTTATCCCTATTTTGCCGTAAAAACCCCGGTAGATATCTGGTATCCGCTTGCAAAAGGAATGAAACCTGCGATTTGTCACCAGTATTCCATCGGAATGGGACAAGAAATCGGCTCATTGCTATCGGCTTATATCGGTCTGTTTTACAAAAACATGAAACATTTAAAAGATTTTTCTTCCGGGATGTCCACTCGTTATACCACCCTGACGGATGAAATGATCGAAGGCAAAGGCTATGCCAAAGGATTGGAATTGAATCTCGCTTTCACAAGCTCTAAATTAAACGCCCGGATGAATTACACCCTTTCGGAGTCTAAGCGAAAATTTGCAGATATCAACGAAGGCCGGGCATTCAATCCCCCTTATGATGTGAAGCACAATGTCGTTATCAACGGTTCTTACGATTTCACCCCACGCCTGACCTTAAATGCCCTGTGGACTTATTCATCAGGGGTATATACCACATTCCCCGTAGGAATGGCTATCGCCCACGACATCGCAGGCAGCAAGCAGCCGCCCATTATCGTCCCGGTATATACCGATCGTTATAATTATCAATTACCGGCCAGCCACCGATTAGATATGAATATAGATTACCATATACCTTATAAACATGCAGCCCTGAAATTAAGTCTGGGAGCCTACAACCTATACAATCAATCGAATCCTTCGTTCATTTATTTTAAACCCGTCAGATCGGGCAGCGAAATGCGGGTAGTTCCTCAGTCGAAGGTGTTATTACCTTTTATTCCATACATTTCATTACGTTTAAATCTTTAACACCAGAAAGTTATGAAAATCAGATATATGATATGGATATTCGCTTTCCCTTTGTGGAGTGCCTGCATGCCCGAAGAAACTTTACCTTTACGGAACACGGGAGCCGTTCCGGAATATTTTATAGAATGCTATTGCCAGCCGGGTGAAAATGTGGTACTGACCGCCACCCATGTCGTCCCGATAACGGATAATATTCAATATGATTTCCCACAGGAAATGGATGTTACCATTTATACCCCCGGCCGGATTACTTTATATTACCTGTTCGATTCGGAAGAGATACAGGACGTGCAGTGTAATTATCAAAGCGAAGCGCCTCTGCAAACCAATTTCGAAGATACCTTGCGTTTAAGAATCAAAACTCATGACAATAAATGGATTACAGCCGAAACTACCGTCCCGGACAATATTAACATCGATAGTTACGCAATAAACGGCAATGAAGCTAAAATCCGTTTTTACACTTCCAGGGAATCCCGGCAAAACTATTATATCTATGCGCTGGAAGTTCAAAGCGGGAATGAAGTGATCGAACGGAAAGTCACCTATCTGGATTACAGCAAATATCATTCGGGAGAGTCGGTTGAAAAAAGTATCGCCTGTTCGGAACTGGCTACCGCTTCAAAAGTCGTATTGCTTTTAAAGCGTATCACCCGTGAAAACTACGATTACCAAATCTCCTTAAACGGAGCGAATTCCGCCATTCAGGGAAGCATCACCAACCCTGTCCCTTTAGAAGGCAATCTAAACGGAGCCCTCGGCATTTTTACCTGCTATACGGAAGACCGGAAAACGATAGAATTACCTTAAAACCCATGCGGCAAAAAATACCCTTTCTATTTTTAACCGTTCTCAGAATATCTTTGCAGCAAAGTAAACGAACGAACAAAAATCGTATCATCTAACCGTTCCCAGGCTCATGCCCGGCTTATTTTCAAGAACTGCGGGGCGACAATTTTTCTCTTTCATCCGGGCGACACGCCGGAGAACGATCTTTTTTTGGCAAACTGTTTGATTATAAATTCTTTTTATGTAATTTTGTCCCTCATTTTGGAGTGGTGTACTCTCGAAACTGCAAGGCTGAACCTTAGCCATTTACCTTGCAGGCACGCCCAGGACGAAAGATTTTTAAGGTCTGCCCGACCGTCGCGTTATTCTTATCGTCATGAAATGCAAGGAGTTACCACAACAAAAAACAAACAGATGTATAATTTAAATTAAAAAAGAAGTGGATCAAGTAAGTTACAAAACAACTTATGTCAATAAAGCCACCACACAAAAAGAATGGGTTTTAATTGACGCAGAAAACGAGGTTTTGGGACGTCTTGCTTCAAAAGTTGCGAAACTGTTAAGAGGCAAGTACAAACCGACTTATTCTCCTCATGTAGATTGTGGAGATAATGTTATCATTATCAACGCAGACAAAATCGTATTGACCGGTAATAAATTAACCGACAAAGTGTACACCCGCCACACCGGATATCCCGGAGGTCAGCGGCACACCTCTCCGGCAGCCGTATTGAAAGCTCATCCGGAAAGAGTGATCGAACACGCCGTTCGTGGTATGCTTCCTAAGAACCGCCTTGGAAGAGCTGTATTGAAAAACCTTTATTTGAATGCTGGCACAGCACACAAACACGAAGCTCAACAGCCGAAGGTAATTGATTTAAACTCTTTAAAATAATAGGTCATGGAAGTAATTAACGCAATCGGTAGAAGAAAAGCAGCAGTAGCTCGCGTTTACGTAAGTGAAGGTAAAGGTAATATCAAAATCAATAACAGAATATTGGAAGAATATTTCACCCTGCCTACACTGCAGTACATTGTAAAGCAACCTCTGGAACTATTAGGAGTGACTGGACAGTATGACATTAAAATCAATCTCGATGGAGGTGGTTATAAAGGTCAGGCTGAAGCAGTTCGCTTGGGTATTGCCAGAGCTCTGGTTGAAATCAATGCAGAAGACAAAGTAAAATTGAGAGCTGCAGGTTTCATGACGAGAGACCCGCGTGAGGTTGAACGTAAGAAACCGGGACAGCCAAAAGCACGTAAGAGATTCCAGTTCTCTAAACGTTAATCGCAGTTTAGTATCTAAATTGACGGGACTCCTTCGATGGGACTACCCGGCAATTGCTTAAATGAAGAATGTAAACTTTTTAAAACAAGACAAATGTCAAATACAAATTTCGACGAATTATTAAATGCAGGTTGTCATTTCGGACACCTGACCCGTAAATGGAATCCTAAAATGGCTCCGTATATTTTTATGGAGCGGAATGATATCCACATTATTGACCTGAACAAAACAGCTATCATGTTAGACAAAGCAGCCGCTGCGTTGAAACAGATCGCTAAATCAGGAAGAAAAATTCTGTTTGTTGCAACAAAGAAACAGGCTAAGGACATTGTTGCTGAAAAAATCTCTAATATTAACATGCCTTATGTTACTGAAAGATGGCCGGGCGGTATGCTGACCAATTTCCCGACAATCCGTAAGGCTGTGAAAAAAATGACCACCATCGACAAGATGGAAAAAGATGGTACTTTCGACCACCTTTCAAAACGTGAAAAACTTCAGATTTCACGCCAGCGTGCAAAACTGGACAAGAACCTGGGTAGTATCGCAGACCTGACCCGTCTGCCGGCAGCTCTTTTCGTAGTGGATGTTATGAAAGAACATATCGCTATCAAAGAAGCCAGAACTCTGGGAATCCCGGTATTTGCCATGGTTGATACCAATTCGAATCCTGATACGATCGACTTCGTTATCCCGTGTAACGACGATGCTTCAACCTCTATCAGCCTCGTAATAGACAAAGTTTCAGAAGCTATTAAAGAAGGCCTGACAGAACGTAAAGCAGAAAAAGACAAGGAAAGTGCTGACAAACCGGCTGCTAAGAAAGAAGAAAAAGTAGCTGAAAGCACCGCAGAAGTGGCAGCAACTGAAGAATAATTATGAATGATTTCCCGGGATCGGTTGTTTCGATCGATCCCGGAAATCAAAATAAAAAAGGAGTAAATCATGGAAATTAAAGCAGCTGATGTAATGAAGTTGCGTCATGCAACTAACGCAGGGATGATGGACTGTAAAAAAGCTCTTCAGGAAGCTGAAGGCGATTTTGACAAAGCCGTCGATATCATCCGCAAAAGAGGCCTTATCGTTGCCAGCAAACGTGCCGACAGGGAAGCCAAAGAAGGTTGTGTCCTGGCTGCTGCCGAAGGCAAAAAAGGCGCAATGGTTAGTCTGAACTGTGAAACAGACTTCGTTGCTAAGAACGAAAATTTCGTAAACTTCACACATAAGATTTTGGATGCGGCTTTAGCAAGCATGCCGACCGATAAAGATGCTCTTTTGGCATTGCAGATCGATGGCAGAACGATTGCAGACCACATTTCAGAACAAACCGGGGTTATTGGAGAAAAAATCGAATTGGCATTCTACGGTAAAATCGAAGCCGAAGATACTATCGCTTATATCCACCCGGGAAACAAACTGGCTGCATTGGTCGGTTTCAATAAAACAGCAGATGCTCAGGTAAAAAAAGACACAGCTATGCAAGTAGCTGCTATGGCTCCTGTCGCTGTAGATAAAAACGATGTTCCACAGAACATCATCGACCATGAATTGGAAATCGGTCGTGAAAAAGCACGTGAAGAAGGTAAACCGGAAGCTATGCTGGATAAGATCGCTCAGGGACGTCTGAACAAATTTTATCAGGAAGCAACCCTGTTAAACCAGGCTTTCGTGAAAGAAAACAAACAAACTGTAAAAGCTTATCTGGAAAGTACCGATAAAGACTTAACAGTTACCGGTTTTGTAAGATTCACCCTGAACGAATAGTTCATTTTTAAAATAAGAAAAAGCGTCCCCATCCGGGACGCTTTTTTTATGCCCTCTCTTTCCGGTCTTTCCCAGAAAATGTACCCATTCTCTTGAAACATTTTCTTCATACATCCGAATACTTAAAGAATTTACCTGCTTCTTCACAAAACAATGCCGCAGGAATATTTTTATGCAGCACCACCGAAATGCAAAACCGCTCATGAAACCGGTAAGATACATACTTATATTTGCCTGCTTTGTCCCCTTATTTCTATTCCGGGACTTCACCCCTAATAACGAATTGAAATACCTGAGTATAGCCGATGAAGCCCTCCGGGACGGACATCTGTTCACATTCTGGAATCATGGTACGGTCTATGCCGATAAACCCCCTCTATACCTATGGATCGTTATGCTGGGGAAATGGCTATGGGGTACACACAACCTGTTTTTTCTCAGTTTATTTTCCATAATTCCGGCGCTGTGGATCGTGTATGTTATGAACAAATGGACTGCCGGAAATCTATCCGGGAAAATACAAAAATCCGGTTCGTATATGCTGATGACCAGCGGTCTGTTTACCGGAGCAACCATCGTACTGCGTATGGATATGCTGATGTGCCTGTTTATCGTTTTAGCGCTTTACACCTTCTATAAGCTCTATACAGGTATGGCGAAAACCCGGGATCGGTTTCTATTACCCCTATATATCTTTTTAGCCGTTTTCTCCAAAGGGCCTGTCGGTTTTATCGTTCCCCTGTGTTCTATCGTAACATTCCTTCTCGTGAAAAAAGAAATCCGGCATTTTACCCGCTATATGGGCTGGAAACAATGGTGCTTGCTGTTGGGGTTATGTTTCCTTTGGTTTGGCGCTGTGTATGCAGAAGGGGGAAAACCCTATCTCGACAATCTTCTTTTTCATCAAACCATAAATCGGGCTATCGACTCCTTTCATCACCAGGCGCCTTTCTGGTATTATTTTACAACGATATGGTATTCTTTAGCTCCCTGGACTCTTTTCTACATCGTTGTGATCCTGCTCGGGCTAAAAAAGAAAACAATCAAAACCGATCTGGAAAAATTATTCCTCGTTACCATCGGGACCACTTTTCTATTGCTATCCCTGTTCAGCGGTAAATTGGACATTTACATGCTCCCCGTCTTCCCGTTTATCGCCTATCTGTCGTTTCTCCTATACCCCAATGTCCCCCACAAATACCTATATTTCACGATTTTCCTTCCGGCAATTGCTTTCTCTCTGGCTTTTCCCGGTATTTTCATCGCCTCATATCATATCGACTTCCCGCTCTCCGATTATCCCCCGGTATATATCGCCGCCCTAATCCTTTCCCTCGGTGGAATCGGCAGCCTCATTTATCTGTTCAAAAAACAGCTACTCCATTCAGCGAATATAATTTCGGGCAGCATACTACTTGCCATTCTCACCGGCTCCTTTGCCTTCCCGAAACTAAATCCTTACATCGGATTCGGAGACTTAGCTTGTGAAACTGAAAAAATTGGAAAAGCGACAGATATAAACAGTTTCTTTTTTTATCGATTCAGAAGCGGAGAAAACATAGATAGTTATCTAAATCGGGAAATCAAGAATTGCAATTCAACCCAATTAGCAGAATTGGAAAAAACACAGGATTTCATCCTGCTTGTCAAAAATAAAGATTTAAAAAGCGATCGAGAACTATATCGAATTGTGAAAAATAAAGAAATTTATATAATTGGAGATTATAGTATTATTATATTTT
>OGOU01000197.1_pt1 | contig 60643 bp, 48 predicted proteins | sample 1552721 | NCBI WGS metagenome assembly OGOU01 (sample SAMEA2580176, study PRJEB22360) | human gut metagenome | biome: human gut; feature: human-associated habitat; material: faeces | place: Denmark | collected 2008/2010
CGACCCATATAGTATGTGACCTTTGTAGCCGACACCGCCGCCAACTCGAACGAGGTGGGACTGGTGATGAAAGTACAGCCTCCGCGCGTACGTCAGAACAGCGAAAACGGCCCGGTATACATCATTGACCGTCACACACCGTATTCGGTGCGCAACGTCATATTTGTCACCGACTACAACCCGAGACTCGGCGATGACGACATAAGGCTGACACGCCGCGACACCGTACATTACAAGGACATTGACGTACTTTATGGCAGTGACCGCTACATCCGGCCTTCGGTACTCGAAGAGAACTGCCGCATCGTCCCCGGCCAACCATATAACGCCACTGACGTCGACCGCACCTATCAGGCGCTTTCACGACTGGGCATCCTGCGCTTTATCAACATCGAGATGAAACCCGTGGCCACAGTCGACGGCCGGACATGGCTAGACTGCTACATCCTGTTGTCCCGCAACAAGAAACAATCGGTGTCAATAGAGCTTGAGGGCACTAACTCGGAAGGTGACCTGGGCTTCGGAATCGGCCTGACATACCAGCACCGCAACCTCGGGCACGGTTCGGAACTGCTTACCGCCAAGCTGCGCACGGCCTACGAGAGTCTCTCGGGCGACTTTGAAGGTCTTATCAACAACCGCTACACCGAGGTCGCCGGCGAAGTCGGCATCACCTTCCCCAAATTTAAGGCTCCCTTCCTCAGCCGCAACTTCAAGCGTCGTATCAACGCCACAACCGAATTTGCACTCTCACTCAACTATCAGGAACGGCCCGAATACACGCGTGTCATCGCCGGTGGCGCCTGGAAATATAAATGGCTGACCCGCGAACGTGACTTCAACGTGCGCCGAACATTCGACCTCATTGACATAAACTACGTTTATCTGCCCCACTCCACCCTCAACTTTATAGATGAGATAGCGCCCACCAATCCCCTTCTGCGCTACTCGTACGAGGACCACTTCATCATGCGCATGGGTTACACCTATTACCGCACCAACCGGCGCATACCCACCGCGACACTCTCGTCGTTTGCCATCCAGCCCTCGGTGACTACATTCCGTGCATCGGCCGAAATGGCCGGCAACCTGCTCTACGCCATATCATCGGCAGTAGGACAGAAAAAAAACGACGGAGCATACAAAATCTTCGGCATCCAGTACGCCCAGTACGTCAAAGGCGAAGTCGACTTTACGCACACCATCAACCTCAACACCCGCAACGCCATAGCCATGCACGCCGGCATGGGAATAGCCTATCCGTACGGCAACTCGTCTATGGTGCCCTTTGAGAAACGCTTCTATGCCGGAGGCGCCAACTCCGTGCGCGGATGGAGCGCGCGTACCCTCGGCCCGGGACGCTACGACGCCCGCAACTCGGTTACTGATTTCATAAACCAGTGCGGCGACATACGCCTCGACCTCAACTTCGAATACCGCGCAAAACTTTTTTGGGTACTCGAAGGCGCTCTTTTTGTCGACATCGGCAATATTTGGACCATCAAAAACTACGAGACCCAACCCGGCGGTCTTTTCAAATTCAAAAATTTCTACAAGGAACTTGCCGGAGCCTATGGAGTGGGCCTGCGCATGGACTTCACATACTTCCTGCTTCGTCTCGACCTCGGCATGAAAGCCCACAACCCAGCGATGAATCAGGAAGAATGGCCTCTGGTGCATCCGAGCTGGAGCCGTGACGCCACCTTCCACTTCGCCGTGGGCTATCCCTTCTGACCACGGACTTACCGAGTCGGGCTTCTGCAGCCGGTCACTTCACTACATCTGAAATACTTATCATCCCCCCCTAAAACGCACATAATAAAAGTACTATGAAGTCTCTTGTCATATTCGACCTCGACGGCACTTTGCTCAACACCATAGCCGACCTGTCATCGGCCACCAATTATGCTCTGAAAGCGCTGGGCTTCCCAACACATTCGACCACTGCCTACACCACGATGGTCGGAAATGGTGTTTCCAAGCTGCTCGAACGCGCGTTACCCGAAGAGTCGCGCACCAACCGCATGATTGAGGCCATGCGTCTGAAGTTCCGCGAATACTACGACGAACATTGTGCCGACGAGACAACCATATATCCCGGCATAACCGAACTCCTTGCCGAACTTACAAACCGCAACATAGCCTGCGCTGTCACCTCAAACAAATATCAGGCGGCGGTGACACACCTTATCAAACACTTTTTCCCCGAAATACCCTGGGCAGCTATTCTCGGCCATGAGGACGGTATTCCCGTCAAACCCGACCCGTCAATTGTATTCAAAGCACTGAGTATCCACCCTACCCCCAAAGCCGATGTGCTGTACGTCGGCGACTCGGGTGTCGACATGGAGACCGCCCGCCGCGCCTGCGTCGAAAGTGTCGGCGTGACATGGGGATTCAGACCTCGCATCGAGCTGGTCCAGACCTTTGCCGAACATATCGTCTCCACGCCCGATGACATTCTGTCGCTGGTGTGACAACTCGCCAGGCCGCTCATCGACAACGCACATTAACGTCAAAGCAATACCTTGGCCCTTTGTAATTAGCGTCCAGGCAATTACCGGACCTTATGTGGCATCCTGTCAGGGATTGTAAAGATTAGTGTCATAAAAGTCCATAATCGAGCGCGTCATCTCAAGCGCGGTCGCTCCCGGACCCGTCGGGTCCAGAGCAGCCGACTCGGTGTAGGCGGCAATCGCTCCGGCACGGTCGCCTCGGCGCCACAGCTCGGCGCCATGCCGGTAAAGTTCGGCGGCACGAACTTCGGCAGCCGATTTTTGGAGCTGATTTTTATCCATATCAATAATTTTGTGTAATTTTGGGCAAAGTTAAGCGTTTTTTATTATACGCTGCAGTTTGTTTACTAACAATCGTCTTTTCGACATCGTTCAATAAAGATATGAAGAAGTATCTGAGCTCAATAATTCTCATAGTGGTCGCCGCATTTGCCTTCCAGACAAAAGCCGCCGACCCGACAGCCACCAAGTACACCCTTCAACAGTGCGAAGGCTCGCTGACCCCCTACCCCCTCAATATACCGCAGGTTAACATTCCCGACTCGCTTGTCGCCGTATATGTCAACCACGTGGGGCGCCACGGCTCGCGTTACCCGGCATCAGGCGCCAACTGCCTCAAACTCAAAGAAGCCCTCGAGCAGGCCGACGCCATAGGCACCATCACAGTTCAAGGGCGCAAACTACTCGAACTTACAAACGAAGTAATTCGCCGCTCGAACGGCCAGTGGGGTGCTCTCGACTCGCTGGGCATGGCCGAGCAACGCGCCATCGCCTCACGTATGTTCGCCAGCTATCCCGGACTTTTTCAGGAAGGGAATACGGTCAACGCACTGTCTTCTTATTCGCCAAGGTCGATGATGAGCATGTACTCGTTCATGCATCAGATTGACCGCCTCAACAACCGCGTCAACTTCATCACCTCGACAGGACGCGTCAATTCGCGGCTTATGCGTCCGTTCGATGTCGACAACGACTACATCGAATTCCGAGACAAAAAACTATGGGAACCGGCCTACAACGAATATTTCGAGGCCACATGTCCACTGACAGCTCTAACACGCGTTCTGGGCCGCGACTTCCCCTTCGGCGACACCGACAGAGCACGCGACCTGGCCATCACCGAATATTATGTACTTGCAGGTCTCAGCTGCATGTCCATGGAATGTCCCATGAGCGAGTATTTCACACCTGCCGAGATGAACGCCCTGTGGTCATGCTTCAATCTGCGACAGTATCTGCAGCGCACGGCCACAACTATTTCGGCCATACCTGCCGACATCGCCGCTGACCTGGTCCTTGACCTCATCCGCACCACCGACAACGCTGTCGAAGGAACCAACCCGGCTGTCGCCGACCTGCGCTTCGGACACGCCGAAACTCTGATGCCGTTGCTGTCACTGCTGCGCTTGCCGGGCTGCTACTATGTCACCAATTATTTTGACACGGTCGGATTGCACTGGCGCGACTTCGACGTAGTCCCTATGGCCGCCAACCTTCAGATTGTACTTTTCAAAGCCAAGAAAACAGGCCGCTACTACGTACGCTTCGACCTTAACGAACAACCCGTGCACCTGCCCGGAGCCGACATGCCTCTTTATGTCCCCTGGGGCGATGCCCGCGCCTATATGATGCGCTGCGTTCCGCTGTACGCACAATAAGGGCCTCGTCGCAGCGTCAGACACGATTTAGAGCCGGTTCGACAATATATGTTAAACCGGCTCTTGATTTTGATTGACGGACATCACACTGCCAACTAACAACAGCGTCTGTCAGGGGCGATGCATCGTGAAGCTTATGCCCGTGGCCGAGGCATAGCGAGTAAGAAGTCCCGTAATATAGTCAGCAGTATCGACCGCGGGCTGCTCCTCGCCATAGATATTGATGACAATGAGCAGTCGGCGGCTCGTCGGCGAAATAGCAGTGCGGGCGTTATCGCTCGTGGGCGTGGCAATGCCTCCGGCTGCATCGCGCAGAACAGGCATTCCGGCAATATTCAGCGGCCCACGGTGTATGGCCTCGTAAGGCTCACCTTCACGGCCGACTCCTAATGTCAGTGTATCACCCTCTATTTTATCACGGTCGAATATCCCCATCGAGTATCCCGAAACAATAGACACAAGATTGCCTATATCGACGAGTGTCGACGTGCGGTACAGACTCTCGCCCTTGACAATGCGACGGCACATGGCCTCGCACGACGGACGGTAGCGGTTAGGCTCCTTGCCGCAGGCTTTGTAGGCGGCACGTGTGGCGGCAATGGCCGGACGCTTGTTAATCATAGGTATTTCGTATGACGTGCGCATGCGCTCGCTGACACGCTCTATCTCGGTCCACAGTTCGTCGCATGTAGGCGAATCCTCAGCCTCGCACTCGCCTACAAGCAGTGTCACCCGGGGCACTTTCTCCTTTATCTCCTGAGCAAATTCTATCTTCATTATTCAAAAAATATTTACGAAAGTGTTTACCGGTAGTTTTCGGCAAGCTCGCGCACGGTTTCGAGCATGCGTATATCGGCGTCGCCAAGTTCGATGCCTCGGCGTGCCATCATGGTACGTGCCGTAGCAAAGAATTTGCTCATAACGACATCGCTGTACCCGGCCGGCGATCCCTCGGAGAAAGAGGCCAGAAAAGGCCGGGGATAACCTGTGCCATGAATATTGACACCAACGCCGAGCACGGTCGCTGTATTCAGCATCGTGTTAATACCCAACTTGGTATGGTCGCCCATGATTGCACCACAGAACTGAAGGCCGGTTTTTACGAAGCGACGTGCGGGATAATTCCAAAGCTTGATGGGCGTATAATCATTTTTAAGATTCGAGGCCGTCGCACCGGCCCCGATATTACACCACTGGCCTATCACGGCGTTGCCTAAAAATCCGTCGTGAGCCTTGTTTGAGTAGCCCCATATAACGACATTATTGAGTTCGCCGCCGACTTTTGAGTGTGGGCCTATGGTTGTTGCGCCGTAAATCTTCGCTCCCATATTCACTGTCGAGCCGTCACAGACGGCTATAGGCCCACGCAGACATGCCCCCTCGCACACCGAAGCTCCGTGTCCTACATATACAGGGCCTGAGAGTGTGTTGATGATGCATCCGTCGACAAAGCCCGCATCAGGTTCGATAAAAACCTGGTCTCGGGGACCGATGACGGTTATACTCGACGGAATATTCCGGCTGCTGCGTCCTGCCGTCAGCGCAGCGAAATCATTGCGAAGCACCTTGTCGTTTTCAAGAAATATATCATATACGTGATTCAACGATACAGGCTCGGCCTCAAGTTCGATACTCTCGGGCAACGACATACCACCGCGCCATGCCACGGGAACATGCGACGGAGTATAGACAGCCTGACCGGGACGCAGAGCTCCCACAAGGGCGACAATCTTCGCATCCGGAACTATATGGCCGTTGACAAAAATGGCATCCTCATCCAGGGGTGCGACTTCAGCCGAGGGATAAAGTTCGCTCAGATAATCCGAGGTCTGCCACGAATATTCGCCGCGTAACATACGCCGCCACTTGTCGCCTATGGTGTCTATGCCGACACGCAGTTCGCTGACCGGACGTGTGTATGTCAGAGGCAGTAGATTGTCGCGCACCTCGCGCGAATCGCAAAGAACTATTTTCATAACCAAACAAATTATTAATGCCGGGGCGCATCCCCGATTGTCCGGGACGCACCGGGACGACGCAGCCTCAATGTGCGCCTTGTGCGCCTCAAAAAAAATTATAATTTTAAATGACGTTTGTCTATTCTCCCTGCAAATTTATTACTTTTGCAACGATTTTACATCAATTATTTCTATGAAATTTATCGACACAGACATCAGAGGCGTTTTTATCGTCGAACCACAGATTTTCGGCGACAAGCGCGGCTACTTTACCGAGACATACCGCGCCGACCTCTTCGACGCACATGCCGGAGGCCACGTCGGATTTGTCCAAGACAACGAATCATGTTCGAGCCGTGGTGTGCTGCGCGGACTGCACTATCAGCGCGGCGCGGCATCACAGGCCAAGCTTGTGCGCGTCACCACCGGCGAGATTGTTGACGTCGCCGTAGACCTGCGCCGTTCGTCACCGACTTTTCTACACCACGTCGCAGTGCGCCTGTCGGCCGACAATCACCGCCAGCTTTTCATTCCCCGGGGTTTTGCTCACGGATTTATAGTTATTTCAGAGCTTGCCGTCTTTCAATATAAAGTCGACAACAAATATCAGCCCGCGTCCGAAGTTTCGTTGCGCTACAACGACCCGGCCTTGGGCATAACATGGCCCGACTGCGGCTGCGAACTGAATCTCTCACCCAAAGACCTCGCGGCACATTCGCTGAGCCAACTTGACAGCGCGGGACTACTCTTCGACTGAGAACAGAAGACATCGGCCTCACTGCTACAAATTCCAAAGGTAAAAAATGCCTCCGCAATGGCCGTAAAACAGACAAAAAAGAGAGCGGGCAAATGTTAATTTCGTAAGGCGAGTCATTAATTATTAGCCGTTTTGGAAAAATTTCACTACCTTTGCACTTTCAAAACACAGAGCGTCGATGACTCGATGCATCAAAAAACCGCTCTGCCAAACGGTCCGGAGCTTTCCGACGCTATTTGTTGCGTCCTGTCGCCCCGCTCATCCACATCCAACACAAGTTTCATTTCATGGGACAAACTCAACCAAAACTCGACCTTATACTGGAAACCAGCTGGGAAGTCTGCAACAAAGTCGGTGGAATATACACTGTACTGTCGACAAAAGCCCGTGTTCTCCAGAAAGCTTATAAGGATAAAGTAATATTTATAGGTCCTGACGTATGGTCGGACCAAAAGCCCTCTCCATTTTTTAAAGAAGTCAAATCACTGCTTGCCGACTGGCGGCGTCAGCTTTTTCTGCCCGAAGGCGTAAACGTACGCGTTGGCCGCTGGGAAATTCCCGGACGTCCCATAGCCGTTCTTGTCAGCTTCGAAGGCATGTACGCCCGCAAAAACGAATTTTACAGCCTGATGTGGGAAAACTTCGGTGTCGACTCGCTCCACGCCTACGGCGACTATGACGAAGCATGCGCTTTCTCGCATGCCGCTGCTTTGGTCGGCGAAAATCTCGTACGCTTCTATTGCCCCCGCTCAAGCCGTGTCATAGCTCACTTCGACGAATGGACCACAGGCATGGGGCTGCTGTACACACGTCTTCGCCTGCCTCGGGTCGCTACAGTCTTTACCACTCACGCCACCTCGATAGGACGGTCCATTTGCGGCAACGGCAAACCTCTCTACGACCAGTTCAACAACTACAACGGCGACCAGATGGCTGACGAGCTCAACATGCAGTCGAAGCACTCGCTCGAAAAGGCCGCAGCACACGCTGCCGACTGTTTCACAACTGTCAGTGACATCACTGCCGACGAATGTGCGCAGCTGCTCGGACGCCGTCCCGATGTTGTCACCTACAACGGCTTCGAGCCCGACTTTGTTCCGGGACCCAAGGCGATGGCCGAAATCCGCAGCAAAGCCCGTCGCCGCATATTCGATGTCGTACACGCCCTCACCGGCGACGAGCCGGCCTCCGACAGCTTCATCATAGCCACCTCGGGACGCTGCGAGTATCGCAACAAAGGTCTTGACTTGTTCATCGACGTTCTGGACCGTCTGCGCCATATGCCCGCCGACCGTCCGGTGCTGGCCCTCATCCTCGTTCCCGCATGGGTACGTGATGCCCGCCCCGATCTGGCCGAACACCTTGACGCCTCCATATACACACGTCTCGACGACCCCGTGCTGACACACCGGGTCAACAATCCGGACAGCGACGCCATACTTTGCCGCCTGCACCAACTCGGCTTCGCCAACCTTGACAACGACCGCGTCAAGGTTGTATATGCGCCCTGCTATCTCAACGGCGACGACGGCATTTTCGACATGCCATATTACGATCTGCTGTGCGGATTCGACGCCACTGTTTTCGCCTCGTATTACGAGCCCTGGGGCTACACTCCGCTCGAAAGTGTCGCTTTCGGTGTCCCCACAGTCACCACATCGCTGTCAGGATTCGGCCGTTGGGTACTCTCGACCGGGAACCAAGGCTTTGCCAACTCGGGCGTCGACGTTGTCACACGCAACGACTCGGATTACGACAGCGCATGCAACGCCATTGCGTCGAAAATGCGACAGCTGCGCGGCGATCCCCGGGCGCAAGCCGAGGTCATATCCAAAGCCGCACGCCATACAGCCGAAATGGCCACCTGGGACAAATTCATCCCCCTGTACTACGACGCTTTCGACTGCGCGCTTAAGCACGCACGCCGGCGTGTCGGTATCAAAGAATAATCCAATTATACATCATACTTACTTTTTCAGGACAGCAATAAAGTCCATCCGAACAAAACAAAAACATTAACATACTATTAAACAGACATGAAACTTCCTGTTAGCAACACAAACGCCCCGGTATGGCGCGACCTCACGGTCAAAGCCGAGCTTCCCGCACGACTCAAGCCTCTGGACGAACTCGCCCGCAACCTTTGGTGGGTGTGGAACAGCAGCGCTAAAAACCTTTTCCGCGAACTCAATCCCGACCTGTGGCGTTCGACAGGCGAGAACCCCGTAATGCTTCTTCAGCAGCTATCGTCCGAGCGTCTTGACGAAATCCTCGCCGACGAAGGTCTGCTCGTCCGCATCGACGAGGTCTACGCCGAATTCAAAGCCTATATGTCCGAACCTTTCCGCACGGACGTCCCCACTGTATCGTATTTCTCGATGGAATACGGCCTTTGCAACTGCCTCAAAATATACTCGGGCGGTCTCGGCGTTCTTGCCGGCGACTACATCAAGGAAGCTTCCGACTCGCACGTCAACATGACAGCCGTCGGTTTCCTCTATCGTTACGGATACTTCACTCAGAGCCTCAGCGTAGACGGCCAGCAGATTGCCAACTATGAGCCCCAGAACTTCAACCAGCTGCCCATCGAACAGGTCATGGACCAGAACGGACAGCCCATAATACTCGAAGTCCCCTACCCGGGCCGTATCATCTACTCGCACATCTGGCGCGTTAACGTCGGCCGCATGAAACTCTATCTGCTTGACACCGACTTTGACATGAACTCCGAGTTTGACCGTCAGATTACACATCAGCTGTACGGTGGCGACTGGGAAAACCGCATCAAGCAGGAATACCTGCTTGGTATCGGCGGCATCATCATGCTGCGCCGTCTGGGCATCAACACTCAGCTTTACCACTGCAACGAAGGCCATGCCGCACTGCTCAACCTTCAGCGCCTTGTCGAATATGTACAGAACGACCACCTCGACTTCAACGTCGCCCTCGAACTGGTGCGTGCATCGTCTCTATACACCGTCCATACCCCCGTACCCGCCGGCCACGACTACTTTGACGAAAGCCTCTTCGGCAAATACATGGGCGAATATCCCGCCAAACTCGGCATCTCGTGGAACGACCTCATGAACATGGGTCGCGAAAACCCCAACACCAACGAACGCTTCTCGATGTCGGTATTTGCCCTCAACACCTGCCAGGAAGCAAACGGCGTATCGTGGCTGCACGGCGAAGTATCTAAAAAAATGTTCGCCGGCATCTGGAAAGGATACTCATGGGAAGAAAGCCACGTCGGATACGTAACCAACGGCGTGCACATGCCCACATGGGCCGCCTCGGAATGGAAAGCATTCTACGCCGAAAAACTCGGCACTCAGGTTTTTGACAACCAGAGCGACCCCGCAGCATGGAAAGGAATCTTCAAAGTTCCCGACCAGCAAATATGGGACATGCGAATGGCTCTCAAAAACAAATTCATCAACTTTGTCAAACGTGACTTCAAAGCCAAATGGCTCGCCAATCAAGGAGACCCCTCGGCTGTGATGAAAATCGTTGACAAAATCAACCCCAACGCCCTCATCATAGGCTTCGCACGCCGCTTCGCGACCTACAAACGCGCACACCTGCTCTTTACCGATCTTGACCGTCTGGCCAAGATCGTCAACAACGAGCAGTTCCCCGTACAATTCATCTTCTCGGGCAAGGCTCACCCCGCCGACGGCGCCGGACAAGGCCTTATCAAGCGCATTCTCGAAATCTCCCGCATGCCTCAGTTCCTGGGCAAAATCATCTTCCTCGAGGACTATAACATGATTGTCGCAAAACGCCTTGTCACCGGCGTCGACATCTGGCTCAACACCCCCACCCGTCCCCTCGAAGCCTCCGGCACATCTGGCGAGAAAGCCGAAATGAACGGCATCCTCAACTTCTCGGTCCTCGACGGCTGGTGGTACGAAGGTTATCGCTTCAACGAGAAAGCCGGCTGGGCCCTGACCGATAAACGCACTTACACCGATCAGGCTCAGCAGGACAAACTCGACGCCGCAACCATATACTCGATGCTCGAAAACGAAATCATCCCACTGTACTTCGCCAAGAACTCCAAAGGCTACTCGCCCGAATGGATTCAGTACATCAAAGGCTCAATCGGCGACATCGCTCCTCACTTTACCATGAAACGTATGATTGACGACTACATCTCGCGTTTCTACGACAAAGAAGCAGCCCGGTCGGGTCGCCTCGCCGCCAACGACTACAAAGTAGCCAAGGCCATCGTAGCGTGGAAAGAGCGCATCGCATCGCTTTGGGACGGCATCAAAGTCTTCGATGTCAAGCAGCAGGGCGAAACCACCAACGGCGTCACCGGCGACTCTTACACCGTTCAGATTATCGTCGACACCAACGGCATCGGCCGTGACCTCCACATCGAACAGGTTACATACAAGAGCGAAAACGGCGAAGAGCACCTTGTCGACCGCAAGCCCTTCAAAGTCATCAAAGAAGAAGGCTCGGTACTCACCTTCGAGCTCAAAGCCAAAATCAAAGACCCCGGCGTATTCCGCTTCGGATTCCGCATGTATCCCTGGAACTCCGAACTCCCCCACCGCCAGGACTTTGCTTTCAGCCGTTGGGTATAATTCCCGAAAGACTGCCAAGGCTCATACGCCTTGCCTGATATCAACCATCGTCAAAGCCGTGCTGCCCAATCGCATGCACGGCTTTGACGTATCATCACAGAGCAAAGAACACGACTAAGCCCACTCATCAGGCCGTAAATAACAGCGATAATCGCAGCGAAAATAGCAAAGCTGAATTTTAGAGTTGAATCTTAATCGAAAATAACACATTACATTGCACATATAAGTTTTTTTAACTAACTTTGTCCCGCATTATACCCGGGTCCGAAATCCGGGTCAGACAAAGTGCATACTATCGAAAATAACAAACCAACCATGTCAAATAAACTATTCATCCCACTGATTGTGCTCTTTGCGGCTATAACATCTTGCAAATCACCACAGAAAGTACCTTACCTTGTCGAAGCCGAAAACATTCCACAGGAAGTTCTCGACCGTGCAGCCGTCATCACCGAGCCCCGCATAGCCCCGGGCGACCTGCTCAACATCCGCGTTTTTGCCTCTAACCCCGCTGCCGTCGCTCAGTTCAACAAGAACCAGTATGTTGACGAGACCGGAAGAATAACACAACTCAGCAACAATGCAACAACACAGAGCAACTCTTCCGAAACGGTCACCGATTATTATCTTGTCAACTCACAAGGCGATATAGACTTCCCCACCTTGGGAACTATCCATGTAGCCGGCATGACTAAACAGGAAATTTGCCAGACCATCAAAGACGCCATTTATCCCAAGTACATAAAAATCGTTCCGACCGTCGACCTCCGTCTCATGAACTTCCGCGTAACCGTTCTCGGCCAGGTCCGCAATCCCGGTGTATATATTTCCAAAAACGAGCGTTTCAACATACTCGAAGCACTTGCCAACGCCGGCGACCTTGACATCAAAGGCGACCGCGAACGCATCATGCTCATACGCACCGACGCCGAAGGAAAGCGTCAGGTCCACATGCTCAACCTTCACGACCGCAATCTTCTGCTCTCGCCCTACTTCAATCTCCAGCAGAACGACTTCATCTATGTCGAGCCTAACAAATCGGCACGTCAGAACGCCTGGCAGATGCCATCGGCATGGACAACGACTTTATCGGTCGTCGGAGGTGCTTCCTCACTGGCCGGACTCGTCATCGGCATAGTCAACCTCAGCAAATAATTTCGCCCCAAGTCAAAGCCTTTCCACAACAAAACCCCAAAAACATTAATGATGGCAACATCGAACGGAAACGACGAAAACAACAAAAAAAACCCCGAAGACTCGTTTGACGTCACCGGGCTCCTGCTCGACTACCTCTCTCACTGGAAGTGGTTCCTCGTCACACTTATCATATGCGGCGCCGTAGCATATTACTACATAGCCACTATCATTCCCACCTATGAAGTGACTTCGACCGTCTATCTCAATGACGAGTCCACAAACAAGACACAAAGCCTGCTTTCGAACAACCAATATAACAACGGCTTACAGTCATACATCGACGAAACCGAAATCGAGATACTGAAATCGCGCAACAACGTCATCAAAATCGTTGACTCGCTGGACCTCGCTTTCTCTTACTATCAGGTCGGCCATCTGCGCGACATCCCCCTTTACAACACCGAGCCTATTGTCGCTCATCTGGACTCAACATCACTGCGCAATCTCGCACAGCCCGTCACTATTACCGTCAGCAAGACCGGCAAGCAATACAACATCACCTCTAAAATCACTGTCGGCGGCGCACTCATCGAAGACAATTTCACTACTTCCAAGTTGCCTTACGTACTGCCCTTGTCTGTAGGCAAAGTGACTCTGACCGCCTCAGACATCAACCCCGATTTGACTTATGTCGAAAAAATCGTCATCAACAATCCCAATAGAATAGCAGCTTCCATCTCGTCGTCGCTCAACATCGAATTCGCCGAGAACGCTCCCACCATCCTCAACATCACGCTCTCCACTCAGGACATAGCACGTGGCAAAGACATCATCAAGACTCTAATCGAATTCTACAACCGACAGATTCTGGAAGACAAAAATCGATCGGCGATGCAGACCGAGGCATTCATTCTTGACCGTCTCGGCATGATTTCGGGTGAGTTGAAAGATGTTGAAGAACGTCTGCGCGACTACCGTCAGGCTCACAACATCGCTGACGTTCAGCAACAGACCAACATCAATCTTTCACAGAAATCAAGTTCGGAAGCCGAGCTTGCCGATGTCGACGCCGACCTGCGCATATATTCAGACGCCGAAAATCAGGTCCGCAACCAAGGTTCGAACATCTCGACCATCGCTGCCATCACCAAAAACGACGCCGTCAACCAGGAAATAGCGCGTTACAACCAGATGGTACAGCAATTTGACCGTCTGTCTGCCGACCTCTCGGACGAGAACCAGCAGGTTATCGACCAACGCACCCGAATCCAGGAGCAGCGCTCAATAATCCTCGGTTCGATTGCCTCGGCACAAAGCGGCCTGCGCAAACGCCGCGCCGGCATAGCCTCGATAGGCGGCGGTGCCTCGTCTCAACTATCGGCACAACCGACTGTCGACAAAGGTCTTCAGGAAATTTTCCGCGAACAGTCAGTCAAAGACAACATCTACACCTTCCTGCTTCAGAAACGCGAGGAAATCGCCCTGCAGAAAACACTCGCCACGCCCACGGCTCAGTTTATCGACAACCCCAGCGGCAGCGACCCCATTTCGCCCAACCGAATTTATATTCTTAGCTTAGGACTCTTAATCGGGTTCCTGATTTCTGCTCTCATCATACTGTTGCGTCGAATGCTCATGCCTAAGTTCAAAGACCAGGAAGAACTTTCGCGCCTCACCTCACTGCCGATTATCGGCGAAATATGCCACGACACATCCAAAGAACCCATCGTTGTGGGCAAAAACGTAGCATCGCCCATCGCCGAGCTTTTCCGTCTGTTGCGCAACAACATCAACTTTACAGGCGGCGCTCCCGACCACAAAGTCATCCTTCTGACATCAACGATATCGGGCGAAGGCAAGACATTCGCTTCGCTCAACCTGGCCATGACATACGCACTCACTGACAAACGCGTGCTTGTTGTCGGTCTGGACATACGTCGTCCCGTACTGGCTCACACCTGCGGCTTAACCAACGAGCGCGGTGTCACCACATATCTTTCGGGACAGGAAAATGACATAGACTCGTTGATTATACAAAGCTCGTTCAACGAAAACCTTTACGTATTGCCCGCCGGCCCCGTACCTCCTAACCCCAACGAACTTCTTATGTCCGAGCGCATGGAACACATGTTCAAGACCTTGCGCGAACAATTCGATTATATCATCGTCGACTCATCGCCCATAGGCATGATTTCGGACACATTCCTCATCACCAAGTTCTCCGACATTCAGATTTACGTCGCACGAGCGAATTTCACCACCAAGAAGAGCCTCGTCGTCCTGCACCAGGCTGTCCGCAACGGCCGTCTGCCTCACTGCTACATCCTGCTCAACGGTGTTGATATGAACTCAAGCTCGTACATCTACCGTAAATACGGACACTACGGATACAACGCCCGCCACACCTACGGATACGGGTACGGGTATGGAAACTCAAATATAAATCCGTCTAAACGCAAAAAAGGCCTTTTCCACAGACATCATCGCGGCTGACAGAAATAAATCACTTTACCACAATAATTTAGACACACGTCCCAATATGCCGGCATTATGTACCTCGAAGCATATCCCGGCAGCAGCATTTCCTGACTTCGTCATTTTTTGATTGCCATAAAATGACGAAGTCAGGAATTCATTGGAAATGGATGTCACTACATTGTGCATGGCAGGCCCATCCAGGCAGACATAATCACACAAACAATTTCGCTTCAGGTTTTACCAAAGCCCTGGAGCGAAATTGCCTTATTTAATAATAATGATAAAATGCGTATGTGGGGCGTTACAATTCATTGACAAGATTACTTGCCGACCAATTTCAGAAGTAATCCCCACTTAAGTCCCAATGGAAAATTCCCCCTTGTATAACCCGAACCTACTCCCTATGGATTTTCAAGCCAAAGATTCTCGACACAAATCAATCTCTTTCAGCAACCATTCCCATCCATTATTTTTAGCCAAGATTTGCCTGTAGTTTGCTGCTTATTGTTTGCATGATAATGTGAAAAAATTCGTAACTTTGGGGCATGAAAGTGTTCCGACGTCTGACAATGACCATAAATTCGTCCATTATCGCACACAGACAATGTATGCGGGTACTTTTGCTTTGCGTTGTTATAGCAATCGGAGGCCTCAGCGCCACGGCCCGCACTGCGCCACTGTCATCGTCATCGCAGCGCGAAAATGCCACTTCACAGGTCGATGACAACGACCGCATTGACATCGTAGTCCGCGACGGATTCATTTACATAAGTACCACACGTCCCACCAATATCAAAATTTTCTCGATTCTGGGACAGCTCATCTCGTCTACTCGCGTCCCCGCAGGTACCACTAAACTCAAAGTCCCGTCGCGAGGCATCTACATTCTCAAGACCGACACCTATACCCGACGTCTGACGGTCTGACTTTAAAAGACTATCCACCATGACTCAGGACAATATAACAGTAAAAATCATCAACGAATCCGGGATGGACCTCCCCGGATACGCCACCGAATATTCGGCCGGAATGGACCTACGGGCCGCCATCGCCACTCCCGTCACCTTGCAACCGCTCGAACGCCGCCTCATTCCCACCGGCCTGCGCATAGAGCTTCCCGCCGGTTACGAAATGCAAATCCGCCCACGCAGCGGTCTCGCCCTGAAACACGGCATCTCGCTGGTTAACACCCCGGGGACTATCGATGCCGACTATCGCGGCGAAATCGGAGTCATCCTCATCAACCTGTCTGACCAAGCCTATACCATACAGCCGGGCGAACGTATTGCCCAAATGGTGGCCGCCGCTTATGCACGTGTCAGCTGGCAGACTGTCGACAGCCTCGCGGCAAGCGAGCGCGGCGAAGGGGGGTTCGGCCATACCGGCAAATAACATTGGCGCTGAACGTGCTGTCAAGCGATTGCCGGCAACGTAAGTGACATAACAAATCCGGTCTGAGGTCCGGTGACAACCCTCGCGGTCAGGCAATATTCCTACAAAAAACATTTCTCTGTCGATACGTGTTGACAATCTATATGCTGTCATCAAAGAAAACACTATACTCAATACTCGCCGTGTGCATAGCCACACTGGCACTGACCGATGCCTCGGCCAAAGGACCGCGCTGTCACAACTGGGACAGCGAAGCACGTCTTCGCAAGGCCGACTACGCATATACGCAGGCTGCGGTCGCGGCCGCCATCGACTCGGTCGACCTGGCATCCCGCCTGGCCGAATATGCATCGGCACTAAATCCATCGGACCTGACAATGCGCTCGTATGCCGGGCTATTCAAAGTCTCGATGCTCGACGCCAACAGCCCCGAAGCCGAACAACTGTATCAGACCGTTCTCAAAGCTTATTTCGAACATCCCGACGACTATGCCAACGGCCAGTTGGCCGCCTCTTTTGCCAAATCGCTGCGCCACTACAGCGACATTCCACGCATCTGGGAGTGTCTCGATTCTATTTACCCCACACGTCAGGATATCGGTCCTGAACTTGCCGATGCCTACATGATGAACTTTGCACTGGGCGACACATCATCGTACGCCAAAGCAATGGCGATATACAACCGCATCGAACGGGGCACCGGCAAAGACGTGGGACTAAGCTCGCAGAAAATACGTGCCATGCAGTTGCGCGGCGACACCGCCGGAATCACCGCCGAGCTCAATAGCCTTACCCAAGCTCTGCCCCACGAATCACGGGCATGGCTTTTGGGCGGTCTCACTTATCAGGCTCTCAATCTCGACTCGGTCAAAGAACTGGAGTACCTGCATCAGGCAGCAAAAGCCGACCCCACTGACGGACGCGTGAGCATGGCCATCGCTGATTATTATCTGAATCATGGCGACAGCGCACGATACAATGTCGAACTGCGCCATGCAATCCTCAGCCCCAGCCTCGACTTCGAATCCAAAAGCAACCTCATCACCAACTACGTCAGAGCAAATCTTTTGGACAGCACCCGTTGGGACGAGATACAACAGACTTTCGACTCGCTGACAGTCATCAATGCGGGCGAGTCAGATGTACATGCCATGTACGGAGCATTCCTCGCAGCCGTTAAGCGCCCCGGAGCCATCGAGCAATACTCGTACGCCCTGAGCCTTAATCCCGGCAACGACAATCAGCGTTCGACACTCATATACCTTTACGCCAACGAAGATGATACCATATCGTCAGTAAAAATTGCCCGCGAGGGAATGGAACTGTCACCCGACAACCTTTTTTATCCTCTGATTGTAATGCAATCTCTTGCCCGATCAGGCAAGTTCAGCGAAGCATACGCCCTTATAGACAGCGTTGACGTCAGTGAAGTCAACAATCCGCAGGCCGTTGCCTCGTTTCTTACCTCGGCGGCCGACATTTACCAACTCGGCGATAGCATTGACCGCGCACTGAGTTATTACGACCGCGCCATCGAACTTGCACCCGACCAGCCCATGGCTTATAACAACGCCGCCTACGCCATGGCTGTCAACGACCGCGACCTGGACAAAGCTCAGCGCTATGCCCGATATGCCGTTCTTGCCGAAGTCGACAACCCCACTTATCTTGACACTTACGCCTGGGTATACTTCAAACAGAAAAACTATCCCGAAGCCAAAAGTTATATCGACAAAGCACTTGCGGCATACAGTCTGGCCACCGACATCGTGAATCCCGATTCCGTAGCATTGTCCGACATATCGCCTGACAGCGCTGACATCGCCGAGACTGTCGATTCGTTAATGGTCGAAGACGAAAACCTTACTGACTCAATATCGGCTGAAGTCCTCGAACATGCCGGCGACATTTACTTCATGAACGGTCTCCCAGACCAGGCCGTCAAATTCTGGGAACGCGCATACGCACTCGCTCCCGAAAACGAACTGCTCGGACGCAAAGTCAAAAACAAAACCTACTTTTACAAATGAAGATTATTAAAGACAAAATAACCGCCCTTGTTGTCTGCCTTCTGCTCACAGCATCATTCACCGCCTGTCACTCGTCAAAAAGCGCTACGTCAAAGACAAACGCCGCAGGCACCGAACAATGGCACGACGTGCGCCTACCGGTAAAAGTGTCACTGAAATCGCCCATGAGCATGTCGCTTTCGGGACGCGCCACCATGGTCCGCGACTCTGTTATCAACATATCTATGCGCGTCTTCGGCATGGAAGTTGCCGTCGCTCACGTCAACAACGATTCGGTATTCTTTATCGACAAGCACAACAAATATTACTTTGCCGAGCCTCTGCAGTCCGTTTTAGGCACACACAAGATGACTGTGGCACAGATGCAGAATCTGATATTAGGCCAAACCGACAAAACCGAAATGGAATTCAGTAACCCCGGGTCAAACGAGCCTGTTGTCGTAACTTTCAGCGACTTTTCCGACACAGACTTCGGCCGAATGGCCTCGGTTGCCGCTATAGCCGCGCCGGTCAAAGGCATGGACGTCGAAGCCTCGCTGATATGGTCAATCGACGAAGCCCGCTGGAACACTTCGCCGCAGGTGTCGTTCAAGGCTCCCGGCAGTAAATACAAGCGCATCACCATTGCCAGGATACGCACACTTTTCGGTAACTAAACAAGGCATGCATTCCGAGACTGACCGGTTCTGATGCCAAAACGCTTTTTATTTCACCACCAATCACATCCAAGACTTGAAACATTTCGCCCAAATATTACTGACTTTTGCAGGTGTCACATTGATTTCCGGATTGATAATGATGTCCGGAAGCATTGAATCCGCGGCTGCTCCTGCAAAGCCCCGGACCGAGAAAAAAGCCAAGTCCAATAGCAAAATCTCCGGTAAGAAACAGACTAAAACTACCGAAAAATCCCGCTCACAGTCAGCAGTAAAACGCGAACGCAAACAGAACGAAAAAGAGATAAAACAGACACGGGCGGCAATCAATGACAATTCGCGCCGCACACGCGAGAATCTTGACCGACTCAACAACCTTGACGCACAGATAACACGCCAGGAGAATGCCATAACGACACTTAACAGCCGACTCGACTCGATAAACAACGGCATTGCCACTTCCGAAAACGACATACGGCAAATCGAAAGAGACGTTGCCCGCTTGCGCGCCGAAGTGCGCAAATCGTTGCGCGATATGCGTGCCGCTCGACGTCGCATCAGTTCGGTTGCCTTTGTATTTTCGGCATCAGACTTCAACTCGGCACGCAAACGCTATGCCTACCTCAAAAAGCTTCAGGACGCCCGCGACCGCAAAATCCGTCAGCTTCGCGACCGTCTCGCACTGCTTGACAAGCACCGCGCCGAACTGCTTACACTTCAGAACTACCACAGCGCCACGCTCAACAAGCTTAGCGTCGCCAAACAAGTGATGCAGACCCAACAGGGCGAAGCTCTCGAACTCGGGCGTCAGCTCACCGCCGAAGGCCGCAACCTCCAGATAATTCTCGCCGAAAAACGTCAGCGCGCCGCACAGCTTGACGCCGAACTGAACCGCATAATCGAGGCCGAAGCACGTGCCGCTGCCGAAGCCCGCAAAAAGAAAAAGCCCGCACAAAACCCCGACAAGCGACAAAACGGCACCAATGGTAAACCTCAGAAACATCACAACTCACAGATAAGCGGCAACGCCGACGCCGAACGTACACTCTCGGGGCCATTCGCCCACAACAAAGGCCGTCTGCTCTTTCCTGTCGCGGGACAATATACCATCACAGGAACCTTCGGACGCTCGACACATCACGGTCTCGCCATCGACAACTCAGGCATAGACATCGCTACTGCACCGGGCACAAAAGCACGTGCAATCTTTGACGGCCAGGTTGCTTCGGTATTCATGATACCTACATACCACACCGTTGTCATTATACGCCACGGAGGGTATCTGACAGTCTATGCCGGACTTTCATCAATAAACGTTGCCAAAGGACAGAAAGTCCACACGGGTCAGAATATCGGCACCATATGGACCAATCCCGAGATGGGACGCACCGAGCTGCACTTCGAAGTGCGTCACGAACGCACCAAACTCAATCCTCTGCAATGGGTAAGATAAATTGGATTGCAAGCCGCCCCCTTTCACGCACGGTATTTCGCGCCATAAGCATATTTTCCGGTGTCAAACTGCTGTCGGTGTTCTGCTCGCTGATCCGCAACAAGCTGATAGCCGTGCTTATAGGCCCTGCGGGCATGGGCTTGATATCGCTCTACTACAGCTGCGTCGAGATGTTCAGCAACATGACACGCCTGTCCGTCGACCAAAGTGCAATCCGCGACATCTCAGCAGAAAGCGCTCCCTCTCACCGCGACGAAATTTCAGTTATTGTTCGCCGTTGGTGCCTGTGGTTAGGTATAGCCGGCGCACTGCTGATGTGCGCACTTTCTCCGCTTCTCAGCATATGGACTTTCGGTGACAGCTCGCACTGGCCGGCGTTCTGTGCATTGTCCCTCGTCCCGTTCAGCATGACCATCAGTGCCGGTCGCACATCGTTGATGACGGGGCTCAATATGCTTGGACGTCTGGCCCGCACATCGGCATACACGGCAGTCGCCGCAGTACTGCTATCGCTGGCGTTGCTGTGGGCCTTCGGCGAAGACGCAATAGTGCCCATGCTTATAGCCAATGCCGTAGCAGCCCTGTTTGTAGCCTTAGCTTTCAGCCCACGAGTACCGAAACTCAAACTCTCGTTCAGAACAATATGGCGAAAGGGGTCGGGCTTTATACGCCTGGGCATACTCATGACCGTGGCAACAGTCGTATCCAACCTTTTTGCCTATATTTTTCTTATATATCTTCAGCGCGAGGCCTCAACCGCCGATGTCGGCATATACAATGCAGGGAATACACTGGTCAACACCTACGTCAGCGTTGTCTTTGCCGGGATATGGGTCGAGTATTATCCCCGTGTCAGCCGAGCCATACACTCGGCTCGCTCGACTTCGGCCATGGTATGCCACGAAATATCTCTTACCCTGTGCATACTTTTACCCATAGCCATGGCTTTCATAACCGCCGACGGTCTCATTGTCAACATACTCTACGACAAAAGTTTCATTCCGGTACTTCCGTTCCTGTCAATAGCAATTCTTGGCATCGTTTTCCGCACTTTCTCATGGTCTGTGGCTTTTGTCATCATAGCCCGTGGTGACGGCAAGACATACATACTCACCGAGTGCACCGACGCCGTCATCGGACTCACCCTCAATATCATAGGCTGGAACCTGGGAGGAATGGCCGGACTGGGCGTGTCGTATGTCCTATGGTATATGATATACAGCTGCATAGTCTGCTCAGTTTACCGACTGAGATACAAGCTGCGCATGCCGCGACGCATCATAGGTCTCACACTTCTGATATTCAGCGTTGTCGCGGCAACACTCCTTCTCAAAATTTACGTCGGATGGTGGGCATCTTTGCTGGCTACTATTGCCGCAGTTCCGGTATGTCTGAAAGCGCTCGGGCGCCATCCGAAAGCAGTCTGAATGTCTCGCGCCATTTTCCCGGACAAAGTCTGTGGGCAAGCAAAGCGGCACGCAGACGCCATGTGCGGGGATTGACATACGACAGCACAAGGCCTCGGGCACGAAGCACTGCCGCAGTCTGTTTCTTCTCATTGGTCGACAAGCCTTTGTGCACGACAAGTTGGATTGGGGTGTAAAAGCCGACAAGTCCCGACCGGATAGCCTGACACATAAAGACATCATCCTCGCCGGCAGGCAAATTCGTCCCCAGGCCTAATTTTTCGCAAAAGTGCAGGCCGCCAAGACTTTGTCGCCGAACAAGCAGGCTGCACGATGGCGCATATACCCCTCTGAGACTGTGTGTTGACAACCGGCGGCTTTTGGGCCCTCCCATTAAGCGGCCTGACAGTTGCAAACGTGTTTTTATGATATCAGCTTCGGGATTCATGCGAAAAAAATCCCTTAGCCGATTAAAGGCTTCTGCATTGAAGTCAATGTCATCGTCGGCAAAAATAAGGATGTCGCCGACTGCAGCGTCAAGCAACATGTTACGGCTGCGGCTGAGTCCGTGTCCGGGCAGTATGCGCAGGCTCATGTCATTGCGGCCGCCGAACAGACTGTCGCCCAACGACATAAGAGTGCGTACATCATCGTTACCTTGCTGACATCCGATAGTATAGCGCACACCGGGGACCTGAGGTAGAACAGAGGCGGCAAGCCGTTGCAACCCGTCGGCACCTATTGTTGACACTAATACTTCTATTTCACATTGACTATCCATATTGCACACAAATATAAAATATATCTTCCGGTTTCAGGGATTACGGGGGAAGAACCCGGTGCCGTCATAGCCCTGAATTTCAGGAGAGTTGGCGGCAAGGCGCAGCCTCTTGGCGGCAAGCAGACAATATTCGGGATTGATTTCGATGCCGGTGAAGTGTCGTCCGAGTTTGCGGGCGACAACTGCGGTGGTGCCGCTGCCCATAAAGGGGTCGAGAATGCGTGCGCCGGGCGCCGAAGAGGCTAGGATGAGCTTGGCAATAAGTTTTTCGGGTTTCTGTGTAGGATGTTCGGTATTTTCGGGCATGGACCAGAATGGCACCGATATGTCGTTCCAGAAGTTTGAAGGATAAGTCAGCCGATAGCGCCCCTGCGGCGAGTCTGCCCAGTCTTTGGGTTGGCCGTCGACACGATAAGGAGCTCGGACGCTGTGACGCTGTTTGACGGCGTCGACATCGAAGTAATAATGTGCGGGATTGTTTACGGCAAACCAAATGTCTTCGGCCGAATTTTTCCAGTTGGAAGCTGCTCCGCGGCCTTTTTCACGCTGCCAGGTTATGCGGTTCAGGATTGTCAGGCGCCGTTCGATAACACGCTGCATGGCTGCCGAGCAACGCCAGTCGCCGCGCATGTAAAGCGACCCGTGCGGGGCAAGTTTGTCACAGACGGTATCGAACCACGACAGCAGATATCTTTCATAGTCGGCCGCAGACATTTCGCGGAAACGAATCCGGCCAAAGTCCTTGCTGATATTGTAAGGAGGGTCAAGGATAATCAGGTCGAAATATGCATCGGGCAGCAAATCGAGGCAGCCGGCGGTATCGCCGTTGACAATGAGGTCATCGGGCATAGGCCGGTAAGACAACATGGACGGTGTCGAGATGTCGCGGCGCAGGCTGTCGGCTTCATCAGCCGATACCGTGAGCGTGCGGTTTCTGGGCGATTTTGTTTGGGACATGATTTGGGAATAAGATGCGTTATGACAACATTTTGGCAGCGTAACAAAACTTTACAATAAATAGCGGCAATTGAAGAATTAATAGCGGCAATTGAAGTAGGCCAGACTATCCTTGCGGCGCCGACTAAGTCAGATACTGTCAAAAATACAATGTACAATGCACGACACTAAGCCATGCATTGTACATTGAACATTATGCTATTGAGGCTCAGGCTTCGGTCTGGGCGTTGAGGATTTCGAGCATCTTGATAGCCGAGGCGGGAATACGTGTGCCGGGGCCGAAGATGGCGCAAACGCCGGCCTTGTAGAGGAAGTCGTAGTCCTGGGCGGGGATTACACCGCCGGCAGTTACGAGGATGTCTTCGCGGCCGAGTTTTTTGAGTTCAGCGATAACCTGAGGAATAAGGGTCTTGTGACCTGCAGCCAGAGACGAAACGCCAAGGATGTGGACGTCGTTTTCGACGGCCTGACGAGCAGCCTCGGCGGGAGTCTGGAACAAGGGGCCCATGTCAACGTCAAAGCCACAGTCGGCATAGCCGGTAGCAACGACTTTGGCACCGCGGTCGTGACCGTCCTGGCCCATTTTTGCTATCATGATACGGGGCTGGCGACCTTCGCGAAGGGCGAAGTCGGCGCACATTTCCTGAGCTTTCTGGAACTCGGGGTCGTTTTTGGTTTCGTTTGAGTACACGCCTGAAATTGTTCGGATGATTGCTTTGTAACGGCCTACGACTTCTTCGCAGGCATCTGAGATTTCGCCAAGAGTGGCGCGTAGACCGGCAGCCTTTACAGCGAGGTCAAGGAGATTGCCTTTCTTGGTGCGTACACATTCGGTGATGGCCTTGAGGGCTTCCTGAACCTTGGCTTCGTCGCGGTGAGCTCGGACGTCGTTGAGACGTTCGATCTGCTCTTTACGCACCTCGGTGTTGTCGATTTCGAGGATGTCGATGGGGTCTTCGTGCTCAAGGCGATATTTGTTGACACCGACGATGGTCTGACGGCCCGAGTCGATACGTGCCTGTGTGCGGGCTGCGGCTTCTTCGATACGCATTTTGGGTACGCCCGATTCGATAGCCTTGGCCATACCGCCGAGTTTTTCGATTTCCTGGATATGCTCCCATGCGCGGTGTGCGATTTCGTTGGTGAGAGCCTCGATGTAGTACGAACCGCCCCAAGGGTCGACCTGCTTGGTGACCATGGTCTCTTCCTGGATGTAAATCTGGGTGTTACGGGCAATACGAGCCGAGAAGTCGGTGGGCAGGGCGATTGCTTCGTCAAGGGCGTTGGTGTGCAGCGACTGGGTGTGACCCAAAGCTGCGCCCATGGCCTCGATACAGGTACGGCCTACGTTGTTGAAGGGGTCCTGCTCGGTGAGCGACCAGCCCGATGTCTGCGAGTGTGTGCGCAGTGCCAGCGATTTGGGATTCTTGGGATTGAACTGCTTGACGATCTTAGCCCACAGCATACGTGCGGCACGCATTTTGGCAACTTCCATGAAGTAGTTCATGCCGATAGCCCAAAAGAAGGAAAGACGGGGAGCGAAAGCGTCGATATCCATACCGGCGTTGACACCTGCGCGGAGGTATTCGAGACCGTCGGCGAGTGTGTATGCCAGCTCGATATCGCAGGTTGCACCGGCTTCCTGCATGTGATAGCCCGAAATCGATATGGAGTTGAATTTGGGCATGTTCTGCGAGGTGTACTCGAATATGTCGGCAATAATGCGCATCGAGAATTCGGGGGGATAGATGTAGGTGTTGCGCACCATGAATTCCTTGAGGATGTCGTTCTGGATGGTACCGGCCATTTCTTCGAGCTTTGCACCCTGTTCGAGACCTGCATTGATATAGAATGCGAGTACAGGCAGCACTGCGCCGTTCATGGTCATAGAGACGGACATTTTGTTCAAGGGAATTCCTTCGAAGAGGACTTTCATGTCCTCGAGCGAGCAAATGGACACACCGGCTTTGCCTACGTCGCCGACCACGCGGGGATGGTCTGCATCATATCCACGGTGTGTGGCAAGGTCGAAAGCTACCGAAAGACCTTTCTGACCCGAAGCAAGGTTGCGGCGGTAGAAGGCGTTGGATTCGGCGGCTGTCGAGAAGCCGGCATACTGGCGGATGGTCCAGGGGCGCAGAGGATACATTGCGCTGTACGGGCCACGCAGGAATGGAGGAATACCCGATACATAATTGAGGTGTTCAAGACCTTCGAGGTCGGCTTTGGTGTATACGGGTTTGACGGGAATGAGCTCGGGGGTGAGCCAGGTCTCGCCGGCGGCGGGAGCTGCGGCTGTAGCTGCGAAACCGTCTTTGGTAATATCGATGGTTGTGAAATCTGGTTTCATAATTTTCGTTCGTATTGGTGTCTGTGACGGTTTACAATATTATTTGAGAAGACGCTTGTTGAAGTCGCGCAGTGTGTCAAGGACATTGACGCGGACATGTACGTAGTCGTTGATGCCCTGGGCTTTGAGTTCGTCCATGCAGGCGGGTGCACCTGCGACGACAAATTCGGCGCGGCCGTTAAGGTATTTGAAGGCCTCGGGAGCAAGAGTGGCGTATTCGTCATCGGACGAGCACAGAACGACGACATCGGCTTTCTTTTCGAGAGCGGCGTCTATGCCCTGTTCAACGGTATCGAAGCCCAGGTTGTCGATAATTTCGTATCCGGCGCAACCGAAGAAGTTGGTCGAGAATTGAGCGCGTGCGAGGCGCATGGCCAGATTACCGATAGTGAGCATGAATACTTTGGGACGGTTGGATGCTGCTTCGGTAGCCAGACGCAGTTCTTCAAAATCGGTAGCGGCGCGGCGCATCGAAAGTGCCTGATTGGGCTGTTCGCCTTCGCCGCAGTGACAGTTGCATTTGCAAGCGGTCTTTTCGATTTTGTCAGCGGCCATTTCGTTGACGTTTGGGAACTGGTTGGTGCCGAGCAAAATTTCTTTGCGGCGGGCAACATCGGTGTGGCGTTTTTCGCACGATTCGTTGACGGCTTTCTGTATTTCGCCATTGTCGACCAGTGCGAAGAAACCGCCTTTGGCGTCGATGTCAAGGAATGTCTTCCAGGCTTCGGTTGCGAGTGCGACAGTAAGTGTCTCCACGTAGTACGAACCACCGGCGGGGTCGACAACTTTGTCCATGTGGGCTTCTTCTTTGAGGAGGAACTGCTGGTTGCGGGCGATACGCTCGGAGAATTCGTCGGGCGTGCGGTAAGGAGTGTCGAACGGAACGACTGTAATCGAGTCTACACCTGCCAGAGCTGCGGACATCGATTCGGTCTGGCTGCGCAGCAGGTTGACGTGTGCGTCGTATATTGTCTGATTGTAGCGCGATGTTGATGCGTGGCAAACCATTTTGCAAGCGCAGTCGCAAGCGGGATTGTACTGTTTGACGGTCTGGGCCCAAAGCATGCGTGCGGCACGGAATTTGGCCAGCTCCATGAAGAAGTTGGACGAAGTGCCCATGTTGAATTTGATGCGGAGGGCAACCTGATCGGCGGTGAGTCCGGCATCGGTGAGAGCGGTCATCCAAGCGGCGCCCCATGAGATGGCGCAACCAAGTTCCTGATAGATGTATGCGCCGGCGTCGCAAAGCATAACCGAGTCGACGGCGAGGACGCGCAGATTGGGGACATCGGCTACGGATTCGATAATCGCCTTTGCGGTAGCCACCATGTCGCTTTTAAACTTGGCGCCGTGACGCAGGGCGGGTTTTAGGGGATCGTAGTTGAGCGAGCCGTGGAATTTGTCGCAGAGGTCATGCTCTTTAAGATAGGCAACGAGAACTTTGGCCAGGTCAAGTGCTTTGCCGGGGCAGCAATTGAGATTGACTTCGACTTTGGTCAGGTCGATGCCGTCGAGCAGAGTATTGAGTGTGGCGGCGTCGGCATCGGGAACTTTGAATCCGAGCGAGGTGACGCCTTTGGTGAGGACGTCTTTTGCTTTAACGTTGGCCTCGGCAACGGTGTCGGCAATGATGTCCTGACGTGTAAGCCAGTCATTGTTCTCACGGGTGCCGCGGACATAGGGGAACTGGCCGGGAAGTGAGTCGGTGGTTTTGAGGTCAGCTGTGTCCTCGGCACGGTAGATGGGCTGGACATTGAAGCCTTCGTTGGTTCTCCAGACCAATTTCTTATTGAAGTCGGCACCTTTGAGGTCGGCTTCGACTTTGGCACGCCACTGGTCGTAGCTTACGCCGGGAAACTGGTCAAACAGTTTTTCTTTATTTTCTGCCATAACTTAACGTTATAAAAAATATATAAGGTGTTATTGATGTATATTAAGTTTTTTCAAGGTCGAACCGAGGCGGTATCATGAAAATCCGTCCCTCGCCTCAGAGTATGTATACAAGGGGACGGCCATTGCCGATTGGTGTGGCAAATTTACAAATTAAATGACAATTCCCAAAGGCTTTATAATGAAATATGCCCGAAAAAGCCTAACTTTGCGCCGAAAAAGTGACAATATAATCACCATGTCTGATACTTACTATACCATACAGGCACCCTCCGAATCGGTGACGCGCGAGAAGATGAGCCGTTTTCTGGCTTTCGCCTTCAGCGTCAGCAGTGCCGACGAGGCAAAGTCGCACATTGCCGCGCTGTCCAAACGCTATCACGATGCGAGGCACGTGTGCTGGGCATACATGTTGGGGAGCGATCGCTCGCTGTCGCTGTCGAGCGACAACGGCGAGCCCTCCGGGACAGCCGGCAAGCCCATACTGGGACAAATCAATTCGCTGGGGCTTACCGATATAGTGGTCATTGTAGTGCGCTACTTCGGGGGCATCAAACTTGGCACTTCGGGGCTCATTGCAGCCTACCGCGAGGCTGCACGTTCATGTCTGGCAGCCGCCGAGATTGTCGAGCGTCACGACATGGCGCACATATCGTTCACTTTTCCGTACATGTCGATGAACGATGTCATGAAGATTGTAAAAGGCGGTGATGTAAAGATTCTGTCACAGGTGTTCGATAACAGCTGCGCAATGGAAATCGAGGTGCGTGCCGATGACGAGACAACGCTCAGAGGGCGACTCGGCAACATTGACGGCCTAACCATGCACGACAGCACGCAAGCTTGATAAGACGTTGCACATAAGCCCAAAAGCATATATTTCAAACGTCAGCACGTGAGTTATTCGCTGTCGGTAAGGCGTGCCGAGGCCGGTGGTTCAGACCGGAATTACGAGCATGGGTATGTCGGCTTCGACGAGAATTTTGTTAGCGATGCCGGGATTGAACAGACGCGAGAAAGCGCTTTTCTTTTTATTGGGAATGATGATGAGGTCGAAGGGTGTCGCGCCGGCCTGAATCTCGCCAAAATCGGGAACTGTGTCTTGAGCCCGGAAGTTGAAAGAGGGGAAATTCTTGCGGCAGTAGCTGACAATATTGTCCATAGACTCGCGGTTGGTGCGTTCGAAAGGCCTCTTGCGCGCCGGAGCATGCACTATGGTGACATCTGCCGTACAACGATCGAATACGCGTGCCATGGTATCGATAGCCAGCAGGTCCTCCTGTTCGAGATTAGTAAACACCAGGATGTTGCGAATCTTTTTGTCTTGCGCTATTTGTGCATTTTCGGGAATGGTAAGCACCGAGAAGCGGCATTTGTCAAGGACCTCGGCTGTGACAGAGCCTATCAGTTCGGCTTTCTTGCGTTCGGCGATACGAGTACCCATGACGACGAGGTATGGGGGATTGATTTTTGCGTACTCTACGATAGCATCCTCGGGGACACCCTCGACAACCTTGGTGGAGAATTTTACCGGGGGCAGTTTGCCAAATTTAATCATGTCCTTGAGTCGTGCTGCATACGAAGCCATCATCTTGTTGGCGTTCTCGGCGATTAAGCGACGGGCGTCATTGTCGGCTATTTCGTAAGTCAGCGAGTCGGTAAGCTGCATGTTCCCGGCCACATAAGGGTCAATATACGAATTTATTAAGCGTATGTCAGCACCATGCTCGCGAGCTATCTCGAAAGCAACACATGTTGCCACGAAGGAATGGTCAGTATAGTCCACGGGGACGATAATCGAGTGCGACTCTTCCTGAAGCTGCTTCTGAGATGAGCAGAAAATCTCGCCGTTTTCGATTATACGCAATGCCAGAGGCAAGTCATGCTCGTGAATACGGACGCGCACACCCGACGAGACTGTGGGATGTTCAAGGTTAACGTTCTGCAACAGGACCTCAATACCTTCGCGTTCAAGCTGGCTTTTGAGTTCAAGAGCATGGTCATAAGTATGTATGGCAACGGTTATCAGGCGCATAATCAGTTTTTCGAGAGTCGAGGATATGAATAATTCAGAAATTGGAAGTATAAATAAATGAGGCGATAAAGCTATATATCAGCAAGCGATGGGCAGAGGCGCAACATCCTCAAACTTAAACACGAAACCACCGGGCGGGACATCACAGCGCCACCCAGTGTTTTCGTGGTAATAGATGTGTTTTTAAAGATTTCTCAGTCGTTTTTGGCTTCCTGCTCCTGAAGGATTTCGAGAGCCATATCGTATATTGTCGAGTCATCAAGGACTACGATACCGCCATTAGGACCCGGCTCGATGTGTACACCTACGTTTTTACCAAAATCATAGTTTGACCCGCCGAAATAGTTGCGGACGGTCTGGACCGTGATATTGAGCTTGTCAGCGATTTTGTGCATCGAGCCATCGGGGAGGCTGTCTTTGAGGCGGCGCAGGTCGTTGAAGGTGATAGTCTTAGTCATGATTATTATAATTTTACAGGTTAGTAAATTTAGAGTTTGTGTCTCGCAACAAAGGACGAGACGTCATTATAGACGTGTTAAAATTAGCGTTTGTTCAGCATTTGACAAAATATTTTGTCAATTATTTTTTATGTTTTACAACATGAAAGGAACCAGCATGATCATAACGTCCTGAAATCCTATGGTTTTCCGCCTCAATACATCTCATCCGGCCTTTTCACCCCAAAAGCCGCGACACATTGGCTCATCGTCTCTAAACATTTTCAGAAAGGACATTTTTCTTTTTTGACATTAATATTATAGCCCGGTAAATATCATACTCCCGCAATCTAAGAGCGCTCCAAGGCTACAACCTCCACGGCCCCGAAATTTTTAAGGAACGCGCTCTTAAATCATAAGCCCGAAAAAAATGCGACACACAACATAGAAATATGGGGACATTTATATTACCAAAATTAGTTTTTATTGAATATTGAAAACTATTTTTTAGTTTTTAGGCCAGAGCGACACAATAAATCAATTTTTTTTGTACCTTTGTAGCCTGATTTAAACCGAAAGGCGTCTATGGATTGCTTTCCTGCCGTCGTTTCACATATATCTATGAAGTTATAACTATGAAGTTATTACAACAAAAACTCTCGAAATACACCGAGCCCCAAAAAGCCAAGGCAGCCGGCGTATATCCTTATTTCCGAGCAATTTCCTCAGAGCAAGACCCCGAGGTCATCATCAATGGTAAGAAAGTCCTCATGTTCGGCTCCAACTGCTACTCGGGCCTTGTCAATGACCCCCGCATCAAGGAAGCAGCCATCGAAGCCACCAAGAAATACGGCACCGGATGCGCCGGTTCGCCATTTCTCAACGGCACACTCGACCTCCACAAAAAGCTTGAAGCACGTCTTGCCGAATATATTGGCAAGGAAGACGTCATGATTTACTCTACCGGCTTCGGCGTCAACCTCGGTGTCGTCTCCTGCCTGACAGGTCGCGAAGACTACATTCTGTGGGACGAACAAGACCACGCATCGATTATCGAAGGCCGTCGTCTGTCTTTCTCACAGCAGCTCAAATACAAGCACAACGACATGGAGTCGCTCGAAAAGCAACTTCAGAAGTGCGAGCCCGACAAAGTAAAGCTCATCGTCACCGATGGCGTCTTTTCGATGGAAGGAGACGTTGCCAACATTCCCGAAATAGTCCGCCTTGCCAAGAAATACGACGCTTCGGTAATGGTTGACGAGGCCCACTCTATTGGCGTCTTCGGCGAAGGTGGCCGCGGCACCGTCAACCACTTCGGACTTACCGACGACGTCGATTTGGTCATGGGTACTTTCTCCAAATCATTTGCCTCGCTGGGCGGTTTCATCGCCACTGACAAAGAAATAACAAACTACCTGCGTCACCACTCGCGCTCGTACATCTTCACCGCCTCGATAACCCCGGCATCAACCGCCGCCGCCCTCAAGACCATCGATATAATGATCGAAGAACCCTGGCGTCAGGAGCACCTTTGGGAACTTACCAACTTCGCTCTCGAAGGCTTCCGCAACATGGGATGCGAAATCGGCAAGACATCGACTCCTATCATTCCCCTTTTCATCCGCGACAACTTCAAGACTTTCGCCATCACCACCGACCTCCTCAACGAAGGCATTTTCGTCAACCCCGTAGTTTCGCCGGCAGTCGCTCCGCAGGACACGCTCATCCGCTTCTCGCTGATGGCTACGCACACCAAAGAGCAAGTGACCACCGCCCTCGAAAAAATCCAGAAAGTCTTCCGCGCTCACGACCTTATTCCCTAACCCGGGTCGTCTCCACCGATTGCACAAGCACTCAAATATCGCAAACTCCGCAGCAACCTGCGGAGTTTTTTTTGTACCCGGACATCGCGCCGTCATTGTTTCAACGGAGCTGCCGAAGGTGATGACAATGGCCGAAAAACACCTCTATAATATATACCATGATATACAACAGAATATTTAAAGTGCGATTTTTACTATAAAATTAAAATTTTTATTACGAGTATCAATCTTTTTTTGAAATTTGCTTTTTAGATTAAAAATAAAAACATAATTTTGCCTTTGATTTGAAAGCAACATCATCACTTATGATTTTATGCTTTTGCTATATTTTCTCGCCATTATATATCATTAACCCATAAATACACCACGACTATGAGCGAAAAGACAAAACGCTACATCCTTCCCGAGTCTGAAATTCCACGTCAATGGTACAACATACAGGCCGACATGCCCAACAAACCAATGCCGCCGATGCATCCGGCAACCCATCAGCCATTGAAACCCGAGGACCTTTATCCTATTTTCGCCAAGGAGCTCTGTCATCAGGAACTCAACCAGACCGACCGCTTCATCGACATCCCCGAAGAAGTGCGCGAAATGTACAAATATTACCGCTCGACACCCCTTGTCCGCGCATCCGGACTCGAAAAAGCCCTCGGCACACCCGCACACATCTACTTCAAGAACGAGAGCGTAAGCCCTATGGGGTCGCACAAACTCAACTCGGCTATTCCCCAGGCATATTACTGCAAAAAAGAAGGTGTCAAGAATGTCACCACCGAAACCGGCGCCGGTCAGTGGGGAGCTTCGCTGGCTTATGCCGCAAGCCTCTTCGGCCTCAACGCCGCTGTCTATCAGGTAAAAATCTCGTACGAGCAGAAGCCCTACCGCCGTTCGATAATGCAGACCTTCGGCGCCCAAGTGACCCCATCACCCTCGATGTCGACACGCGCCGGTAAGGATATCCTCACCAAAACGCCCAACCATCAAGGTTCGTTAGGCACCGCTATATCCGAGGCTGTAGAACTGGCACAGACGACACCCGACTGCAAGTACACACTCGGTTCTGTGCTATCACATGTATCGCTGCACCAGACTGTTATCGGACTCGAAGCCGAAAAACAGATGGCCATGGCCGGCGAATATCCCGATATGGTGATAGCCTGCTTTGGCGGCGGCTCCAACTTCGGCGGAATTGCTTTCCCCTTCATGCGTCACAAGTTCGACGGCACTCAGCCCAAAGAAACACGCTTCATTGCCGCCGAGCCTGAATCGTGTCCCAAGCTGACACGCGGCGTATTCAAATATGATTTCGGCGACGAAGCCGGATATACACCTCTGCTGCCGATGTTTACGCTCGGCCACAACTTCCAGCCTGCCAACATCCATGCCGGAGGTCTGCGCTACCACGGTGCCGGCGTTATCGTCTCCCAACTGCTCAAAGACAAACTTATGGAAGCTGTTGACATTAATCAGCTCGAATCTTTCGAGGCCGGAACGATTTTTGCCCGCAGCGAAGGCATCATCCCGGCCCCCGAGTCGTGCCACGCCATCGCCGCAGCCATTCGCGAAGCAAAAAAGTGCATCGAGACCGGCGAAGAGAAAGTCATTCTCTTCAATCTTTCGGGTCACGGTCTTATCGACATGTCTGCCTACGATAACTTCCTGGCCGGCAACCTTACCAACTATTCCCTCAGCGAAAAAGAAATCGCCGACAATCTGGCAGCGTCGCCGATTCCCGGTGAGAAAGTCAACGAATAATAATCACAGCTTCATGTCTATACACCTCTATGCCTGGCAAGGCAATCAATCCTTAATTCAAACGGGCGCCGCTCAGTGTAATCCTGAGCGGCGTCCATTTTGTAATGTCCTAAGGGACAAGAGGACTTAGAGCCGGTTCGCGGACTCTTTTATTTTGCATTGAATACACCTGCCCCGGCAAGAATATCCTCGATGGCAAGCGCCATGCTCCAACGATCGCGGTCATGTCGGTTCTCGAGAACAATCACACGGACATCATGCGCGGGATATTTGGCCAACGAGGTGTATAGAGCTTTGCGCGCAAAAGAGCCTGATAGCCGCCGTTGTCACCCGTATGGTAAACCTTTAGCGGTCGTCCGGGACTGTCATCGACAAACCATCCCATGGCATAGTGTGTGTGAGGGCGCCGCTGATAGTCGCACCAGGGGCTGCCGGCGACGTCAACTCTCGGGCTATAGACCTCGGCAAGAGTCCCCGGCGAGAGTATACTCCTCTTGGCCAAAGCATTTTCCCATCGCGCCATATCGCGGACAGTGGTATAGATGCCTCCGTCGGGACGGGTGGCAAAAAATGTCTCCTCACCGTAATCATATTCGCGCCAGCCGTCTTCGGTCGGCTCATAGGCATGCGACTGGTCAGCAGGTGTCTCGGCCGGGTCAAAATAGTAGGTCGAATCCATCTGCGCCGGTCCGAAGACATGTTCGCGCTGATAGTCGACAAATGACTGTCCGGTAGTTTTCTCAATGATTTGGGCCAACAATATGAATGTGGGGTTTACATAGTCATATGCAGTGCCCGGCTCGAACTGTGTGGCTTGCACCGTGGGGAAGTAGCCCACAGAATATACATCGTCGGCATAAATCATTTTGTTGCGGTCCGAACGGTCGCGGGTATCAGGAATTCCCGATGACTGCGAAGCCAGATGTCGGGGCGTGACTTTGCTCCAGAACGGCGCCTTGAAGTCGAACCATCGCGTCAGCGGCGCGTCCATATCGACAAGGCCACGCTCGGCAAGTTGCATTATACCGGCCACAGTAAACTGCTTTGATACCGACGCTATACAGAAGCGCGTTTTGCAGTCTATCGGTTTTTTTGTCTCCATGTCGGCCACTCCGGCATAGTATTCAAAAAGTACCGAATCGCCTTGGGTGATGATAACGGCGCCTCCGGGCGCGCTACCGCCAAGAGCATCGGCATAGCGGGCATCAAAATATTGCCGGAGGCTGTCGCCGGGCAGCGAGCAGAGGCACGACAATGGCAGTACGCACATAAGAGCCATAAATAAAATTCTGTTCATCATATTCTTTGTTATTCGTTATTTTTCGACTGCAGGCCCCGCACCATAAACACGAAGCAGACCCGGAATCTCCGATTCGCGGCAGAGCGTGCTGTCAAGATAGTTGCACATATCTTTGTCAAACTCACCTTTGCCTTCAGTCTCAAAATGTCAATCATAAGTACTATCTTCTTAGCTGCGCCTTTCTGTATGTCTTGAGCAATCGCCTTAACAGCCTCCCGGCTTGTATAATCTTTGAATTTATTAAAGCCCCAATAATGCCGGAAGGATTTTTCATTTTCAGTGCACGCCAAATAAATCCAGCCATGATTAGACATATAAGCGGGTACTATCACGGGCCGGCAGCCTTTGTTCTTTATGTCTGTGAAAGTGCTGTCGGCAAGGTGTATAGCGTTTAATCTTTTAGGAGTATCGTATATGCCGTCAAAAACCGTTCCCTGAATTCGCTCGGTGCAGTCGTTGTCCTCAATCCCGTCATAGGGCGAATAACACTCCGAATACGAATAAAGCATACACAGCGGAATAATATAGACCGCCAACAATACATAATATCTAACCTTTATCCTGTGCTTACACAGCAGTACATATAAAATCGGCATTAAATATATTCCCAGATTTTTATAAAGGTGGAGATTGGAGCCGATAATATGCACAAAACTAAACAGCGCCAGAAAAATGAATATGTATGAGTCTCTGTCCCATCGCTTGCCCTGGGTATATAGAAGATAGCAAATTCCGGTCCAAAACAATGCCTCATACAAATAGGGAAGGGAATAATTATATAGCTTAAAAATGCCAATGAAGGTGACGACTATTGCCGTCAATGCCGTAAACGAGACTGACACCGCAGGCGACATTCCCTTGTCTATCAACACTTTGCAAACTCGCAGTATGAAAGATATAAATGCCACAAGGATGTATAAGACGACCACCGCTACAACAAACGAGTAAACAAGAAATCCCGGCGAATGATTGCTTATCGAATTGTCGTTGACTGCTCGTAGATATCCTGCAAAGCCACCGGCCGAATAATACAAGAGCGAAAGCATGACCCATGTCGCCACAGCTGTCAGCACCAGATACATTGCCACAAATTTTAGCCGTCGATTGCGAGGAACGGTATCCTGCGCACAGAAAATTATGGCAATCGCGACAAGAGGGACTATCACTGCATCAGGCATACGCGAGCCTATAGCCAATGTACTCAATATTGCCATGATGGCAACCTTAGCCGCCGAGGACTTCCTGCAGTATTCCATGAAGGCTATTGCTGTCAGTGTCAGCAACAGAAAACTCAGCGAATCCCAGCTATAATGCCAGGCATTGGTACGCATGCTGCCGTTAGCCAAAAGCAGACATCCGGTCAATGTCATTGCTTCGGAGGCATTGCGACGTCGCATATAGACCCAGACACCGCCAAGACAGATTGCACCCTGCGTCATGGCATATGACAAGTAGCGGAAGGACAATTGATTCCACCCGAAAATATTGCCGAAGATATTGCCGGCATAGGCCGAAAGAGGCGCCATCGGCGCACTCTGCGAGTCCATTGCATTCAGTATCTGATATGGTTCGTCATAAAGGTCGATGCACATACGCAGCAGTATCATTCCGGGTATGACACTTAACACCAGAAATATGGCGGCGAATATTTTGCGCCAGTCCGGCATGCTGTTTATGTGACTTGTCTTGTTGCCCATGGAGTTAGGTTTTACATTGCAAAGTTAAGTTTTATAAGCCAAACGACAAAATCGGCCCCAGTGCATGTTCAACACCGGGGCCGAGGGGAATTATGGAGAGTGGAAAAGCTGTTTCAGCCGGTTTTTGTCAAAGTTTTTAGGCTATTTTATCAGCGAATATTCAACAAGCCGTCAATGCATGGCGACAGGAATTGAAGCGACTGCGGGCGATACTACATGCAGCAGGCCGGGATTGCACGACTTGAAGATGCATATCAATATACAGGCGGCAATTATCATTACAACCTCGATGATAATAAAGCTGATGACTACCGATTTAGTGGGGCTTTTGACTCCTATGATCATTGTGCTGCCTGCCCATGTAATGAGAATTGCAGGCAAAGCAATGCAGAGCATTATCAGACCCGCGCCCGTAAGTCCGAAGCCCGGCGATACGGCTGAAAGGTTCATGTCGAAGTCGAACATCTCGTTCATGTCAGCGACACTCATGAAATTTAGACCTAAGGCGAAACCGAAACACATAAGTGCCGCAACTATGGTTCCGAAGCCCACACAGCCCGCAAGGAAGGAAAAGAAACCTACGACGCATTTGAGCAAAACATTACCTATGGACACCGCGGCGTTGCGCTTGTCGGGGACATCGAGCCCGGGTGTACCGGCTGTCTCACATGTAAAAGTCCGGGCTATATTGTCGGGAGTCACCGGGTAGCCCATCATTTCGAGACGGCGCCGAGGCGTATTTGCCGGCGGTATCACCATCCAGCATATCAGATATATCACGCACAGCGTCCCCAGACCGATAATGTTGCATATCGCCAGAACGACAAACAGAATGCGCATTATCACTACATTCCAGCCAAGATAGTTGGCAAAACCGGACAACACGCCGCCGAAAACCTTGTTGTCGAGGCGACGGTAAAGTTTTTTCTGTCCGGTGGGCGACGGGGCACAGACCTTGTTGGGATTATATGGCGGCGGTGTGGCCACGTCCTCCGACTTGCCGTCCGAGAGTTCTTCGGGACGCCCCATGACGGCGATAACGGCATTGACATTTTCGAGGGTGATGATGTTGTCCGGACCTATGGTTTCATCGAAATGCTCGTTTATTCGGGCTTCGATATCGTCGACTATCTCGCGCTCGTCGTCCGAGGCAAAAGTCTGTCGCAGCTGGGTAAGATATTCATTGAGAAGATTATAGGCGTCTTCGTCGATATTATAAATACGACCGTTGATGTTTACGGCAAATGAGCGTTTCATTGTTGTGGTGTTGTTTGGAGTTGAGATTTGTGTTGATCTGAAACTGACTGGTCGCTGAGCAGTCTGACGGTGTCGGCCACTTCGTTCCAGGCCGTGTTGAGGACCGAAAGATTCTGTTCGCCCTCGTCGGTAAGCGAGTAATACTTGCGCGGTGGCCCCGACGGAGACTCTTCCCATCGATAGGTAAGTACGCCGTCTTTTTTAAGACGCGTAAGCAAGGGATAGAGCGTACCTTCGACCACAATCAGCCTGGCGGCTTTGAGCTTCTCTATTATCTGCGAAGCGTAGGCCGGACCTTGTCTGAGCAACAGAAGTATGCAGTATTCAAGCATACCTTTGCGCATCTGTGATTTTAAATTTTCTACATTCACGATTGTTGTTTTTGAGAGAGAGATTGAAACGTTTTAGCGAATTTATCCTTGAGGATAAGTTTATACTGAACTTGTTATTACGAAAGATTGTGGATAAAATCTTTTCATGTGGATGATTTAGATACAAACAAGCTCTTGGGGAGAAAGAGGAGCATGAGCAAATTACTGTACAGATGGTATCGGCAGTCGGGCAGGATAAGCGCTTAAAATCCATCGATGCCTTAACCACGCTGCAAAGTTAAGTATTCATATAGTACTATGCAATACATAGTACTATATTTTAGCTTTATTTAACATAAACCGGATTACCCATCCACTATATTTTCGCCCAAAATTTTCTACCCACACCGTACGTAACCTACTGATTTATCCGGTGTTGTATCTCTTTGCAAGTAATAGTCCAAAATTTTACTGCCATTCCCTCGTCAAATACAGAGTATTGTGTCCGCCCCCTGAAACCTGGATAACAAGCCGGTTATCAAACTATATTGAATCCCTCAACAGAACTGTTTTCGAATCGGCGATTTTCGGTCGCATGCCTTTAACAAAGTCGGCTGGCTAACAAAACAGGGCGCACCTTGTGGCGCGCCCTGTGGGTCTCGGTTTATACCTTGAATATAAACCTTGGATATTTGCTTCAAAAATATTATTTGGTCCAGCCGGGGTTCTGTGTCAGCTTGTCGTTAAGCTGAATCTGACCCGAAGGAATGGGGTAGAAGTAGTATTTGTTATCGAATACGCGGTTCTGGCCCCATGAAGCGTCGACATAGCCACCGATAACACCCTGTGCGGGCTGGATGGGGGCGTTGGCGCAATATGCACCCTGAGTGATTTTGGGGTTGCGGCTGAAGTCAAGTTTGTCAAGCTGATGCCAGCGTACGAGGTCCCAGTAGCGGAGTCCGTCGTCAAGCATGAGTTCGCAACGGCGGCAGCGGCGGATTTCCCAGATGAGCGAGCTGACACCCATGTTGTTGGCGGGGTCGTTGATGCCACTGAGGAAAGCAACTGTAGGAGTTGCTGTAATACCTGCGCGGTCCCAGAGGGGTTTGAGATATTTGGTAAGGTCAGCGTCGGTGAGGGTGCCAAGTTCGGCTTTGGCCTCAAGAATGGTGACGTATAGACGACCGCCCCAATAGAGAGGTGCGCTGAGGTAGTTCTTGTTGATTTCATTGACAACTTCGCCGGGAACGGTGGGATTGTTGAATTTAGCGACACCGTAACCTGTCGAAGACCACTGGCCGGATGTGTTGCCGGGGCTCCATGACATACCCTGGAAGAAGATATGGTCATAAGTGATTGTCGACAGACGTTTGTCACGTACAGCCAGAAGGTTGGCAATCGAGACAGCAGATGTACCTTCGACTACACCGTGGTCGGTGTTGTCATAGCTTGTCGAAGCGGCAGGCTTGCCGTCAAGGAAGAGGAATGAGTCGAATGCGTCACGGGTAATACCGGCAACACCGTCCGATGCGTTGGAGTAGTCAGAAATCGAGTTCATGAATACGCCCTGTTCGTAGGGTTTGAACATGATGATTTCGGGATTGGCCGAAAGGCCGTTGTAGCCACCGCCGGCGGTACGGAACGACTGATAGAGAGCTGTGTAGTCACCGATAGGATAGCTGGCGGCTATGGCTTCGCCTGCTTTGACTGCTTCCTCAAGGAATTTTTTAGCTCGGGCGTTGTCGTTCTGATGATATTTGGCATAAGTACCTTCGGTGAGGCAGACTTCGGCTTTGAAAGCCTGGGCCATGTCGCGAGAGAAAACGGTTTTACCGGATTTGGCTGCGACATTTTCGACAGCGAAGTTGAGGTCTTCGAGGACAAAGTCCATGACTTCGTTACGCGGGGTGCGTTCGCCGAAGAGAGCAGCGTCATCTGCGGGGTCGAGAGGTTCAGTGACCAGAGGCACATCACCATAGCGGCGAACAAGATCGTAGTATCCGCGAGCGCGGTAGAGACGGGCCTGTGCCAGATAGTTGGCTTTCTGCGAATCACTAAGTGTGGAGCCTTCCACGCCTTTAATTACGAGGTTGGCACGGCGAATTTCGGTATAAGGAGCATTCCACGAGCCAGATGTGGGAGGAACAGTGAGGAAAGTCCAGTCAGCGAACGATGTGCGGCCGGACTGGTCGTCTGAGAGCCAGCTCCAGTAGAAAGAACCGCCACCGGAACCGTTTCCGTATCCGCTATAGTCCTCATAGAAATAGTTAATCTGGTTCTGAACGTTTTCTGCGTTGTTCCAGAATGCTTGGTTTACTATCTGCTGCGATAGTGGGTAACGGTTGTCGTTGAGGAAGTCGTCGCAACTGGTGAGAGCCAGCGAGCCGGCAACGGCAAGCATACCCATAATATATTTGGATTTCATAATTGTAAATCGGTTTTTAGAAGGTTACTTGTAAGCCGAATGAGAGGACACGCTGCTGAGGAACGGTACGGCCGTACATACCCTGACCTGAGTTGTAGCCCTGAAGTGATGAGCCGGCCGAGGTGGTCTGTTCGGGGTCGAGCTGATATTTGCCTGCGCCGTTGTAGAGGAAGAACAGGTTGTCAGCCGAGAAGTAGATGCGAGCGCGCTGGATGAGAGCTTTCTGAGTCATAGCCGTCGGCAGAGTGTAACCGAAGGTAAGGTTTTTGAGACGGAGATAAGCGAGGTTGAGCAGATATTTGCTCTGGGGATAGAAGTTGTAGTGGCCCTGACCGATGTTGGAGATGCGGCCATTGCCATCGGCGCCCGAGTACATACGGGGATAGGTATTACTCTGGCTGATTGAGGAGTTGGCCCAGTCAATCTGACCGTCTTCAGCATAATTGATGACGTTGTAAGACTGCTGGTTGGTGAAAGTACCGAGGCCTGACTGAACCATAGGAATAATGGTAGAGCCTGTAGCCCACATGTCGCGTTTGCCTACGCCCTGGAAGAAGAGGTCGATGTCGAATCCTTTCCAAGAACCGCCGAGACGGAATGAATATTCGTAGCGGGGCATTGCGTTACCGATAACCTTGAGGTCACCGTGGTCTTCTTTGGTGCCTTTGCCGCCATCGATTTTGCCGTCACCGTTGAGGTCTTTGAATTTAACGTCACCGGGGCCGTAGTGGAACTGACCGTTCTCGAGAGGAGTCTGGTCGAAGAGGGGTTTGCCGTTGGCGTCTTTTTTAGCTACGTATTTGCTGCCGTCCCAATCGAAGTCGTTGCGGTCGAAGTAGCGTTCGGTTTCGAAGCCCCAGATGTCGCCGAAGTATTGTCCTTCGTAGTAGTTGCCTGAGCTGGGGAGGTAGGTGTATATAATACCGGTGGGGTTGTTCCACTTGGTAATTTTGGTACGGGCATCGCCGATGTTGAATGTGGCGTATACGTTAGCGTCGCCGAAGCTGTGGTTCCAGTTGAGGGAGAGTTCCCAGCCGCGTGTGCGAAGTTCGCCGTAGTTGCCGTAAGGAGCAGAGGTACCGAGAATCGAGGGAAGTTCAGCGCCGGGACCGAGCATGTCTTTGGTGTCGCGGTTGAACCAGTCGAATGTCAGGTTGAGTTCGTTGTTGAAGAAGCCGAGGTCAAGACCTACGTCAGTGGTGACGATACGTTCCCAGGTAAGTGAGCTGGAGACGAGAGTAGGCATTGAATATTCGGTGATTTTCTGATTGCCGTTGAGCCAGTGTACACTGCCGGTGCTGACCTGGCTGACTGTCGAGAGGAAGCGGTTGCTGCCGACGGCTTCGTTGCCGATGTGACCGTACGATGCACGGATTTTACCGTTGGAAACAATATGCTTGAGGTTTTTCCAGTATGCTTCTTCGCTGAAGCGATAACCTGCCGAGAACGAGGGGAAGAATGCCCACTGGTCGTTTTCGGGGAAGCGGGACGAACCGTCGTAACGACCGTTGGCCTCAATCAGGTATATGCCTTTATAGTCGAAGTTGATACGACCGAAGAAGCCGGTTGTAGCGCGATGGGTGTTGGAAGCGCTGATCGAGAAGTTTTCGCCGTTGGTGAGGTCAAGGTTGGGCAGGTTGTAGTCAACGAGACCGTAACGCTGAGCGTAGAAGTATTTGTACTCTTCCTGCTCGGCAGTCCAGCCGGCCATTACTTTGAGGTTGTAGTCCTCGGCGAAAGTTTTGGCGTAAGTGGCGAATACGTTTGCAGTCCATGTGTCGTCTTTATAGTGGCTCTGGGCTGCACGCGATGTTGTCTGGCTGTAGGGGGTCCACTGGCCGAGGGTATTCGAGCCGGGAGTCCAGTTGTTCCATGCTGTATAGGGAACTACAGCAGCGTCGCTGTCCTGATCGATGAGGTTGTAAGTGAAGTCAGCCTGAAGGGTGAGGCCTTTGATGATTTCGGCCTGCATCCAGCCCTGCATACGGGTGTTGGTGGTGACTGTCTTGTCCTTGTGCGAGTTGCTGCGGATGGTGATATCGTTACGGAACGAACGGGGAGTGCCTTCTGCATCATAGACATAACCGAACATTTCGAAGAATGAGGGGAAACGCCACAGGTACTGGTACGAGTTACGGTTGAGGTTGGGCGATTCATATTCGCGATCCGAGAAGCTGAAGCGTGCGCCGGCCTTCAACCAAGAGAAGATCTGGGTGTCGATGCTGGCGTTTGCCATGTAGCGATGGAGTTTGTCGGGGTTGAAGCGGAGGAGGCCTTCCTTGCTGTCATAACCGAACGAGAGGCGGTAGTGGGTTTTGCCCGAGGTGCCTTCGAGAGCGACATTGTGTTTCTGGCCGGGAGCGGCGTGGAAGATGGTCGAAGGGACATCCCAGTCGGCATAAGAGATGAAACGGTTGGTGACGAGCTGCTTGCCTGTCATGGGCGAGATGCTGTTGGTGGGGAATACATAGTAGTCACCTACGTTCTGAGGATTCTGGAAGGGATGGAGTTCGACGTACGATTTGTACGGACCATTGTGCTGCTGTGCCCAAGCTTCAGCGAAGGGAAGGATTTCGTCGTAGTACATACCGAAGATTTCGGTGTCACCGCCGGGGTTGGTGTTGTCCATGGCGATTTTGAGGTTGTCTACTGTCGAGTTCCATTCGGGAAGTTTGGTAGCGCGGGCCCACGAGAAGTTGTTCGAGTATGTAACACTTACGCGGTCCTGGGTAGCGGCCGATTTGGTGGTGATGAGGATGACACCGAAGGCTGCGCGTGTACCGTAAATCGAGGCCGAAGCGGCGTCTTTAAGTACGGAGATGTCTTCGATGTCTTCGGGGTTGAGGAAGCTCATGTCGTCGACGGGCACACCGTCAACAACGATAAGAGGATTCGAAGTATGGCTGTTTGAAAGAGTACCCAAGCCACGGATGTTAATCTGGGGGTTGGCTGCGATGTCACCGCTTGAGGTAGTGATGGTAAGGCCGGGGACAGCACCCTGCAGAGCTTTAGTTACATCAGATGTGGGACGGCTGTCCATAACGCGAGCGACATCGACGGTAGCGACGGCGCCGGTAAGGTTAGCCTTTTTCTGCTGGCCGTAACCGACGACTACGAGTTGGTCGAGAACCTCGGTTGTGGGCTGAAGATAGACAATCATGTCGTTGGCGGCCTTCATTGTCTGGGTCTTATAGCCTACGAAGTTGACTGTCAGAGGAGTGCCGGGCTTTACAGAAATTGTAAAGTTACCGAAGGCATCGGTGGGGACACCTTTTTTTGAACCCTGGGGAGTTACGCTTGCACCGATAACGGGCTCGTCGTTCTCATCGAGGACGGTACCTTTGATGGTGACCACCCCTTGACCTTGCGATTGAGGTTCGGGATTGGCTGCGGCCCACATCTGTGCGCCGAAAGGCATTCCGCACGTCAACAACAGAGTCACTAATAGATGTTTTCTCATAAGGTTGGAGTGTTGATTGATTATTATGAGCTTTGAAAGCAGCCGCTTTGACTCTTCGCAGAACGCGTGCTGAGTCGTGACAGCTCCGCGAGGCTCCTTGTCGGGTCGCTGCAGCTTTTTCCGCCGCTCGGGTTAATTATTGGTTGTTCTTTATTTTGGTTAGTTAATAGAAGTCAATGAAAATTTAAATAATAAGAGGATTAACATTTAGCTTTTCAGAGGGTTGTATGAATATTTTAGATTTATGGTAGTATGTATGTTAACATTCGTTGTGTAAAACAACCGCTAAATTAATTAACTTTTTTAAAAAGAGAGCATTTTTTACAGAATTTAACATTTGTAATTTCATGTCCAATTGCGCAGGCCGCTGACTTGGGGGACAATAACATCATTAGGCCTCAATTTCTAATATATCACAAAACCGCAGACCAAGCAGTGAGGCTACACATAACAAACTCTCTCCGGGCATGAGGACGATTGGGAAATGGCCGCTTTGGTCAATTCTTTGGCCGTTTTGTACCCTATATGTCCATTTTTTAACGCAGACGGTTGGACTTGCCTTGGTTTTTACGTATCTTTGTGGCGCCGCTCGGCTAAGGCCAGCCTGCGCGGATACACATTAATTTATTTATAGGCCGTGACTATTCATCCGATGAAACGACTTAGATTTGTTTTGGTACTACTGGCAGCCATCGCCGCATTGTCGCTGCCTCAGGCCACCCTGGCACAGAAAGGCGAAAAATGTTTCGGCGTGAAAACCGGCTATGTCTCGCGCAACCGGTCGGCACTTGCCGGCATCTATTTTCAGTATGCTTTCAGCGATCATTTCAGGCTTTCGCCCGAGGCTGAGGTTGCCTTCAGACACAAGGACCGTGATGCTTTGCAACTCAACCTCGACTGCCATGTTCCGTTTGTTTTTCATGAGCAGTCCAAGGCTGACGTCTATCCAATAGCCGGCATTTGCTATGCGTCATGGAACCGTCATTACTCCGAAGCCGAGGATGACGGCGAACTCAAAGATGTGTCCACACGCAAGGGATATTTCGGTCTTAACTTCGGTGCAGGCTTCGACCTCAAGGCTTCGGAGAGCCTTAAGCTAAGTCTTGAGGCTCGCTATTCGCTTGTCAAATCAAATTCGGGCGTACAAATTTCGTTAGGTATCGGATACATATTTTAACAATAAGGCATATCTTATTAATACATTTTAATATTTACATACATTCATTTAAGAGCGGCACTCTCTTGCGCAGCGCCGTCAAATGAAGTATTTAAATAACATTTTGCTGCAACAAACCACTCATTCACTCACAAACAGCATCAACTAAGATCCCTCCACAGAACATGAATTATATATTAGGAATAGAATCGTCGTGCGATGACACAAGCGCAGCAGTCATTGGCGACGGACTTTTGCTGAGCAATGTCATAGCGTCACAAAGCGTACATGAGGAGTACGGCGGCGTCGTACCCGAGCTGGCATCGCGCGCACATCAGCAGAACATCGTCCCCGTAGTCGACACAGCTCTGAAGCGTGCCGGCATCAAGGCGTCCGACCTTGCGGCGATAGCATTCACCCGAGGGCCCGGTCTTCTGGGCTCACTGCTTGTGGGTACGTCTTTTGCCAAGGGCCTGTCACTGGGACTACGCAAGCCCATTGTCTCCGTAAACCATCTTCACGGACATGTACTAAGTCATTTTGTGCGCCGGCTGAAGGATGACCGAGTCCCCGAATTTCCTTTTCTCTGCCTGCTGATATCGGGCGGCAACTCCCAACTTGTTCTTGTGCGCGGATACAATGATATGGAGATTCTGGGCCAGACCATCGATGACGCCGCAGGCGAGGCCTTTGACAAATGTGCCAAGGTAATGGGCCTGCCCTATCCCGGCGGACCGCACATCGACCGCCTTGCCGCACAGGGGGAGAGCTCGCGATTCCATTTCAGCAAGCCTCATATCGCGGGACTGAACTATAGTTTCAGCGGACTCAAAACCTCGTTTTTGTACACTCTGCGCGACGCAGTGAAGACCGACCCGGACTTTGTCGCCAAAAACATGGCTGACCTGGCAGCCTCTCTGCAGCGATGCATCATCGAAATCCTTTTAGACAAACTTGCCAAAGCCGTGAAGCTTACCGGCGTAAAAACAATAGCCATAGGCGGCGGTGTCTCGGCCAACTCAGGCGTGCGTGCGGCAGTCGCCGAATTTGCAAGCAAACACGGGCTTGACTGTTTTACCCCCGAGCGGGCGTTTACCACAGACAATGCAGCCATGGTCGCTATCGCCGGATACTTCAAGTATCTTGACGGCCGGTTCTGCCGCTACGACGAAGTGCCTTTTGCGCGTGTCACGGTATAATGACGGAGAGCGAAAACGCTATATATAAAGCTATGGAAAAAGAATTCAGCGCCCCGGTACTCATCGAGCGCCTGCGTGCGTCGGGGCTGACATTAGCGACAGCCGAAAGCTGTACCGGAGGCAACATTGCACATACGGTGACGCTTGTGGCAGGATGTTCGGACGTTTATTATGGAGGCGTTGTATCGTACACCAACGATGTCAAGCAACGCGTGCTCGGCGTCAGTGGCGAGACGCTTGCCGCCAACGGAGCAGTTTCCGAAGCCGTTGTTTGCGAAATGGTAACGGGCGCGATGCGTGTGACCGGAGCGACGACGGCTGTCGCCACTTCGGGGATTGCCGGTCCCGGGGGCGCGGTGCCGGGCAAACCGGTAGGTACGGTATGGATAGCGACAGCAACGCCCGAAGGCATCAAGGCTCATTGCCATCACTTCGACGGCAATCGTGACCAAGTCATCGAACAGGCAAGCAAAGCCGCCCTCAAAAGTCTTTTTGAACGTCTTTAATGCTGTCGTAGGGCGGAATCTCGCTCAAGAAGCGGCAGTCGCCACCGGCAGTATCGACATGCGCGCAATAGTGACGCAAGCCGTTGGAGACCATGATATACGGGGCCTTGAGAATCATGTTATAGCGGACAATCTGGTCGAAAGTCCGCTGTGTGACAGCAATTTGCGGAGCCTTAAACTCAACAACGACAAGCGGCCGGCCATAAACGTCATAAATCAGAGCATCGAAACGCCGTTGCGTACCGTTGAGCATCAATCCGCGCTCGACAGCCAACCTGTATGGCGAATAGCCTAAAAAGCCCACAAGGTACTGCAGAAAGTGTTGGCGGACAAGCTCCTCTGGGGTCTCGGCAACCCATTTTTGTCTAAAAATGTCATAAAGCTGCACACGGCCTTGCGGCGTTCTGCGCTGCTGAAGATTGCATGGGGGTAAATTTAGCGTGTTCGGCATTAGGTCCATTGCTGACATCTGAAGACTTAAAATGTATTACTGAGCGATAATTCCGAGCGGCGAAAGCGTGCGTCATACCGCCTCGGCCAACGAAAATTTGTCCGGCTCGGAAAATCTGTGTAAATTTACAACAAATAAACCACAGACGCAAAACAATGGCAACAGCTGCACCGACATTCGCATCGCTTACAAGCGAAATCAAGGCGCGAAAATTCGCACCGGTATATCTTCTGCACGGCGAAGAGGGATTTTTTATCGATCGGCTTATCAGCCAGTTCGAGAAAATACTGACTCCCGACGAGCGCGAATTCAACCAATATGTCCTCTATGCTCCGCAGACCGAGATGCTGCAGGCCATAGACATTTGCCGCCGTTACCCCATGATGTCTGACTATCAGGTAGTCATCATCAAGGAATGTCAGAGCGCACGTGCCGACCAGCTGACAAAACTGGCCAAATACGTCGCCGCACCGTCACCTCAAACCATCCTGGTGATATCGTTCCGCGGGCAGAAAGCCAAGGGTAAGGAACTGCTCGACGCTGTAAAAAAATCAGGAGCCGTCGTTTTCGAGTCCAAAAAGATTTATGACAGCCAGATAGGCCCATACATAAGCAAACTTATCGCAGACCGGGGACTGACAGTCGATGGCAAAGCTCTGGAAATGCTCAAAGAATACGTCGGGACCGATTTAAGCCGACTGTACAACGAGATTGACAAGCTGACAACGATACTCGGCGCCGGTGCAAGGGTGACGCCCGAATCTATTGAGCGCAATATCGGCTTTTCGAAAGACTTCAACTCGTACGAACTTGTCGACGCGCTTGCCGCCCGGGACGCCGCCCGAGCCTTCCGCATCGTCGACTACTTCCGCTCCAACCCCAAGAACAACCCCACAGTGTTGGTGGTATCGGCAATTTTCAGCTATTTTTCCGACCTGATGATAACATATTTTGTCCGCGATCGCAGCGAAGCGGCCATCATGCACGCGCTCAATGTCAAAAACTCCTTTGCAATGCGCCGCTACAATGTCGGACGCCGCAACTACAACGCCTTTCAGGTCATAGAGATAATACGCGCGATACGCCGTTTTGCCGCCCAGAGCAAAGGCTGCGGCTCGCGCCAGAACGAATACGCGCTTTTGCGCGAGCTCGTCTTCCACATTCTCTCAGCCCCCGGCAACCTCTGGCAGCGATAGCAGTCACAACAGTTTAGCGGACCGAAAAAAGCGCTGACTTCCGCAAGAGGGTCAGCGCTGATTTTTAGGTTCTTATCTGATTTTCGGAAAGCTTTATTTTTTGTGGGACAGGACAAAGCCCGAGTGCCGGTCAGCCGCCGAAGTTGTCGTAGTGGATGGCCGAGGGGTCGACGCCGAGGCTGTCGAGCATTCCGGTGACGGCTTTGCTCATCGGACCGGGGCCGCACATGTAGTATTCGATGTCTTCGGGGGCATCATGGTCCTTAAGATAGGTGTCGTACATGACTTGATGCACGAAACCGGCTGTGTACTTGACGCCGGCGGCATCGGCAGCCGGGTCGGGCCGGTCGAGGGCCAGATGGAAGTGGAAGTTGGGGAAATCTTTTTCGAGCTGCAAGAAATCCTGAAGATAGAAAACCTCATTGAGGGCACGGGCTCCGTAGAAATAATGCATCTCACGGTCACGGGTATTGAGTGTGCGCGTCATGTGCATAATCTGTGCGCGCAAGGGAGCCATTCCGGCGCCACCACCTACCCATATCATCTCGGCTTTCGATTCGAAATTGGGATGGAAATCGCCGTAAGGGCCTGACATAATGACTTTGTCGCCGGGCTTCAAAGTAAAGATGTACGACGAGGCTATACCGGGCATGACGTCCTGGAATCCGACCTGAGGCTTGGGTTTGAAAGGCGGAGTGGCAATGCGCACAGTGAGCATTATGCGGTCGCCCTCGGCAGGATAGTTGGCCATCGAATAGGCGCGGACCGTCTCTTCGTCGTTGTGACATTTCAGACCGAAGAGTCCGAACTTCTGCCATGCCGGCAGATATTCATCTCCGATAAGCGCTTTATCGATGTCCTTGTCATAGTCCATCGAATATTTGGGAATACGAATCTGGGCGTACGAGCCGGGGAGGAAGTTCATGTGTTCGCCTTTGGGCAGGGCTACGATGAATTCTTTAATAAAGGTGGCAACGTTGCGGTTGGATATTACCTCACATTCCCACTCTTTGACGTCGAGTACCGAAGCAGGGAGCTCGATGGCCATGTCGCCGCGGGCCTTGACCTGACATCCCAGGCGCCAGCCTTCTTTCTGTTCGCGGCGCGTAAAGTGTACTGCCTCGGTGGGCAGAATTTCGCCGCCGCCCTCGGTGACGCGCACGCGGCACTGGCCGCACGAGCCTTTGCCACCGCAGGCCGATGCCAGATGTATTCCATCCTCGGCCAGTCCGGTAAGCAGAGAAGCGCCTGCGGGCACCGAAACTTTTTTTTCGCCGTTGATAGTGACGGTGACGTTGCCCGACGAGACAAGGAAGTGCTTGGCTATCATTAATATTGCCACCAGCAGGAGCACTATGACCAGAAATATAGCCACTGTGGTGAGGACAGTAAGCTGGGTGCCTGCCACGGCCGGTATCATTGCTTGAATATTTGTCATTTTGGCTTAAGTTTTCAGTTGATTATGCCCGGAGGCTTAGATTTTGATGCCAAGGAAGCTCATGAAGGCAATTCCCATAAGAGCGGTGATAATGAACGTAATGCCGATGCCACGCAGCGGACGCGGAATATTGGCATGCTGCTGCAGGCGTTCGCGTATCGCGGCTATACCGACAATTGCCAGCAGCCATCCAATACCCCAGCCGAGTCCGGCGCAGACGGCGGTGCCGACTCCGGGGAACTCTCGCTGCTCCATGAATAACGAGCCGCCGAGAATGGCGCAGTTGACGGCAATGAGGGGCAGAAAGATTCCCAACGAGGCGTACAGCGAAGGCGAGAAGCGTTCGACGGCCATCTCGACAAGCTGGGTCATCGATGCTATGACGGCGATGAACATTATCAGCGACAGAAAGCTAAGGTCGACATCGGCGTATTCGGCGCCGAGCCAGCTCAGAGCGCCGGCTTTGAGAACGTATGTTTCGAGAAGGTAGTTGACAGGCAGCGAAACGGCAAGCATGAATGTCACGGCGATGCCGAGACCGAAGGCTGTCTTTACGTTCTTTGACACTGCCAGAAATGAACACATGCCTAAGAAGTAGGCGAATATCATGTTGTCGACAAATATCGACCGGATGAATATGTTGAAGTTTTCCACCTTGCGGATGTTTTTTTGTTTCTATAATGCGGTGATTCGGTATTTGATTTATTGGTGGTACCGATGTTTAGTTCGTAATGTCCTTGTTGTACGAGCGGTGAATCCAGATAACGCAGGCAACAACTATCAGGGCCATGGGAGGCAGTATCATCAAGCCGTTGTTCTGGTATCCGGCGTCGTAGAAGCATTGGGGAATTACCTGGAATCCGAAAAGCGTTCCGCTACCGAGAAGTTCGCGCACGGTGGCCACGATGATAAGAATTATGGTATAGCCAATGCCGTTGCCGACGCCGTCGAGGAATGCCGGCCACGGGCGGTTGGACATTGCGAAGGCTTCGAGACGCCCCATCAGTATGCAGTTGGTGATTATCAGACCGATGAAGACTGACAGCTGACGCGCAACGTCATAAGCGTAGGCACGCAGAAATTGTTCGACGACGACAACAAGCGCAGCAACGACTACAAGTTGTACAATGATACGGATACTTGTCGGTATGGTATTTCGTATCAACGATATAATAACATTAGAGAAAGCCAGGACGGCGATAACCGAGAGACCCATTACCAACGCGGGCTCAAGATTGGCCGTGACTGCGAGGCACGAACAGATGCCCAGCACCTGAACTATCACCGGATTGTCTTTTGACAGCGGATTAAAGAATATCTGTCGGTTTTTGATTTTTTCGGACATGGTCGCGTATGTTTTTTGCTTTATTGCTTGTTATCGTTATTTCTCGGCGCTTTTCCCTTAAGGAAGGCCTCGTAAGGCTTCAGGCAGTTGGCGAGCATGGCGGCGACGCCTTTCGACGTAATGGTACCTCCCGAGACGCCGTTGACATATTCGCCGCCGGTATCGGGTTTCATGCCTTTTTTGACAACAGTGACGGGGATATAACCGTTGTCGGTGAACATGTGTTTGCCGTCAAATTGGTCGCTGAACGCCGGCTCCTCGATACGGGCGCCCAGTCCGGGCGTCTCGCCCTGATGCGAAAAATATGCGCCATATATCGTGCTGCCGTCGGCGTCAATGGCAACATAGCCCCAAATCGGGCCCCAGAGGCCGGCGCCGTATACCGGCAGTATATATTTGAGACCTTTGCCGGGAACTGTACATTCGTAGACCGGCAGAAGTCGTTCGGATTCGGGAAGTTTGGCTTGCTCTGCGACATTGACAGCGAAGGCATCGCCATCAACTTTCTTGCCTGCAGCATCGACGATATACTGCTTCTTGATGCAATTATCAAAAAAGCCGACGACGTCATTGTCGGGAGCCACCATGTGTACGGAGGCCAGAATCTGTTTCATCTTATCGGCATCGGCATTCTGCTGCTGACGGTCTTTTAGCGACATATAGGTGAAAGCCAGACCGGTGCCGACAACAATAATGATGACGGCGATATATATAAATGTATACGGTATGGAATTTTTATTGATTTTCATTGTTTCTGAGTCCGTTTCAGATTATTGAGCATTGTCTTGTACCGCACGCAGACGAGCCATGCGACGGCGTACGTTTGCCTGCACGACACAGTAGTCGATGAGCGGAGCAAAGGCGTTCATCAGCAGCACGGCAAGCATGGCGCCTTCGGGATAACCGGTATTGTAAGTACGTATCAATACAGCGATTACGCCAATAAGGAAGCCATAAATGAGTTTGCCTGTATTGGTGCGTGCAGCCGTAACCGGATCAGTAGCCATGAATACGATGGCAAAGGCGAAGCCGCCGTACAGCAGTTGGTCAACAGGCGCCAGATGGCTGACAGGATAGCTGTCCGAGGCAAAGATGTTGGCTATCCAGCCCATGAGCAGAGCGCCGACAACGCCCGAAAGCATTATGCGCCACGAAGCTATGCGGCAAAACAGCAATATGGCCGCACCTATGAGTATGCATATTACCGATGTCTCGCCAAACGAACCGGGAATAAGGCCTACAAAAGCGTCCCAGGCGCTGACGGGATTGCCGGCAGGACCCGTAAGCGCGAAGCTTGCTCCGGTCGACGAAGCCATCTCGCCAAGAGGAGTTGCACAGGTATAGCCATCGGCGCAGACCGGACCATAGCCGAACATCTGTCCGTCAGCGACAAAAACGCTGTCGCCCGACATCGAAGCCGGGTAGGCAAAAAACAGGAATGCGCGGGCCACAAGTGCTACGTTGAATATGTTATAGCCGGTGCCGCCGAAGACCTCTTTGGCGAAAATGACGGCGAAAGCCGTGGCAACAGCTGTCATCCATAGAGGCGTGCCCACCGGGAGTATCAGCGGAAGTATTATACCGGTGACAAGAAAGCCTTCCTGGATTTCCTCGCCGCGCATCTGCGCGCACGCAAATTCTATACCCAAACCTACGATGTATGTCACAGCTATCGTAGGTACGATGGCCAGGAATCCATAGAACATAAGCTGCCAGAACGGGAATTCCTTAAGGCCGCATGCCAGCCAATGCTGATAGCCGCAGTTGTACATGCCGAAAAGCAGGCATGGCATCAGAGCCAGCACCACTATAATCATTGTGCGTTTCGAGTCCATGGCATCGTGAACGTGGACACCGAGCTTACCCGAAGTATTGCGCGGCGTAAAAAGGAAGGTATCAAAACCGTCATACACCGAGCGCAATGCATGCAGGCGGCCTCCGGGCTCGAAGTTCGGACGCGCCTTGTCCATGAGTTTACGCAGAGATTTCATTGTTTATGTTTTATGATTGGTTCGTTTCAAGAAATAATAAATCGATATGGCTACGGAAGTCAGGACAGCTCGTTGCGCATATATTCAAGTCCTTCGCGGACAATCTGCTGGTAAGGGACCTTAGACGAATCTATGCACTCGGCCAAAGCGAAGTCCTCGGGGGCCACCTCATAGGCGCCCAGAGCCTCCATGCGGTCGATATCCCGGGCGTTGAAAGCCTTGATGAGATATTCGCCCATGATGTCCATCGGAAGTACCTTGTCGATAAGTCCCGACATAATCATGGCGCGGCGTCCGCCCAGAATACGGGCATCGGGATTGAAAACCTTGCGCAGGAAGTGTCCGGGAAAAGAAGGATTGATACTCATCTTGGCGGACGAGAGTGACGCCCACCCCATGAATTCGTCCACATCGTCGCCTTCGGGAATAACCGTCACCTGTGTGTAGGGCCAGCGCAGATAACCGTCCAGCTCGACTTTGACACCGGTCAGGACATTACCGCTGATTATGCGGTGGTGCTTGTCGCCATTGTTGTCATCGGCATCGATGCGCTCGGCCACAAGTTCGGTGATCGAAGCGCCTGCGACGGTACGTATCATTGTGGGACGCAACAGGGCACTGCCGCAGACAGCCACCTTTGTGGTCCAGTCTACAGCACCGGTGCGCAGTAATGAGCCTATGCGGACAAGCGTACGCGCAGACATTGTCCACACGACCTCTCCTTTATTGACAGGGCGGATGTTGGCAATCTGCACGCCGACGTTTCCTGCCGGATGCGGGCCTTTGACTTCGGTCATCACTGCACCGCCGACAGTGCGGCCGTCAAACTGACCGCTTCGATGGCTAATATAAATATGTTCGCGCGCGATAAGACTCAGAGCTTTCACGGCGAGTTCCATATCGGCGATGTCGGCATCGTCGAAAGTCTCGATGGGCATCAGAGGCGCACTGTCAAAAGCAGTGACAAAAATATCGCGCACGACATCATCGGGATGCGGAACGATGTCAAAAGGACGACGGCGCATCATTGCCAGAAGACCGCTCTCGGCAAGAAGCGTAACCAATGTATCACGGTCGGCGAACGCCGTGTCAAACTTAGCCGAATCACCGGACTTGTCGGCCGTAAGCTTGACGCAGATGATACGACGCCGCTCGCCGCGGACAACATCCGTGACCGTTCCGGAGACAGGCGACGTCAGCTTTATTTGGCCGAAAGCTTTGTCATGAAGCAGCGGAGAGCCTGCGGCAACTTTATCGCCCGGCCGAACGTCGGCTTTCGGGACAAAGCCCGGAAAATCCCCGGGATAAACAGCGACATGCTCCGAATTGACGCCGACGCAGGTCGCATCGCAGATAGCGCCGGCAATTCTGAGGTCAAGACCTCGCTTAATACATATACTCATCTCTTAAAACTAAGATTCATCTTTACAGAACAAGAATCATCATGACACGACTTGACGACGCACGCCACAGCCCGACATGCCACATCCGGCATATCCAGGGTATGCCCGTTATCTGCTTAAAAACATGTGATGCGCAGACACACCGGCCGCACAGGCGGCAATCAAGTAATATCAAAAAGCGTCCGGAGCCCTTCGGCCCTAACACAAGCGCAAAATTAGTACAAATATTTTAAAGAATTTATACACAAAGCAAAAACGAATGTTAAAAAAATGCAAGTCCACAAGCTTCACGACAGCTCTCTTACGCCACAGCGCTTCACATTGCCGATTTACACACCACAGGTAGGCGACGGCTACGTATTCCTGAACCATCCAAGGCTTATCGGAACAAATGTAATATTAGCACTTGCTACCAATAAGCGCCAAAATATTAAATATATTTTCAAGCATTCATATTCTCAAACGATATTTAAGATAAAACACTCATTTCATTAATGAATAAAACTTAAAAAAATGACGCAGCCCGCACGGGCAGTGCATTTTCTTGAAAAAAAATTTTGCACATTAGAAAACAAATGATAATTTTGCAACAATATTGGATGCCATGAAACAAACATTGACTTAAATCCGAACATTAGCCTGAAATGATAAATCGGCGGCTCAAAGGCACAAAAAGTCCAAGAGAAGCACGATGTCTCCCAAAATAAAAACAAGGCCCGGCTTTCAAAAGCCATCCAAGTATGAGACAACGGCCCTGAAAGCAGTGAGCCACTTCAGCTCGGCAAGCCAAGTCAAAGTCATCCGCGCAAAGTCCAAGCGCAATCCATAGAGTAAACATCAAATAACTAATAAACAAACCATTAACAAATTTCTAATTTTTCAACCAAACAAAAATTATGGAAGCTCAAAAGCCTAATGTTGCAGCCGCCAAACCCGCTGCAAAGCCCGCCGCAAAGCCCGCTACCCAGAAAGCTAAAAAATCGAATGCCCCCGGCATCAAAAACGCATCTTGGGTAATCGTTATCTGCGCAATTGTCGCCATCTGCCTGTTCATCTTCTGGTTCGGTGCCGATTTCCACTTCAACGAAGACGGCGCACCCCAAGACTTCTGGGGAACTATCTACAAAGGCGGTGTCATCGTGCCTGTGCTCCAGACACTGTTCCTCACCGTTATCGTCCTCGCCGTAGAACGCGGTATCGCCCTTTCGGCAGCTAAAGGCAAAGGCAACATCGCCAAATTTGTCGCCGGTGTTAAAAAATGCCTTGAGAAAAAAGACATCGAAGGTGCTAAAAACCTCTGCAAAAAACAGCAGGGTTCTGTTGCCGCCGTTGTTGCCGCCGCTCTCGTTCGCTACGAAGAAATGGACAAAAACACCGTTCTGACCAAAGAACAGAAAATCACAACCCTTCAGAAAGAAGTTGAAGAAGCAACCGCACTTGAAATGCCCGCTCTCCAGCAGAACCTCCCCATCGTCGCTACCATGACAACTCTTGGTACTCTCGTCGGTCTGCTCGGTACCGTTATGGGTATGATCAAATCGTTCCAGGCTCTTGGTGCCGGCGGCGGTTCGGTCGACTCAATGGAACTTTCGGTTGGTATTTCCGAGGCCCTTGTCAACACCGCCTTCGGTATCGCAACCGGTGCTTTCGCTGTTATCTTCTACAACTACTACACCAACAAAATCGATAACCTCACATACGCTATCGACGAAATCGGTTTCTCGATTGTTCAGACATTCGCTGCTACACACTAATCCCGACTTACAGGTTTAATCTTCATTATCAACAAATTAAAAACTTGTAAATATGGGAAAAGTAAAAATCAAGAAGAAAAGCACCCTCATCGACATGACGGCGATGTCGGACGTGACTGTTCTCCTGCTTACTTTCTTCATGTTGACATCAACCTTCCTCGAGAAAGAGCCCACGACGGTTCAGACCCCTTCGTCCGTATCGGTCGAAGCAGTCCCCGCCAAAGACCTTGTCACCGTGCTCGTCTCATCCGAAGACCAGACCGGAAAACTCAGTGACCCCACTGCTGTCGAAGGTCGCATCTTCATCTCTTTCAAAGGCGACTCGATGATTTCGTCCGAAGTCCTTCGCGAAGAAGTTCTGAAAAAAGCCATCAGCATCTACAACGATCAACGTAAGAATAAGCTACCGGCCCCGACCACCGCTCAGATGAACGCTTTCAAAAAGATGACCATGTTCGGCATGCCTTTCACTCAGCTCTACAAGGTCCTCGATATGGACCCCACAGAACGTGAAAAATTCATGTCCGACCTGACCAATCCGTTAGTCGGTATACCTATCAACGACAACAAAGAGCCCAGCCGCAACCTCAACGACTTCCAGATTTGGATGCAGGCCCTCAAACTTGTCGCCCAGGAAACCCGCGATAAGAAAATGGAATCGCTCGCCGCCGAAGGTAATACTGACGAAAACGCTATCCGCGAAGCTGACATCCTCTACAACAACCTCATGCAAGGCCGCTCGATATCCGTTAAAGCCGACCGATACACTCCGTTCAAAGTCGTCCACCGCGTATTCGACAACCTGCAGACCATGAGTCTCAACAAATTCACCCTGATGACCAACCTCAAAAACGAGTCAGGTCGATAATTTTAAGTAAAGTTTAACAATGGCACAAATAGAACCAACCGACAAGGGCAAAAAGAAAAAAGGCGCCCAAAAGAAGATGGCTATCCATGTTGACTTTACGCCCATGGTCGACATGAACATGCTTCTGATTACCTTCTTCATGCTCTGTACTACGATGCTCAAATCGCAGACCCTGCAGATACTTCTGCCGTCGAACAGCGACAACATCACCAAGGACCAGCAGAACCAGGCCGACAAGAAGCAAGCCATTACACTGATTCTCGACACCGAATACGACAACAACTACAAAGTAGCTGTCGACGCCGAAGGCAACGCCAAACACCACATCTACTGGTACAACGGCAGCGCCGAGGACGAAGGCACCGTTATCGGCGGTGACGAGAAATTCCTCGATAACGACAACACCGGTCGCCGAGGTATCCGCGCACTCCTCTACAAACGTCATAAAGACGCAATGGTCAAATATGACCAGCTCAAAGAGGACTTCAAGGCCAAGAAAATCACTAAAACTCAGTTTGACGAAGCCGCTAAGAAAAACGCCAACGACGAAAACATCGAGCACCCTGTCGTGATTATCAAACCCGGCCCCAACGTTACTTACGAAGCTCTGGTTTATGCGATTGACGAACTAAATCTCAACCAGATCAACAAGTACTCAATCGAAATGCCAACAGCCCAGGACACCGTACTCCTCAAAAAGTACAACCCCAACATCATACGTCCTGATGTCCGCAAAAAGTGATAAAAGTTCTATTGTTTAACCCCAACAAACACAAAAGAAAATGGCAAAAGACGTAGATCTTTCATCAAAAGAATGGCGCGACCTTGTCTTCGAAGGCAAGAACAAAGACTTTGGCGCTTATACCCTCCGTGCCGATTCGCCACGACGCCACACATTCGCTATTTTGGTTGTCCTCGGCGTACTCGCGTTAATCCTCACGTTCCTCATCCTTTGGCTCACCGGCGTTTTCGAACGCAGTGAAGAAGATGTCAACGCCGGCAACGAACAGCAGACCGTTGACCTCAGCGCTGCCGAAGAAGAAATCGAGGACGACCAGATTCTCGACATCCCCGAGCCTGAAATTCCCGAGGAAGTTCCCCTCGAAGAAACCGCTGCCTCGCAGGCCGTAACCACTCTTAACCTCGTCGACCAGGTCGATAAGGAAAAGGAAATCAAGACAACCGAAGAGAAAACTGAAGACACCCGCCAGTTCGGCGCACAGAATGCCGAAGGTGACGAAAACCTCGCCAAAGCCAAAGTCATCGAACAGGTAGTTGTCGAAGCTCCAAAGGTTGAACCCAAGGTCGAAGAAAAACCCAAAGTTGAGCAGATTATGGAGCTCGCTATGGTCGAACAGAAACCTTTGTTCCCCGGTGGTGACGCCGCAATGTACAAATGGCTCTCGAGTCACATCGTATATCCCGCTGCTGCATCTGAAGAAGGTGTCTCCGGCAAAGTTATCGTTGCTTTCGTTGTCGAACGTGACGGCCGTATCTCTGGCGTACACGTTGTCCGTAAGAAACACCCCGCACTTGACGCCGAAGCTCTCCGTGTTGTAAAACAGATGCCTAACTGGACTCCCGGTCGTAACAATGGCCAGCCCGTACGCGTCAAATACAACCTCCCCGTGACATTCAGACTTCAGTAATATAAGCTTTTGAATTCCATATCACTCCCTCTAAGGGCCGACATCGATGATGCCGGCCCTTAGTATTTGCTACACTACAATCTCACGTAAAAAAGTGCGTCAGTCGCCGGATATAATGGAGCGATGGTGCAGCTCCATAACCGCAACATTTTACAAAACAAAGCATTATGGATTCTTAAATTACTGCTACAATGGTGTCGGCGCCCCAACCTCCCAAATAAGGAATGATAGCCGACGTTGAGAGTATACGGCCCAATATTTGTACAATGCTACCTTAAAAGGCGTTACCGCGACCTCATCGGCACGTCAAGGCTCAACAGGAGCCCACTGCTGCCCTCGGAATTAGCGCATAAAGAGTCGAGCAATATCTTCAATTGACATTATACGTATAACCGGAAGTCCGTCAGGTGTATAAGCCGGATTGGGAAGACGGAACAGCTCGGATACAAGATGCTCAATCTCCTCTGTACTGATGTGTGTCGTTCCACGTATGGCCGTAGCACGGGCTAAAGACAAGGCCACACGGCGATGCCAGATTTGCTTATCGGAGGGCGACTCGGTCTGCTCGGCAATATCAGCAATAATCGTTCGGAAAGTCTCGACAGCCGTCGATGGCGCTAAAGCGGACGGTATTGCCCTGAGTTGCCATAAGCACGCCGCAGGCACATCAGGCTCAGAAGCCTGCGAATCGTTCACCGCTACCTGAAAACCTATTGACATCAACCGGTCAAGATTGTCGGCGACAACAGCCGACAATGCCGGTTCAAGTTCAATATCCTCGGGTATCAGCAAATACTGCGATGTCATCTGACCGGCATCGAGCTTCGTCATTAGCGAATGGAACAGCACGAGCAGATGTGCGCGATGCTGATCAATAATCATAAGTCCCGATTTGGAATCAGTGACAATATACCTGCCCTTGCACTGAATCATCTTGGTAGAGAATCCGTCCCGTTCGGCAATCTGGCCCAGGTCGGCCAGTTCCTCCCCCTCTTTATCATTATCCAGAGGCAAAGCGTCCGAGCCCATAGCTCCTGTTCGGGAAAAGCAGTCCGGCATCGGACCACTTTGTCCGACAGAGTCGCCGTCCGGCGATTGTTCTGAATCAGGGACCTTCCGACCGAGGAAAGTGTCGTAGAGTTTTTGCCAGTCCTGATTGACAGCCGA
>OGOU01000199.1_pt1 | contig 60539 bp, 15 predicted proteins | sample 1552721 | NCBI WGS metagenome assembly OGOU01 (sample SAMEA2580176, study PRJEB22360) | human gut metagenome | biome: human gut; feature: human-associated habitat; material: faeces | place: Denmark | collected 2008/2010
GGTTACCTTTTGACTTTAAAAGGAAAAGATGCGGATAAAAATTCACCTTTAACGAAATATCGTTGGGAAGGAAGCGGTATTGTCGGTACGAATGAAGCTGCCGATTTGCAGGTGAAATTAGGCGTGAACAGTTATTATAAATTGGTGGTAAGCGTCGATGGATGTGCCGATTCGGCAGAAATCAATATTCCTACACTGATTTATTCCGTCGATATAGCTTCTCAGATTATTCTTCCGCAGCCGGCGAACGAAGTGTCGTTTGTTGCGGCGAAGCCGGAAGACGGCGTATTGACCTGGTATCCGAACGGCGATGCAGCCCGGATGAAAGAAACGGGTACGGATGCGGCCGCCTTATTGGATATTTTGGCCGGCGATACGGCTGTGGTGGTAAAAATGCAAAAATCGGGATGTGAGTATTACGATACCTGCCGGGTATTGATCCGCGAATTCAGGCCTTCTGCCGATGAGGATGCTTTGGATGACGGTTTTGCTATTTCGCTGCCGATCCTCCGGGTAACGGCAACCGATCCTCGGGTTTGTCTGGGGCAGGATATCACCCTTTCCGTTTATGATCTGGGATACGATAATTATAAATATGAGTGGAGAAAGGTACAGGCTCCGAATGACATTACCGGATTGAGCGACAGTATCTCTTACACAATATTCCGGGCAGATGCGTCTGATGCGGGAAAATATTATTGTGTCGCTACCGACCCTGAAAATCCGGGCGTGCTGATTTATTCGGATACGTTGAATTTGTCTTTGACAACCGGGCCTTTGGCTGAGATTGCAAGAGATTATGTTTCGTTGTGCTACGGTGATATTGTGGAAATAAAATCCCTGACTTCTTATGTGGGATCAGGGACTTCATCCGATCCTTCGGTTGCCGATGTGCTTGTGTGGGAAGGTCCCGGAATATTGGAAGGGCAGGGAACCAATTCGATAAAAGTAAGGGTCGGGGATGTGGCCAGATATAAATTGACGGCTTCAAAGAATGGCGGATGCTGGTCGATGGATACGATTTCATACCCTGTGGTGAAGCCGGAAATAAGGATTGTCCCTCAGGTTACTTTTATGTACGAGTCCGGAGAAGTGAAATTAACGGCACAAACCAACACATCTTCGGTTGAATGGTCGCAAAACGGAAGTCTGAGCGCTCAAACGGGAACGACAGTTTCGATGAATTTTTCAGAAGATGGTTTCATTTCGGTGATTGCGACCCAGGGAGCGTGTGTGGCAAAAGATACGGCTTATGTATTCATGAAGCACCTGGACTCCTATAATGGGGGCGAAAATGACGGATTTATCATTTCGCGTCCTTATCTGGTGATTCCTTCGGAATTGAAAAATATCTATGCATGTCCCGATACCTTATTGACGTTCCGGGTGATCCATCCGGAATTCCCGAACTATAAATATCAATGGTGGAAAGTTGTCAACGGTAGTGATCCTGTCATGATTTATGAAGGGGCTGCCTATACGTTCAATGTTAAAGATTCCGACGGCGGACGGTATTATTGTACGGCGGTCGATAGTGATGCTCCCGACGGACAGCATCCTTATATTTATTCCGACACGCTTTATTTGCAGGTAAACAATGGTCCGGTGGCGGAGATCGCTTATGATAAACTGGAAACTTGTTTTGGAGGGATGTTGAGCCTGGATGCAAGTGCTTCTGCCAATGGTGTCGGCGGAGTGATTACTTATCATTGGACGGGCGAAGGGATTCAATCGGGGGCCGACCAGGCAAGGGTCGAAGTGTCGCCGGAAGGTGAAACCGTATATACCGTGCGGGTTAGTAATTCCACTTGTTCCGATACGGCTTCCGTGACGGTGAAAGTGGTGCATCCGAAAATTGAAATTCCGTCGCGGATACATTTAGCGGCTCCGGATAATGCTTATGCCTTGGAAGCCACTATTCCGGACGGTATTTCTGTGGAATGGAGTTTCCGTCCGGATGCTACCGGAACCAGTGTTCCGGGTAATGGGCCGCTGCTGAATGTGACGGGTGACGGATGGGCTATTGCCAAGAGTTCGACCGGAGACGGATGTACGGGATATGATTCCTGTCGGATATATGTAAAAAATCCGGTGGCTTTTAACGGAGGGAATGACGACGGATTCAGTTTACTGGAAGTTTCTACCCGGGTGTGGCTGGAGCCTCAGCAGGAAGTGCTGGAATTGTGCTTGAATCAGGAATTGGAACTGACGGCTATGGTAAGCGGATTGAGTCGCTACGCTTATAGCTGGCATCGGGTTGAGAGCGACACGGAATCGGGTGTCGGAGCAGAATTAGGAACAGAGGAAATATTGAGGATAGACCATGTCGCCCGGGAGCAGGAGGGACATTATTACTGTATCGTTACAGATATAGAAGATATTGCTCACGACGGTACAAAGAAAGAATATTATTCCGACACGGTAAGGCTGGATATAAAAGACGGGCCGATTGCCAATATCCGCCGCCTGGACGGTTCGGATTCCTGGAGTGCCTGTGTGGGTAGTTCCATTGAATTGGTCGGTGAATTGAAGAACTCCGGTTTTGTCGGAGGAGCGATAAGTTATGATTGGAGTAAGAGCCAGGACTATTTTGAAGAAACAAACGACCCGCAGATTATAACGGCTTCGCCGAGAGGGAATGGCCGCTATGCTTTAACGGTTTCGGATAGTAAGAGCAAATGTAGCGATACTTACGAAATCCGGTTCGAGATGCGTTCTCCTGTCGTAAAAGTGCCTGAAACGTACCAATTTGCGAAACCGGGTACTCAAGAAATCAGTGCTATTGTAGAGGGAGAGGGTAAATTTACCTGGTATCGCCGGATTTATAACGACGGGAATGCGTTCGATACGAAAAACCCTGTTTCCGTACAATTCCAGCAGGATGAAACGATTATCGTGCGTTTTGAGCAGGATGGGTGTTTCGGGTTCGATACGACACAAATATTTGTGAAGAACCAGGGGACATTTACCGGAGGTGAGGAGGATGGCTTTGTGGCTTCTACTTTACCGCTGAAAGCCTGGGTTACCCAGAAGACGCAGGAAGTGTGCCGGGGAGGGGAGATCGAAATTCCTTTGTATGTGGCTGATGTGGGACGTGTGTTACGCTATAAATGGTATAAGGTGGGCGATCTGTCGCATACGGTGCTGAGTGAGGAGCGTACCCTGGTGTTGAGAGCGAACCAAATGAGCGACGGCGGAGAATATTATTGTGTGGTGGCCGATCCTGCCATTGCCGATATAAATCAGAAAACCGTTCATTCCGATACGGCCACCGTGACCATGATCAATGGCCCGCTGGCTAAAATCTCTAAGCCCACGGCAAATGAATTGAAAGGAATTTTCTGCCGGGGATCGGAAATTACGATCAGTGCTGCAGCTACGGAAGATAGCAAAGTAAACTCTAACGATACCTATATATATGAATGGTTCGGGGAAAATATTTCTTATTCGGCATACGATTATGAAGTCTCCGCCCGGATGGGAAATAGCGGACGCTATATCGTGAAGGCTTCGTTAGGCGAATGTTTTACTTACGATACCGTAAATTTAAATATCTATGAGCCGAAAGTAGATATTCAGTCCGTGATCTTCCTGTCTAAGGAAGACGATATTATGCTTTCGGTGAAGAATCCTGATAAAAATACGATAAGATGGAGTTTTTATTATGAGCAAATGACTGATCCTATTTTGCAAAAAGTCGGTGACACCTTGAATGCTCATGTATTAGACGATGCTTATGTCATTGTCGAATGTATCGAAAGCCAGTGTTCCGGGTTTGATACCTGCCGTATTTTTGTGAAGGACGTACGTTCTTTTACCGGAGGGGAAGAGGACGGTTTTATGTCGAAGGGATCGGGCTTCTATTATAAGCCGATCGAATATACGGATGAAGTTTGCGAGGGAAATGTGGCCACCCTTTATGTTCCGGTGGTTGGGGATGATTTCTATCGGTATAAATGGACCAAGGTAGGTGATGAAAGCCGGAAATTACCCGAATCGGCTTTGTGTAAGTTTGAATCGGTGACCAAGGAAGACGAAGGATATTATTATTGTACGATTACGGATGTGAACAGTAACCGTAGTTTGATTACGGACCGGGTATATCTGAGTGTGAAGGAAATGCCTAAATCTTCGATTTTAGTGGACGACCGGGAAGTTTGTTTTGGAGAAACGATCACCTTGAAGGCCGATCAGAGTTTCTTAAAAGATGATGTACAATATAGCTATCTGTGGAGCGGTAAAGGAGTTTCAACCCGTATTATGCCGGAAACACAGGTGAAGGTGGAAGAAGACGGCGTTTACCAGTTGTTCGTGTCGGACGGCGATTGTTATGTGGCCGATACCATTTCATTGAAAGCATTGAAAACACAGTTGGATGTGGAAACGGTTCATCACGTGATGAAAGGTTCGGGATTGACCGTCTGGGGATCGGTAAATGGAGATTCTTCCGTATTACTGACTTGGGAAGTGGGGGCGAATATGTATCGGAATGTAAATCCGTTGGTGCTGTCGGCTACGACGCTGACGCGTTCTGTGCCTTTCACGGTGAGTACAACCGGGAAATGTTCCGTGGAACGTGAAGGAAATATTTACTTGCGTGATCTGACTCCTTATGCCGGAGGTAATGACGACGGGTATGTATTGCCGAACGACCTGCCTCAGTTGTTGAATCAGAGCGATGAATTATTGGGATGTGATACGACGGCGGCGGTGTTGTGGGTAACGGCGATTGAAACGGACGATCTGAGATATCGTTGGCAGAAATATGCAGAAGCTCCTTTATCCAAATGGGTGGATATGACGCCTGTTGTCGGAAAGGACAATGTCACCGGATGTGATTCCGCCCGTCTGAAATTTACTTCCATTGAAACAGAGGACGAGGGACGTTATCGTTGTAAGTTAAGTAATACTTATGGTTACACCTTTTCGAGAGAGGTTCGTTTGGTGAAGGGCGGTAAGCCTAAAGTGACCGATCTCTCCGTGAATAAGGCGGTTTGCGAAGGAAAAGAATTTCGTTTTGTGACCTCGGTCTCTATACCGAACGGCGGAACGGAAAGCGGGACCGGATTGGTTTGGCGTTGGTATTATTCGAAAGACGGGCTTAATTTTACTCAGAAATTGCCGGAACAGGATTATGCCAACCCATATTATGTGGTGGAAAAGAGCAAGGAAGCGGACGAAGGATATTATATGGTGGAAGCGACTAACTATTGCGGTTCTTCTTACGATACGACATTCCAGGAAATTTGGGAAGCGCCTTCTTTCGTACAGCAGCCGGAGAATAAATATATTTGTAATGGAGGCATTGCGGAATTGACCACAGAAGTCAAAGGAGGTGGAACATACGGGTATGAAATTTGGCAGGTAGAGGTAGATAAGAACGGTAACTATGTAAGCGATATTCGTTGTATCCAGAGTAAATTGTCTTCGCCGACCTTTACGATCGATCCGGTGGAATCTTCTTACAACGGTTACTATGTCTGGCGAGCTTATAATGAGTGTGCAACGACTCAAAGCAAGACCTTTCGATTGATTGTTGAGGACGAAATCATTCCTATTTTTGAAACGGTCGATACGGTGGTATGTGCCGGAACGAATCAAAACCTGGTATTACTTGCGAACAACAATATCCAGAATCCGACTACTACCTTGAAATATGCCTGGAAAAAAGACGGGGTGGATCTCCCGACAACTACCACACGGCATACCATTTCAAGAGTGATGCCTGCCGATGCCGGCGTATATATTTGTTATGCCCGTCATGCTTGTGACTGGAAAGAAATCAAGCAATTTAAAGTGGGCATTAAAGAACTGCCTAAGATTATTTTGCCGATCAGTCTGAAACCCGATTATTGTGAAGGTACGGAACACGTGGAGATGCTGATCGACTACACTTCCGATGCCGGCGAAGTGGGATGTACGTGGGTACATAATGGCGTGGACATTGTAGATAACGGGCATTTTTCCGGATCGAGAACGCCGAAATTCGTGATCGATACTTTAGTGGCTTCGGATGCGGGGAGATATTACGTGAAGCTGAAAAATGAGTGCGGAACTCTTGCCAGTGAAGCCGTAAATTTAAAGATAAAATTGCCTGCGGTAATTACTACTCCGCTTGATTCTGTGGCTTTGTGTGTGGGAAGTAGTTTAACACTGAATGTGAAAGCCACGGGAGAAGCCCCGATTATTTATTATTGGATGAAGGACGGTGTAAGGATCCCGGGAGCGGCATCTTCGAGCCTGGCCTTGAATAATGTGTCGTATAACGATGCCGGAGTGTACCGTTTAGTCGCTCAGAATGAATGTAACATAAAATCTACTCCATATACGGAAAGTAAAGTGAGCGTGATTACCCCGAAAATATATAATTTGCAGGGAGGCGGGGCTTATTGTGCGGATGATTTCCGGGAAATCACCCTTAGCGGCTTTGAAAAGGGAGTGGTTTATACGTTGAAACGGCGTCAGAGATTGGATGAAACCAATTATGTAACCTTGAAAACGGTAGATGGCGATACGGTATCGACCAGAGTATTGACTTTCGGAAATTGGGGTACGGGATATTACCATGTGGAAGCTGCTGCCCGTAAAGGTAGTGTATCCTGTGGGGCACAGATGAACGGAGAGATTTATATCTACCAGAACCCAACACCGAAACAATTTGATTTCTATGTGTCCGATCCGATGTGTACGGGAGAGAAAGCAGGAACGCTTACGCTTAGCGGCAGTGAAAAGAATACCGATATTTTATATACGCTTCAGATTTATAACGAGCGTTATGGTGGCTGGTCTGCAACTCCGAACAAGTTAGTAGGAACGGGCGAGCCCATGGTATGGCCTAATTTGAGAGAAGGGGTTTACCGTCTGATTGCAGAAAACATCGAGTCCGGATGTGCTGTTCAGATCGGAGATAATGATACGATCGTCGAACGCCCGTATCCGGAAGCCTACTCTTTGTTTGCCGTGGATGGGGATACCACTGCATGCTATGGAATGGAGAGCGATGTGATTTTGCAGTTGTCCGATAGTGAAAAAACGTGTAGCTATACCCTTTACCGGGACGGTGTATCCACGGAAAGAACCGTGTCCGGTAACCTGATCAGTTGGGATAAAGTGACCGGAGGTACTTATACCGTACGGGCCAGAACGAATTACGGCTGTGAAAAGGATATGGGCGATGTCGTTGTAACCGATTTGCCGCAGTTGAAACAATGGCTGCTGGACGGTGGAATCGTCTATTGTGAGGGACAGGCGGGGGAAGAGCATAATATCATATTGGGAGGTTCCACTCCTGGAATCCGTTATGATTTCTATGCACTTTCATCTTCAGAGCCTTTGGCTTCCGATTTTGGAAATGGAGAGCAGTTAGTGTGGAAAGTAAATCTGGATAAGGACGAAACCTATTACGTAGTGGCCGAAGATACGGTGGAGCATTGTATTCAGGTGATGGCCGATTCGGTCAGTATCGAGGCAAACCATTTGAGATTGGATGTAATTCCGGAAAAAACCATTAATGCGAGCACGGTAACCAATCTTGAAGTGAATATTTACAATGCCATTGGAAATCCGGTCGTGACCTGGGAACCGAGTGCTAAGATCGATTTTGTGGACCCGATAACTCATACGGCTACGACAAAGATTTTAAATAAGGGTGAATTGTTTATCGTGCATGTCGAAGATCAGTTCTGTGCGAAGGATACGGCGATAAAGGTATTGGTGGAAGGCGAGCCGCTGGATGCGGAGATCAGAGCTTCGAATTGCTACACTCCGATAGATACCCTCTTCCTGTGCCGGGGTGAAAATGTAGAGTTGTGCTCCTTCATCAGTGGGGGCGGGGCTACTTATCAATTCAAGTGGACGGATGATTACTATACGGATAGTATTCCTGTTCCTCATAAAAGCAAGATCAGCTATACCCGGAAAGAAAATACGGACGGATTTGTCGTATTGCATGTGATTTCGGTCATTAACGGACCCACCGGGCCTACTGTATTGCAGGCGGAAGATACGGTGTGGATTGCCGTGCGCGAGCGTCCTGATATTTTCCTGGCGAATGCAGCTTTGGATTGCGTGGTTCCCGGAGCGGATACGGCTATCGTATTGACGGCTACGGAACCGGGAGTGGGCTATCGTTTGGATTATCGTCCGGTGCAAACCGTTGCTTATGTGAAGAAGGATAGTATTACCGGGGACGGAGGCAAAGGCCGGTTCGACATTCCGGCTTATTCTGTTGCCGATCATTCCGGTTACTATCGGATTATTGCGACAAAAGTGTATGACGATGCGGTTTGTGAAACCCGGTCGGAAGCGATCCAACTGCAAAGATCTCCTGAAAGGCAAATCGTCAGCAGTGGCGGGATCACTACATATTGTCAGGGAGAACGGAAAGATACGATTTATATAGACCGGACGGAAGCGGATGTGACCTATCGTTTATTGAGGGATCGTAACGTGCAGATAGAGCAAAAGACGGGTAATGACGGGAAATTATCGTTCATTGGAGAATATGGAACCGGCTCTTACCAGGTGGTTGCCATGCTGGGACGTTGTATCGACACCATGGCCAATCGGGTAGATATAGAATCGATGCCGCGCCCGGTGATCGATCGTATCGAAGGAATCAAGGATTATTGTGTTTCCGATGTCGCGAAAGGTATAAAAGTGGTTTTCCCTTCTCCGCGTCCTACCATAAGATACCGTATTTACAAAGAAGGATTCTTTAAGGAAGTGGACGAAGACTACGGAGGATATGAAGAATTGGAATTATTGGTGAAAGCTTCGGATGAACTGGTCGATCTGACGGGTAATTATTTTGTGGAAGCCTATGATCCGGCCAATCATTGTACCGACACGGTGAAAGGATTGGTGGTAACTCCCGATCCGGGACCACTCAAAATGGATCGGTATGAATTTGTTTATTGCGATAACCTGAGCGGTATCGATGGAAGAAATATATTGATTACCGGTGCGGATTCCTTGATTCATTATGAGCTTCATGGGCCCGATGGTGTTAAAATAGGCGATTTCGACCGGGTCAAGAAGGATACCATTTGTTATCATGGCACGCTCTCTGTGCTCGGGGCGGCTACTGCTACCGAGTATCACGTATATGCCAATGCGGGAGGATGTTCCAAAGTGATGATTTCCTTTACCGTGAAAACGTCTATCGCACCGAAAGAATTCGACCTTGTGGGGAATAAATTGGGGTGTGTCGGCTATCCTCATACGATGGGTATAAAAGTACCTGCTATGAATGTGGATTATTATTTGTATAAAGAAGGAGAAGATACTTATTTGTCGAAGAAAAGAGCGGAGAGCGGAGATATGGAATTGATATTCGGCCAATGGGACGAGTTGGGTACATATTATGTGATTGCTGAAAATGAGGCACAATGTACCCGGCGTTTGAGCCAGGAATATGTGATCCGCGAATTGCCTGATTTCTTCAAAATATATACACCCGGAAACACGGCCTACTGCGAAGGAGACCGGGGTGTGCAGCTTGGAATTACAGGCACTCAGAACGGTGTGACCTATTTCTTGCAGAAGGAGGATACCATTGAAGGCAGAGCGGTATATCAGGATGTGAAAGGAGTGGAAGTTGTGGGAACGGGTTCGTCTGCAACGCTCTTTGCCGGATATTATAAGGTCGGTAAATACCGGATCCGTACGGACTACTGTGACTTGCTGATGCAGGATACGCTTCAGGTTACGGAGAAACCTTTGCCTGCCTTGTTGAGTGCCGGTTATAACGGAATGGCTTGTGTGGATAGTACGATGAATATTTTTGTAAGCGATCCGGAAGTTGGAACTAATTATACATTGTATTATGAAGGCGTTCCGGCTGGATTTGCCACCTTGCCGGGTAACGGTGAAGTGAAGTGGGATATTCCGGTGGCTGCCGACGGTATCTATACCGTGTTGGCGGAAAGAGACGGTTGTACGTTGGTGATGAACGATTCCATTCGACCGGGAGCCGTAGCCGAGATTGGTAATTTGGAGGGTATCGTAACGAACAAGTGTTTCATGGATAAATCCGATCTCTATTTGGAAGATTGGGAAAGCGGAGCCGAATACCGCTTGTATAGCAAGACCGATACGGTGGTATATGTCGGGAAAGAAGTGGGAGGTAATATTGTATTCACAGGCGTAAATGCGGGCTTTGATTATTATGTATCGGCAACCAATAAGAGCTGTACGGCTGAAAAAGGTGTATTTGATTTTCCGGGGATTGCATTGCCGGAATTGAAAGAAAGCGACTGGGCGGTTATGGATTGCCGTGACGACGGACAGGCGATGATCGAGTTGAAAAACTTGAAGTCCGATTACGAATACACCCTGACACAAAAAGAGGCGATGAAAGATTTTGTGATCAATTCATTTGCCGGAGATACGATAGTTGAAAAACTGGGTAACGGGACTTATGCTTTTGTGGCTTATGACCCGATTACAACCTGTACCTCTTTGCCTTTAGAAACTACCGTCAGAGGCGGTGTACCCGATGAATCTATCGTAAGTCCTCTGGAATATTGCCAGGGAGTCGATGGCGTGCGGATAGAATTGTCGGCGCAGACATACGGGATTGCTTATAGCCTGAAAAATCTGGAAGACGGTTCCGTTGTCGATCGGGATCCGGAAAATAAAGTATTCAGTAAAATGCTGCCAGCTGGACGCTACGAACTCTATCGGGAACGTGTCGGCTTATGGGGAGGATGCTGGGCTTCCGATACCTTTACGGTGAAAGAATATCCTTATCCGTCGAAGACTATATTGAATCTGGAATTGCCGGAAGGTGCACTTTGTGAGGCCGGGAATAATGCGATTGTGATACATGAATCGGAAGAGAACGTTCATTATATTCTGCAAAATGCCGTGACGAAAGCCAATATCGATACCATTTACGGTAATGGCGGTTCGATTGTATTTGCCGACCGCAAACCGGCAGGCAGTTATAATATTGTTATGCGTTATCAGGGACTTTGCGAGCGGACTTACTTCAAGACCATACAGGTTAGCGGGGTACCGCCTCAGGCAACGGCTTCTGACTGCGAATATTGTTACGATGCTTCCGGTTCGGATGCCGACGGGTGTGCCATGACTATTTCAGGACTGGATCCTACGGCACAATATATTCTGTACACCAGGGAAGGTAATCCCGTGGATACTCTTTACGGAACGAACGCTGGCTTCTTTGATGTGATGCCGGAAGGGGATTATTATGTAACGGGTACTTACGAAGGGACAAAATGTTCCGATATCGTTGCTGCGATGTCTGTTCATAAGCTGACTCAGCCCAAAGTGTTCCCGGTTACCAATGCAAACGGCGGCGGAGACTGTGCCGGTTCGGTGGATGTGGCGCTTATGAACGGTTGTGAAGGGGACAGCGTGAAGTATTATTTGTATTTGAATGATTTCTATAAGGTGGAAGGGCCTGTGACATCCGATGGCAGCACAGTGAGATTCTCGACTTTCCGTACTCCGGGTACTTATAAGGTATTTGCAACGAAAGGGGTGGACGAGAAATGCGGAGCCTGGATGGAAGGTCAGGTGGTGCTTTATGCCCGTCCCGCTAATGCGGAATTGACTGTTCACGGATATAATTGTAGTGAATCGACATCCGGTGAAGTGTCGATAACTGCCAGAAAAACAGAGTTGAGCTGGCTCTATTATATTTCAGACGGAACGCATGAATCGGAACTCAAAGAAGGTATCCCGAACGCAGAACTGAGTTGGAATCGTATCGACGGTAAGCCTTTGAAGACAGGCCGGTATATTTTATATGCTAAAAATGCCTGCGACAGTGTGATCGCTATGGATACCGCACAGGTATATGATGCAGCGGCTCCTCAAAACTTTAAATTGAAGAAATTCAAGGAAGGAGTATATTGCGACGGGAACGATGGCTATCGTTGTGTGTTGGATGGAAGTGAGAAAGGGGTGACTTATACCCTTCAATATAGAGAAGAAAAATGGACTGCCGAAGGAACCGGAAGTGGAGAGCTGTATTTGGCTAATGTTGTAATTCCGTCGGCTTCCGGGCTTTGTACGGTTTATGCGACAGTGGATTCTTCGCAGTGTATGTATGCAATAGATACGCTTACGATCCGGAAAGATTTCTATACCGATCATCCGGGCTTTGATACGAAGTCGGTTTGTGGAGGGGAAGGTTCTTCGATAACAATCAGGCTGACCAAACCGCGTGTACCTTATATGGACTACTATTTGTTGGTGAACGGGCATGCGGTAGATACCATCTTCGGCGATAATATGGATTGGCTCGACCGGGCTTTCGATCCTCAGAGCGAACTGGGCTGTTACTCGGTATATGTCACCAGTAAGACCGGGCAGTGCGATACCGTATATCCGGCACCGTGTTTGAGTGCCGCTCCGGAAGAACGATACCTCAAAGCCGGTTGGAACGGTGAATTGTGTGAAGGATCGAGCCGGGAATTAGTGCTCGAAAATCCGCAGCCGGGAGTTACCTATGTATTGAAGAGAAACGGAGAATCTATTTTCAACGGAGTGAATGGCAGCGCCGATACATTGGTATTGGGCACGGTTTCTCAGGTAGGGCAATATACGGTGGTTGCAACTGTTACGGACGAATGTACGGCTTATATGCCCGATACGGTGGATGTGAAGATGCTTCCGTTGCCGGAATTGCATGTAAATAAAGAATATACCTGCCTGGAAGGAGATAAGGTGGAGATCATTGTACAACGGCCTACTTCTCCTCAGGTGTATTACCAGATCAAGGGGCTCACCACTCCGGGCGGAACGTATAAGCAGGCCGACGGAGATGCCGTATCGTTGGGTTCGTACGGTAAGGGTGTTTACGAGATCAGCACATTCGATATCGGAGACAACTTTGTCTGTGTGGCGACCGACACCGTGACCGTGAATGAAGTGGGGATCGAGAAATTTAAGCTGGAAGTGATAGGCGACGAATATATGTGTGAAGCAAATGAATGCCGTACGCTGAAACTTTCGGGCAGTGAGAAAGAAACTTATTACGAATTGTTCCGGACATCCGGAAAGGATACCGTTTTCATTGCCTCTGCTGCGGGAACGGGAAAAGCAATAAACTTTAAGGACCAGTGTGATACGGGATACTATTTTGTGATTGCAACAAAAGATGTGATCGATCCCGCCACTTCCGAAGTGATTACGAGTAAAGTTCAGATGGGAGCTGCCGTACATTTGTATGTAGCTTCGAAGATTGAAAAATATATGCTGAGTTCCACTGTCAATGGATACTGTTATTTCGAGGCTGACGGAAGAACGCCGGCGACGCCTTCGGGATCGATCACCTTGCAGGGTAGCCAGTCGGATGCTATTACCTATAAGCTATACCGTAACGGCAATTATGTGCCGACAAAAGATCTAAGTGGAACTTCCGGAGGATCGCTCCGTTGGTCGGGACTGGAAGGAAAACGGTGCGACGGAAATTCCGATGTTGGAAATGTTTATACCGTCATTGCCACAGACGGCAGGTGTGAAGTTGAAATGTCCGGCCGGATTAATATCATGGCGGTGGATAAGCCTATCCCTAACAGGCCTACGATATCGTTCAGTAGTTGTACCGGAGAACGTGCACCTATGGTGGCGAATGCTTCCGGCTGCATGCTTAACTACGAATGGAGATTTAACGGCGAAGTAGTAGGAAATTCGGTTAGCTACATCATCGACAGTCTGCGAATGGAAGACATGGGAATCTACGAATGTACGATATCCAATTATTGCGGACAGGTAGATATTACTCCGATTAAAGTGGATGTGCGTGAAGTGGTTAGAATACCGCAGAAGATGGAAGACAAGATGATTTGCGGTTCCGGAGCGGAAAAAGTGGAATTGGTAAGCAGTGCCGTGGGAGAAAATTATTATTGGTACCGTCCGGGACATGAAGGGGATACCATTTCGAAGAGTGCTATTTGTACGCTTAACAATGTGGACGAGGTGGAAGATGCCGGCGATTACATATGTTGTACCTGGAATAGCTGTGGTGCACTCTACGACACGATCCGCCTTGAATTCAACCGTGTTCCGGAAGTAACGGGATATGTGGCGAAAACCGATACGCTTTGCGTTGGGTCGGAATATAGCATACACTTACAAAGCCGGGATACATTATATTGGTATTGCAACGATAACCTGATCGAAGGCAAACACGATAAGTGGTTGAAATTCGATTCGATCGTTCCTGCAAATGCCGGAAAATATAAAGTTGTAGCGAAGAATGCTTGTAACTCTAAAGAGTTTAATATCCGTGAATTATATATCGACGATACGCTGCGTGTGGTAAGCGCACCTGCTTTGGAACAGCACTATTGCCAGAGTGAGCCGTTGCAGCTTGAAATCGTATTGAAAGACGGAACCAAGACTTATCCGGACCGGGTAACATATACCTGGCGTAAGCGAAATCTTGTGGTACAGCCGGAAGCAGGTAAACCATACGCTTACAACGGTGGAACGGCATCGGTAAGGGACGACGGCGCATGGTTCGAAGTGACTTATTCCAATAAGTGTACCAGCGGAAGTGCAACACACAATGTTTATGTGGATAAGAAAATATCTCTTGCATCCTTTGCAAAAGATTCTGTGGTGAGCGTATGCGCTGCACAAGGTGAAACCGATATTCTGATTGTGGACGATGCTCAGCGGGAAAATCCGGAATACAACAACTATCAGTGGTTCCGCCGGAATGCAGACGGAACGACGACCCTGGTTGGAGAAACGGATACGCTGAAAGTGTTGAAACGGGTTTCTAATAGCGGCAAGTATTATTGTGCTTTGGACAATACGTGCGGAAGTGCTATTTCCGGTGATGTGGATCTCCGTATAGACTCTATGCCGATTATTAAAAAACAACCGATGGCTCAACCGCAATATTGTGCGAATATGCCTTTGGGTACTGTGACGACCGAAGCTTCAGGCGGCGATTTGATATACTCGTGGTATGCCCGGAAAAAGAATAGCGGAGACAATCAGTTGGTGGCTTACTTAGACACGAGAGCACAAACCGGAGAGTTCAACTCTAAATCGGTTTGTGATATTGAAGACCTGACCACCGATTTCGATAGCTGTAAGTTGTGGTGTGTGGTAGAGAACGGATGCGGATACCGGATTACAGATACCATTTTGATCCGGGTGGTCGATCAGGTAAGGCTGACTGTGGACCGGCCGGTGGCTTATCTGTGTGCAGATGCTACCGAGGGAGTGAAAGTAGAGCTGGTTCCGACCAATAGTGCCTGTGTACGTTGGAGTTATAGTTATAGAAAAGAAGGTGAAAAAGACGGTATTTCGAAAAATGTCTATACGCTGAAAGACAGCTTAACCTTGCCGAGCGAAGGTGTCTATGAGATATACGATTTCTATACCTCGACCGTACCTTGTGTGGCAGAGGACACCTTGAAAGTGGTTGTGAAACCGAGAGAACTGTTTTATGCAAGTTTGAGTGCAGAGGGTAGAGATACGGTATGCCGCGGTGAACTTGTCCGCTTAAGATTGAAGATCGAGGGAGGAGAGGCTCCGTGGAGGGTGGATATTCGCCGGACGAGCGACCGGAATACAGCTCCGGAATTAGGCGGAACTCCGGTAGAAGTTTGGAATCGTGATACCGTATTTGAGATGGATGTGGTCGATAATAATTCTTATTATATCGCTTCGGCAACTCAATTTATGGATCCGACGGCTTGTGCGGGAAAAGTGAAAGGCGACACGATAGATTATGTGATTCAGCAGCCTTATGGAACTTATTTAGGTAAAGCGGCGGGAGGTGCTATGCGCTTTGGGTCTTGCCAGCAGATTGATTTGGTAACGGAATTGGCTCCTTATCCGGAAGTGCCTGTCGGTAAGTTCTATATCAATGGGGTGCAGAGTACGGATAATCTGCTGAGTGGTGATCCGGGAGAATATAAAGTGGTTTATAAGGTTGCGACTTCTGCCGGATGTGCCGATTCTGCCATGGCTGTTATGATTCTCGAACCTTTGCCGACAGGAAGGTTGAGTATTGAAAAAACAGACCTTTGTGTGAACCAGCGGACGAACTTAATTGCCGAATTTGAAGGAACCGGGAAGATTTCTTACCAAATAAAGAGCTATTCTTATAATTCTGCCGGAAAACTGATCGGACGTCCGGGGGCATTGTCCGGGGCGACTTCTGACGGTTTTAAAGGATACGAGATCACTTATAGTTCGGGATTGGCCGATTCGATGCGTGTCTATGAGCTGGCTTCTGTCACCGATATATACGGATGTACTTCCACTCCTGAAAATACCGAAGTGAAACTGATGTTCCGCCGTGCTCCGTTGTTCCGGGTAACAGCGAGCAATTCAAGTATCGACGGAGGAAAAGAAACTACCATTAAAGATTTGGTGATTCCGGGCTCCGATAAGAGAGTGCGTTTCACGGTGACTTTGGACAATGGAATCAAGCCGTGGTATTACTTCCTGGCTTATAAGGATTCGGAGGGTAAAGATAAGATCGATAAAGTGCCGGTAGGCTATGACAATAAAGCGAGCCGGGTGATAACGGCTGCCGGAACATACTTATTTACCGTTTCGGATGAGTACTGTTCTTCAACCTATACGGAAGAGAGAACGATCACTTATCTGGATTCCGGATATCTGAAAGTGAAAGTAATGCTTCAGGGAGCTTATAACGAAAGTAAGGGGACCATGGAGAGCGCACTTTGGACAGAGAACCTGCTGCCGTTGAAGAAATGGGCGGCATGGCCTGAATTGGGCGATCGGAAAGGTATCGACTGGGTAACCGTGGAATTACGCCGGGACAGTGTGAACGGAGCTCGTTTTTACAGTGAAGAATTCCTGCTGCTGAACGACGGAAGTGTTGTCGATCGCCATGGACGGGAAACTTTGCCGATTCCGAACGCTGATTTTAAAACCTCTTATTATGTGGTGATCAAGCATCGTAACCATTTGTCTATCGGGTCTGCTGCCGGGCTTGTGCTGGCGAGTGAGGCTAAGAATGCGCCGTTGATGGACCTGAGGTTGGTGCCGAATGTATATTGCCGTAGCGGCAAGGAAATTACGACTCATTTGCATTACATCGGACAGGTGAATGGAACTGTGGTATGGGGGATGTATGCGGGTAATGTATTCGGTAACTCATTGATTTCTGTAAATAATGCAAACGAAGGTATCTTACGCGAAAAACTGGTACCGGCATACTATAAAGAAGACGTTAATTTCGATGGTAAAGTAACAATACCGGAGGATTTGAAAGCTCCGACAGGAACGAAAGACGACGTTTCCATTATGTATCAGAACCGGGATAAGTATTCGGAAATAGTAGAATGATAAATTATGTTTTGAAAATTCTGTTAATTTGTGTACCTTTGTTGCAAGTGTATTCAGTTGTGTGAAAAAAAATAAAAATTATGACGCGGATATTCGTTTCTATCGTCTTTGTAATTGGCTTATTCCTGCAAACTTCCGCCAATGATGTACGCATTCGTGGCGAGGCTAAGGTTCAGGCATTAACGGAAACAACCGCATTGATCACTTTTCCGTTAGGCTGGGAGCATTCCTGGCGCGATCCGGAAAGTTGGGATGCTGTCTATTTGTTTGTGAAATATAGGAGGGTAGGTGTAAACGAGCCCTGGCATCATGCTTATCTGAAAAATTCGGGACACCGTGCCGCCGGGGGAGAAAATGTTCCGGCAATGGAGTTTTTGCCGGTTACTACGGTCGAATGGAATGCATTGAGATACGATACGCTTTATTTTGGGAATTACGGACAAACCCCCATGAATGCCGATCCTGTTGTGCCGGGTGTGTTTATATACAGAAGGGCGCCGGGGAGCGGAGATATCGAGATTAACCGGGTTTCTTTGGAATGGGATTTCAAAATGGGCGATCTCAGCTTGTATTACGATGTGACGGCGGACGATATCCGGCAGGGAAAGATCGAAGTGTCTGTTCAGGCGGTGGAAATGGTATATGTCCCTAACGGTCCTTATTATTTAGGAGACCGTATTTCCGGTTATTCTTTCGTATCGGAAGAATGTGATGCTGCATTTTATATGGATACGGACGACAGTGTGCGCGTATATACGATGGGATTGACGGCGAGCACACCCTCCGGGTGGAAGAATAATTGGGTGGTGCCGAAATTGTTCCCCACGGGATATACGGGTTTTTATACCATGAAATACGAAGTTTCACAGGAACAGTATGTGAATTTTCTGAATCGGCTCACCTATGCGGACCAGAAAAAAAGGATAGGCAATAATCTGGATCAGATGGTTGCCGGGGATTTTGCTTTTGGGGCTAAAAGTGCTCCTAATTTCCGGAATGGAATCGTTTTACAGGAACGTTTCGCTACAAACGACTCTGCGGTGATTTTCGGATTCGACCTGAACGGGGATAACCCGATCAACGATGAGGACGACGGAAAAAGCATCGCTTGTAATTATCTCACTCCTGAGGATGTGCAGGCATATACGGATTGGGCGGGATTGAGGCCTAACAGCGAAATGGAGTATGAAAAAGGATGCCGTCAGCGGAATCCGGCCGTAGCGTCGAATTCCCGTTCATTTGCATGGGGAACTCCCACTTTCGAATCGCTGAAAGTATGGAATAGCTCTACAATGGCAAACGACAATGCAGAAAATGAACAGGTTTTATTTCCGACGACAGCGCCCAAAGGGAGAATGAACGGGCCTAAAGTTCATAATCTGGGACCGGTGAAATGCGGTGCGTTCGCATCGGAAAGTTCCGACATATATGTGTCGGGGGCTTCGCGTTGGGGATTGATGGAAATGACGGGCAATCTGGCCGAAATATATTATAACGCGCTGGACGGAAAAGATTTCAACGGAGAAGTGTTCGGCGACGGAAATATCTGGTCGTCGGTTGCTTCGTGGAGAGCGGATTCTACGATTCATCTGTACCACGAGCCTGTCGTTTGTTGCGGAAAAGGTTATATATATGCCTCCCAAACATTAGACTTACCTACGATCAGTAAGAAAAACAACCCGATGAAAGCTGTGGTACAATATCGGCAGGCTTACGATTTTGGAGAATATCACTGTGGCTGGGTTTCGATCGATGTGGATGTGACTTTTCCCTGGCCGGTATTGGAATGGCCTGCCGAAAAAGAAAATTTCATGTTGAGAGGCGGATCGTTCGCTACTGAGGCCGGAAGTACGGGTTCCGGTGAGATCGTGGCCGATAAGATGGCTGTATCTTACCGGGGGGATACGATATATCAAAAAATTGCGGATAGCGAAACACGCCTTCACTATGTGGGCTTTAGGGCTGGACGTTCTGTTCCGATGAAGTCTATATTGACGGGAGTGATTGCTTGCGAAAATATGCAGAATCGGGATACATCGGTCATCTGTACGACTCATCCTTATACCATTTCAGAAATCGAAAATGGAGACGACACTCCTGCCACGACCATATATGTCTGGGAAATGAACAATGCGGGTAAAGGCTGGGAAACTATGGCAAACAGCAATACCCAGAATTTAACGATAACCGAATGTCTCGTGGATACGGTTTTAAGACACGAATACAAGTTCAGGCGGCAAAGTATAGCTTCCCATGCTCAATCTTATGGAAATGAAGTAACGGTGATTGTGCCGGGCTATAAGATCAATGGAGGGCAGGGAAGTTTGCAGATAGGTTCATTCGATTCGTCCATAGAACTGACTACCTTATTGGGTGCTGCGGGAGATGTAAAAGTGGATTGGCGTTTCAATGCTTCCGATGCCTGGACGAATTTAGACAACCAGATAGGAGTGACAGACAGCAAGGTATATCTGAACCGGAGCGATTTTGTCTCTAAAATCCCGATGAACGACGGTGGTGTTTGCCGGATTCTGGTAACCGTGACGCTCGACGGATGTGTGTTTACGAAAGAACTGGAACTGGTGATCAAGACAGCCGCTTCTGCTTGTCCTTCTTCGGTGGCGGATGCTGACGGCCGCACTTATCCTGTCGTGCAGATCGGTGGAATGTGCTTAATGAAAGAAGATTTAAAAGTATCTGTGGACGGTGCATCTACAGGCGGGTTATATACCTGGGCGCAAATCGAAGCGAAAGGAGACGCTTTATGTCCGGAGGGGTTCCATATCGTTACTCAGCAGGAGTGGGATTACTTATGGATGCAGAGTGCCGTATATGGAGAAAATGCCACTTGTGAGGTGGGGAGAGTCGATTACATTTCGAGTAGCGATCCGTTTGGCTGTATGTGGGGATGGGGACTTTTCGATCCGGGGATCGACGTATTCCTGAATAATATCGGATTTAATACGGGGTACTTCAACAGTACGCGTAAAATATATGAGGGATGGTGGGCTGCAGGACCGATCGGAAAATATGTAAGAATCGATTATGATGTAAACGATCATGATTATGGTTGTTTCTCCACATTTGCCGACGATAGCGATGTACAGAGCGGAATTTATAACAGTGGCGGGCGTCCTGTGCGGTGTATTAAAAAATAATGAATAAAATATAAATGCGAATGAAACGCTTTTTAGTGAGTGTCATGTTGATGTTTTCTTGCTGGCTGGCAAGTGGGCAGGTCTATACCGGAGGAAAAGGGGATGGAGCTGCTATTTCGTGCGTTCCGCCGGTTGTGACGACATTAAGCCAAACATCTTTTACATGTGTTTCGGATACCATCGTTCTGGCAGTACATGCTACCGGGACTAATTTGAAATATAGATGGCAGAAACAGGGAGCGAATTTTTTTGAAGATTTACTGCCTCAGGATCGTTATCTGGGATTGGGAACGGATACTTTACGTATCGTTAATCCGACAAGCGTTGCAGATTCCGGTTATTATCGTTGTCTGGTAGAAAATAGCTGTGATGAAGATATCAGTGAGGTGTTCTATATCAATTTAAACCGGGCTCCCTGGGTGGTCAATCCGATGTCTTTGCACGACTATGCGCAGGGTGTGTGTGTCAATACGGGATCGGTAAATTTGATCCCGACCTTCGGCTCGGAGAGGAACGATGTGAGATATGCCTGGAAACGGATCGATACATTGAGTGGGGTGACGACACTCTTGCCGGATACGCTCCGGGATTTAAAAGTCAGTCTTGCCGGGCCTGCGGAAAATGCGGAAGGATTATATGTGGTGACTGCTTATAACGAGTGTGGAATGGCTTCCGATTCTGTTTTCCTGCCTGTTTATAATCTGCCCATGGTCGAATGGACAAATATTATTGTCGATGGAGTGCTTTCCTGCTGTGAATTTGAAAACCTGACTTTAAAGGCGAAAATTTCCGGCGGCGGATCGTATTTCTGTTATTTACAGAAGATTTATAGAGATTTTGGTGAAACGGATTGGCAGATAGAATACGATTATTCTTTGCCGGCTCCTTCTTTTCCGATCAATATGGTTTCTGTGGCAGAGGGTGGTTTTTATCGCTGGGCTGTTTATAACGAATGTTCGGACGAGCCGTCTTATAGTGATATTATAGAGCTGAAAGTCGAGAAGAAACCGAGCTTTGTTTATCCGCCGGCAGAAGTGTACCTGTTTCCGGCAGACACTTTAGTGTGTGAAGGCGGTATGGTGGAATTGATGTGCAAGGCATCCGGTAGCGGAACCAAATACTATTGGACGAAGGATGGAGTTAGAATAGCGGATTCCGACACGAATCGGCTGATATTAAGAGATATAAAAGAAGAAGATGCAGGAAATTATTTTTGCGTCGCTTATAATAACTGTTCCGAGAGAGTGACCAGCCGGTCTATTAAAGTGAGAGTGAATTTACGGCCCCGCTTTGACCGCGATCCCTTTATGAAGCGAAAAGCCTGTGTGGGCGATTCTGTTACCTATTTTAGTGTTATTCCGAGAGGCAGCGATCCGGGGTACGATAGTTTGCGCTGGTATTTGAATCGCCAGCCTTTATACGATAACGGGCATTTTGAAGACTGTACGTCGGAAGATTTTAAAATAAATTATATCGGAGAAAAAGACCTGGGGCTCTATCAGGTAGAGGCTTACAACCAGTGTGGAGGAACAAAGAGCGAGGTGTTGAATTTGATGGAATTGGCAATCCCGGTATCTTTTAAAAAGGGTGTCGGGGGCTACGATGCCTTGTTGTGTGCCGGAATGGAGCAGAAACTGTCTGTCAGTGTCACGGGGTCTGCCCCTATCCATTACAAATGGGTATTAAATGAACATTCGTACGAAACCGACACGAACTATGTAAAAGTTCAGGGACAGGATGTGGTCGATTTGAATAAATACACCGTTTTTGCGTATAATGTCTGCGGAACGGCGGTAGATACCGGGTGGGTGAATGTCGAAGTATTTGAACATTACGATTTTTCCGGAGAAGGAAAATATTGTGCGGGACACGATCCTACGGGTAAACTGACCCTGAGCGGTTCTTCCGATACGCTGGTCTATAACCTGTATCGTGATTACGGTATTTTGGTAGATAGTAAGCAGGGGACGGGAGGTCCTTTGAAATTTGAAGATATGGAGGGAGGATTCTATTACATTATGGCAAAGAATCCCAAGACGGAGTGTGAGCAGGAAATGAACGGAAGGCCGTTCGTTGAAGAACAGGATGCTCCTAAAAAGACAAACTTTTATGTGTCTTCCTATTATTGTATGGGAACGACAGGCGCAGAATTGGTATTGACGGAATGGGAAAAAGACGTGCACTACCAATTACAGCGCAATCAGGGAAGTGGTTTTCAGGATGTGCCTTACTCTGCCTTTACGGGAGGTGTGAGAATTTTTGCCGTTCCGGAGTTGAATTCTCCGGAGGACGGGCAGCCCCGGATTTATAAAGACATGGATTTCGGTCGCTACCGGGTGGTTGCCACGGGAGTGAACGGATGTACCACGGACATTGTCCTGGAAGATTCTATTTATATGCTGGAAGCTCCTTCCAGACATCATTTACAGGCTGTGCATGGCGATACGGTAAATTGCCGGATCGTGCTTTCGGATGGAACGGTGTACATGGATTCCACCCAGCTGGAAGTGGATCGTTTTATCGAAGGCGCCACTTATACTTTATATAAGAATGGAGTTCCTGATCCCGATAAACAGCCCGACCGGACTTCTCCGATCGGATGGGCGCATATCAATGAGGGGGAATATTATGTCTTGGTGGAAACCAGGGAAGGATGTACCGGAACAACCAATAAAGTCAGAATTTATAATGTGGATGCTCCCAAACAGCAAACACTTTCGGCAAGCGGAAGCCTTTGTGCCGAACTGGATACGGATGTCACGACTAAAACTTTAACGATAGACGGAACCGAGGCCGGGGTAAAATATGAAGTGTATCGGGAAACTCCGTTTAAGTTATGGGAAACTTTTACCGGAACCGGAACTTCTAAGGATATCTATATCCCGGTGCAAAAAGCGACCTATTATGTTACGGCAACGGACCCGACGGGTAAATGTAAAACTACCTTTAAAGATAACATCACCGTATTGGCGAGTAATTTCCAGGTGGAAACGAATCCCGCCGATATATATCTGGATTCAAAAGGCTTGACAGCGTGGTTGCACGTGGATATTACGGGGTCGTATGTACAGCCCTTGAACGTCGTTTGGGAAGACGAATCCCAGTTACAGCAGACCGGAGTAATCACCTCGCCTAATACGGAATATCATAAACAATATTATTGGCCGTTCTGTCCTTGTGCCGAAAAGCACGATTATTGGGGCTCCGATTGGGTTCACATGTATTCTCACGGTCCGCAGTGTAATGCTACGAATTGTCCTTATTTATACCACGCTTATAAACCGGCCGAACATGGCTGTGTGTATATGGGCACGGAATACAACACTTGGGAATGGGGTGGTAAAAGACCTTGGTACGATTTGTATTATTGTCGGGACCAGATTCAGGATGACCAGCAGGAAATTTTTTACGAGAACGACGAATCCAATCCTTTCCGGAATCGTCTCACGACTCCGGTGAACGAAGATCGTACGTATAAAGTGACGGTAACCGACGGTGCGGGCTGCGTGCACGAGGATCAGGTCACGGTGAGAGTATTGGGCGGAAAGCTCCGAGCCGAAATTATGAAATCGGAAGTTCATAAACATTATGAATATCCGTTCTGTCCTTGTGCGGCACAGCATCGCGGAGCTCACTATTGCTCTAAAAATTGTAACGACCAGAATTGTATCCGGCTTTATCATGCCCACAAGCACGAAGGGTGTACGAAACGGAAAACGGAATACATAGAATATCGCGGAAGTTACCGGAAATACTACGACCTGTATTATTGCTGTACGGAAGAGAGGGCTGCCGATACCATTGTTTATAAGAATGATGAGCTGTTTTTCTGTTCTCAGGCTAAGGGTGGGGATTACACTTACGATAAGACATGGTCGTTCTATGCTCCGGGATATGCCGATGCGACTTGGGGAGATTTCAAGGGCGATACGGTGATCTTCCAGGCAAAACAATCCGGCTGGTTGTATCTGCGGGTGACCAGTATGGGACAGGAAGTGAAAGATAGTATCTGGATCGAAGTATATCGGCGCCCGTTCACCGCTTATATTCAGGACGAGGGTGGAGTGAACCGTATCGATTCGCTTTATCTTTGTAAAGGTGAGGAAACCAAGCTTTATGCTTACACGTCGGGAGGAGATAACCCGGTAACTACGGTGCAGTGGTGGGGCGACGACTACGAAGGGCCTAAGGCAGGCTGGTGGATGTTTACGCCGGAAAAGAGTGGCTGGTTTTATATGACGGCAACGAACGACGACATTATTATAAAGGATAGTGTATATATTCTCTTGCGGGAACGCCCTGCAAAACCGATTGTGGAAAATCCGGGGGGAAGATGTGTTGCGCCAGGTAATGCAGAAACGATAAAAGTGCAGAGGCCTACGGTTGCCGGGGTGAATTATATTCTGGAATATAGTACGGATAACGGAGAAACTTTTGTCGAAAAAGATAGATACGACAATTCCAGAGGGGGAGCGATATCGTTTAAAGTGGATAATCCGGTCCGGGATGCCGGAGTGTATCGGGTGAAAGCCGAAAGCGTAGCGGGCGATCATCACTGTCCCACTTATTCCGATGTGATCGAGTTTATTACCCCTCCTTCACACGATGAGATTACATCGCTGAAATATTGTGAGGGTGAACAGCTGACCATTCAGCTGAATTCGACGAGTGCGGATATGTCTTATTCTATCCTTTCGAATGCGAACGTATTGTTTGAAACCATTACTGCGCCTGTCGATTATTTCACCAAACCGTTTGGCGCCGGAACATACAAGATCGTTTACAGGCATAACGGGCATTATCCGTTTGAGAACGGATTGACGGGAAGTTGTGCCGATACCGTGGATATCGAGATCAAAAAAGTAGAAAAGCCTTTGCAGGTAGATGTGGTTGTCAATGACGGAGCAGGAGCTTGCGAAGGATTGAATGCCAAAATAGCGATTCCTTTGACGGAAAGAGGAGTGACCTATTTCTTGGAATCACCTTCCGGTGACCGGATCGATCTTTTTGTGGGCGATGGTAAAGCACTCGAAACCACCATTTCAGGACGTTCCTACGGGACTTATCAGGTGATGGGAGAACGGGACGGATGCCCCACGCTGGTAAATTGGTTTACATTCAATCGTAATCCTAAGCCGGTCGTTCAGGAAGATGTATATTATTGCTATCCTTACGGAAAATTGTCTGCGGGTGAAGGGGTTGAATTGAAATACGACCGCCTGGAAGCAGACGTAACTTATACCCTGGAACGCGAAGGACGAGTCGTAGCACAGATAGAAGGACCGGGAACAAAGAGCTTTACAAATATAGTGCACGGAAAATATACCGTGTTTGCCCGTCACAATGAATCCAATTGCTTCAGTTCTACAACTTTTACCGTTACGGCGGAAGAAGCGCCTAAAGACTTTACTCTTTACGCCGCCTGTGAGCAGGAAAGAGTTATTAAACTAAAAGGAAGTCAGGTCGGTAGAAAATATGAATTATACCGGGATACGGCACTGATCGACTCCTTGCAGGGAACGGGTGACGAACTGTCGTTCGGTGCACACAATGAAACCGGGATATATACTGTCTTGGCTACAGATACGAGAACCGGATGCACTGCTTGGATGAACGGTCAGGTACAGATTACCGAACTGGCGATTTGTGACCTGATCCAGGAACGTCCTACTTGTTCCGTGACTTCTCTCACCGACTTGATTTATCCGTGTAGTAGTCCGGGGTGGTCTTACTATCTAAAAGATATTACGACGACCGATACCCTGATGAGCGATATTATCGTGGGAAATGGTGCCGACATTCGTTGGTCGAGTGTTGGGCCGCGAATGATCAAACCGTACTATGAACGGCGTGTTTCTAAAGATTCTAAATACATTCTTTACGGACGGGATGTTTGTGGCGACGTAGCTTTGGATACGATCATCGTTGGAGTTACTCCGACAGCATCGGGAAAACTATCTACCGAAAATACAGCCAATACAACCATAGAATCCTGTGAGAACGAGTTGGAAAATTTGTATGTATCACAGACGACCGCAGGCGCTGATTATGTGCTGATCGGTTTGAAGGACAACGGATACCGTGATTCTTTAACGTTTTATCATGCCGATGCCGCTTCGACGGATAGAATATTCCTGGGAAGTTACAAAGCTTACAACGAATACCGTTTGGTTATGGATTATAAAGGTTGTTCCAATATGCAATCTATATCCGTGAAATATAAACCGATGCCGCATTTAACCGGCTTGACGGGGCAAAGCATTTGTAATAACGAGGGAGAATTGATTGTGGAATTGATCAATAAAGTGGAGGATCAGAACTATTACCTTTATATCGACAGCAAAGAAAATCCTGTGGATACGATCACTTATTTGGATGCAGGAATCATGACATTTAAACCGCAAACCGAGAACGGGCGGTATTGGGTGATTGCTGAAAATATAGAAAGATTGGGAGGCGGATACGCCAGAGAATGTCGCGATACGATGCAGCCTACTTTTGCCATCGGTCAGGCTCCTCAGGCTTATGAAATCACGCGTTATCCTGAATATGACCAGGGCAATATTTACCTCTGTAAAGGGGATACGGGACAGATTATTTTGGGAAGAACCGAGAAAACGGTCGAATATGCCTTATGGAAAGATGGAGTAGAATATTCCGACCACAGGCAGTTCCGGAAAGACGGAGGAATGCTTTCTTTCCCTGTTGCCGAATCCGGAGTTTATTCTGTTGTCGGATATTTGGGAACCTGCCAGCAGGAAATGCTGAACACGATCACCGTTTATGTCGATACCATGCCGGATCTGGAACTTTATGATACATATTATTATTGTAAAGGGGCGGAAACGGGTGCAAAGATCGAAGTGTATGGAGCACCTTACTTATGTACTTTCGAATTGAGGGATGGAGGTTTAGGTTCTCCGGCATTGGAATACGATACGGTTCGTTTTTATCATGGGGATGGAATCAGTGATACGATATCTTTCAATCACCTTTGTCCTGCGGGAGAAAAATACGAATATATACTGACCTTCCAGACACGTGGCGGTTGTCGTCGTCACCACAAATTCGATGTGGTTGAAGCCGTACCGCCCACTAATTTCGATGTGATCAGCACGGCGAATGCCGTTTGCGAAGGGGAATGCACCAGCTTTGCCGTTGTCGGCGATCAGAACAATGTGGAATATTCTTTAATGAAAGTAAGTGGTAGCGGTGACTACGAGTACCATGATAATTATATTTTGGGCTGGGGAGACCGGGACACCTTGTGGTTCCCTTATCCGGTGTGCGAACGGGGGGAATATTATATCACCGCGACCTACTATTCACGGCCTCAATGTGTAACACATTTGAAAGTGAACGGAATGGATACCGTACGTCTTTTGGATATGGACACGATCCGGGAATGTGAATTTGAAAGCTATAATGTTCATTATTGCGCCGATACAAAATTAGGTGGAACGATTAAACTGCTCAACGCCCAGCAGGGAGTGAAGTATTATCTATGCCGGGAAGGCATGGACCCGAATCATGTGGGAAATATGTGGCAGAAAACTTGTACAGTGGAAGGTGAAACCCTGGAATGGGAAAACATTCCTTCTACGAAGGTTTGTGACGGAGGCGATTTCGATGTGTCCACTCAATACCGGGTGTTTGCAAGGAATACGGTTAGTCAGTGTACGAAATGGATGAAAGGTCCGATTGAAGTTATCGCTGACAATAGTGTTACGATAAGTGCAGTAACTTATCCTTATTATGAATTCTGTGAGGGAGAAGGCGTGTTGCTGAAGGCAAGAGCCGAGGGCTGTGGATTGTCGTACGAATGGTATCGGGTAGGAACCACTTCCGGTGCGATTTCAGTGGGACGGGATGCAGACTTGAAAATCGGAGCTTCCGGAAGCTATTATTGCAAAGTGTCTAATACTTGTGGAACAGCGGAAACACAACCTAAGATCACTGTGAATGTCAAAGACTCTACGAGTTTCAATCCGATGGGTATAAAATACCTTTGTGAAGGTTCTACCGACATGATCCATAGTGAATTCTTCGGTGTAAATGATGGAGATTACATTTGGTATAGGGCGGAGAATCCGAGCCGGGTATTGAGTACGCGCCCATGGTTAGAATTTACCAATGCTACCATGGCGGATCAGGGTTATTATGTATGTGTCGGCGGCTCTGTAAGGAAAGGTTATTGTAATGTTTATGCAGATACTGTTTTTGTGCAGATAGAACGGCATGTCGATAGTGCTGCATTGGTATTGAAATACGATACGATTTGTTCCGGGACGACCAAAGCAATGTCTGTAAATCTTACCGGCTATACGGTTCAATGGTATTTTAACGGCGAAGAGATTCCGGGAGAGACGACGAATGCTTATTCCAAGACATTCCAGACGGGTGATGCCGGTCTTTATTCCATAAAGATCAGTGGAATGTGTGGAGATAGAGACCTGATTCCGATTTATAAAATCGCTGTAGATACGACGATAGAGTATTTGGGATACCTGGAAAATAAATACCTCTGCTCATCTTCGCCTTTGCAATTATCGGTGAGAACTTCGCCGATGGCAGGCGTACGGTATGTATGGCAGGAATTGATTGCAGGACAACCGGCAAAAACGGTAGGTTATAAAGCGGATACAACGGTTGTTGTACCGGAGGGTGTATCCCATGTAACTTATAGGGTTTATTATTACAATACCTGTAACGACTTCACGACGAGCGCTTATAAAGATATGGAAGTCGAAGTCGCTACTAATATCAAGCATACGACACCGTGGCCGGAAGAAATGACCTTCTGTGAAGGTGATCCTGTCAGTGAAGACGACCGGAAATTGGCGGTGACTTTAACCGGAACGATGATCTACGATTATGTTTGGTTATTTACTCCTGCCGGCTCTACCCAGATAGATACGGTAGCCAGAGGAGAACTGATGGATTCGTATATCGTGCCGAACGACCACACGAAATCGGGACTTTATTCTTGTGTCGTGAGTACCGATTGTGGAAGGATCAAGTACAAATACAGCACTTGGGTTCGGATAAACACTCCGGCTACGATTATTACCGATTTGTCCGCTACGGCAGGCAAGATGTGTGAGGGAGCTTTCTATACGCCTTCCATCACCGCAACGGGTAGCGATTTGCAGTTCCGTTGGGTACTTTATCGGCAAGACGGTACAGTGGATACGATATCCCGGGGTATCGGATATGAATGGGAGGATTCGAATAGTTTATTCCTCGAAACGGAGGAAAAATATGCCGGGGATACATTAAGATGTATTGTCTATAATAATTGCGGCAGAGCTGTTTCTACTCCGGTGATCCTGGAAATCGAAGGTAAAAGGACAATCGACGTGAAGCCTGAAACATGGGTATGCTATGACTCGACGGCTACCGTATATGTGAGTGTTTTGGATAGCCATGGGCATCCATATATGGCGGGAGCCTGGAGTTATGAACTCTACCGGGATGATTACGACCCGATAGCACGGAGTGTGACCGCCGGATTCTCGAAGGATACTGTAACCGGATTGTTGCCGGGGGATTATGTCATAAAGAGCTTTAATGACGGCGTATGTAATTATGCCGGCAAGGATATGGCGATCTTTAAAATATCGGAGCGGGCTAATTCGTCTGCTACGCTGACATTGCCGGGTGGAAAACGGGACACGACCTTGTGTTCCGGTGCGGGATTGCCCCTGTTCGCCAAAGTGCAAGGAGGTACTGGCCCGTTTGAAGTGACGATATGGCACAAAACCGCTGCGATGACCGACTGGGAAATTTACAATGAATGGGTGAATGTAAATCCGTTCTATGTAGAAGCCATCGATATGAATAAGGGATATGAATATACGATCCCGGCATTTAGAGCCGCCCAGTATAAGGTGACGATAAAAGACCTGAACAACGGGGTGACGATGGACGACGCTTGTCCTGTCTTCATGATGGACTCTGAGATTCTCAATGTGAATATTGTAGAGAAATCGACGGTGAATTGGAAAGTGCCTATCGGAGATGTAAATTACGGACATTGTAACCTGCCTATTAATCTGGTATCCGTATTAGGGCCTACGCCGTCGAATGGAATATTCCATATCACGAAGCAGAATCCGGGAGCCCCTGCCAGCCCAACCGTTCAGCGGGATTGGACAGAACCTTACATTTTGCAAAGCGATGGGCCGGGCATCTATGAAGTGACGTATTCCACGGGTGGAGTATGTAACGACGTCACTCTGTATCCGGTGATATTTACCATCGATTCAGCGCCTTCGGCAAGAATGATACCTTTGGATACGATTATATGTACCAGCAATACACCTCCGCATGTATATGTGGAAATGCATGGAGCCGCTCCGTTTAAATACCTGAGAGTGGAAACCAGCAGGCTTGGACGCGATGGAGTTGTCGATCCGTTTGCCACTCCGGGATGGGAAGGGGGAGACCCTGTGGGGACAGTGCTCGATTACCCGCGTCAGAGAATTCCGTTCTACATTTCGGCGAACGACTCTGTTGTCCAATATGTCGTACGGGATTTGGTCGATGCCTATGGATGTACGCTGACCGGCCAGCAACCGGGAACGGCGATTACTATAAGTCAGTTGCCACAGCTGAAAGTAGAAGGTTCGCATCCTGCATACGGCAATGGATATTGGAGCGATGTGACCTCTGTCTATAATTTGCCGGAAGGGGATAGCGTGAAATTCCGAGTATCGCTGACCTATGGAAAAGCACCTTGGAAATTAAAGTTATTCCAGGGAGAAAGCTTGCCGATTTACGGTGGGCCTGCCGAATACATTGTGCATGCCAAAGATACGGTTATTGTAGTCAAGAGAGAGGGATACTATGTATTCGATTGCCAGGATCAGGTAGGATGTTCTATGGCTTCGAGCGGGACGGTTACGAAACGTTTGGTGTTCGCTCCTTCCGGATTCCTTAAGATCGAAGGCTTGTATTTAGGTGGGGCGATGGCGGGATATATCAATACGAATATCACTTCATCCCAGTTAGCCGCAGGTTTGATGAGTTCTTCACTCTATGCGCAGGGAGTATTGCCTGATTACGGCTTAGCCGGCATCGTGGCGACCAATCCGGGCATTGAAACGAAATTTATCGATTGGGTATTTATAGAAGCCCGTAAGCGGAAAGATGACGGAACATGGATCGTTGCGGCACGCGATACCTGTATGCTGTTGAATAACGGTAGTGTCGTGGCGCGTAACGGCAGTAGAACGATAGAAATGAAGGGAACGGGTACGTATGGAGATACTTACAACATAGCTATTTTCCACAGGAACCATTTACCGGTGATGACGAAAGCGCTACAGCTCACGGCAGCCGGAGCCGCTCCTGTTGTGGTACAGTTCGGTATCTATTCAAGCAATTTCTGGTTGGAGAGTGCAGACAGCAAATTGGAAGAACACGTTTGGGATATTGCCACCTTTAACGGTTATAATAAGCTGTGGGCGATGGCTCCGGCATATACGGATATCAATAAAATAGCTCAGTTGGTTAGTATGTCGAACCCGAACGCCGCGTTCTTTAAGCGGACTTCAAGCCCGTCTTATAGTCTTTATGATGTAAATTTTGACGGTATCGTAGATTTCCCGGCCGGATATTCGCCTTCTATCGATCAGTTGGATAGTTATGGATCGAGCGAGGACGCCTGGCTGTTGTATTTGAACCGTGACCGGTTCTCGGAGATCGACCCGATTCCCTAAAAATGGACAAAAAAGACGATTTTTAATAAAAAAATATTAACTTTGTCATAAATAAAGTGTATAGAATGTGTATAAAACCCATTAAATGGTTGTGTTCCAGTATGTTGCTGGGGATATGCCTATTCCTGTTACCCACACAGGAGGTGTCTGCTCAGATTTATACCGATTCACTGACGTTTAAAATTGACAGTGCAAAAATTGATGGAGAATTTTTGACATACTCTGTTATGTTTTGGCGTACAAATAAGGATTGGCGGGGGGGAGATCCCGTGATCGCTTCTATTCAGGACACTACTTTAGGAAATACCGACCTTTATTTTTGGATTGAAAATGTAGTTTTCGATACCAGAACTGCTCCACAGATTGAACGTCATCATCCCAAAGTGGATGTACCTGTGTCCGGTCCCTGGGCGACACCCGGAACGAATCTTCTGGATATCACGGCGAGATACTATGCCCGCCGTTTTGCCATATCCCTGAAAAACAAGACGACAGGATTGAACAACGGGATGGGAGTCGTGGAAATTCCTTATATGCAGCCGACGGAACTTTGCCAGATTAAAATGCGCATGAGCAATCCGGCCCAGAATCCGGGTTTATATTGGGATACGCTGGCTACCGGTGGACAATCTACTATCGGAGAGCCTTTGATCCTGACCTATGAAGGTAACATTAAAATGAATCCCGATAAAGACATCATCCTGGTGGATCATACCGAAAAAGTGTATGTATGTGAAGGAGGTGAAGCTAAAATATGGGCAAAAGGGCATTCGGCCGGCGACCAGTTGAAAATTGCCTGGTATATGTCGGATAAACCGGATTGTATCGAGCAGTACAAAGCCGGAAACGGTGTAAAATTTTATAGCGATATAACGGGTAACGCCGTGTCGGGACAGGTACATGTGGTCGATGTGGCGAACTCCGCTAAATGGGGTAACTTGTCCTATCATATCGCTTGTGCGAACGATGGTTTGGAAAGGGTGGATACGCTTCATGTTATGAATGTCCCCCTGTCTATGGATAGTGTCTATTTTCAGTGTGAACTGTCCGATCCCTCCACCGGCTCTGCTCCCCGGACTTCACTGGACGGGAAAACACAGGTCTTGATCCTTGAACGGATCCAGGGATGGCTTGCAACCTCTTCGCCTTCCAAACGGGCGGATTATTTAACCACGAACATCGGAGCTCATGATCGTACGGATACGGTCATGAAATGTCCTTCTACGGGAGCGATCGTTTCGTTTTTCTTCTTCGGGCCTAAGTGCAACACGGATAAAGATGTGATCGGGAACAAAATGGTGGTAAATTATGTGTGGAGAGACGCTTTAGGAAATGCCGGAGAAGGAGATGCCGATGTAACTACATGGCAGGTTGTGGCGGGACAAAATGCTCCTAACGGTAAATGTCTGTACCGGGGGACTCTCGTTACTGCCGATTCGATTACCGATAAATTGCTATGGATACAATCTATTGCGACAGAAAGAGGGTGTATGAACGGAGGGGCTTATGCTCCATACGATACGGTTTATATCCAGGATATTCCTCAGGACGAAACATTGGTCGCTGTCATTACCGATACTACGCTTTCTGTGGGAGAAGTTTTTAAGTTGAACTCTGCTTTTTCAGAATACGAGCTGAAACAGCCGGCATTGGGGACTTTGAATACTTTTACCAAAGAATATACGGCTCCCAATACCTCTTGTTCGAATCCCGACGGTTGCCGGGACACGATCGTATATCGCTATAACGTGAACGGTGAAGACGGTTCGACCTGTAAAATGGAATTCGAACAGGTAATAAACCTGAGCTCTCTATACTATTTAAGTTTGAAAGTCTTATTGGAAGGGGGATACACATTCTCTTCGAATTCGGATATGTATAGTGACCTATCGGTAATTTTTAAACGTAATGTGGGCGGGCATTTTGAATCTCCTTACAACACGGAGACCTGTGCCGCTTTGCCTAATATCGGAGGAAAAATTATCGACTGGGTGTGCATTCAATTGCGGGATCCTTCTAATGTGGGTAGTTTGTTTCAGGCTGTCGATACCGTTTCCGCTTTCTTGCGGGAAGATGGGATGGTATATAGTTTGGACGGCAAACCTTATTTAACCTTTAAAGACCTTCCTCAAAGTAATTACTATGTTGTTGTGGAACATAGAAATCATCTTGGAACCATGTCGAGTTCGGCTGTTTCTCTGAAAACATCCTCTACTGATGCGACGGCTTCAGTCATGGCCGATTTCACAGCTCCGGCTTTCAATTATGTGAATATGGGCGTGTCTTCCATATTGCCTTATGCTCTTTTAAAAGATGGAAGGGCTGCATTACACCTTGGGGATGTGGATAAGGATGGGATGATAGGGTTGAGTGATGCCAATAAAATATTGACAAATCAATTTTCTGGAACTTACAGTAAATATGATATCAATTTTGATATCGACGCTAATATTGCGGATTATAATAAGACACGGTCTAAATTTTCTGCGGGTAACCCTGTTCAACATTATTGATCGACTATGAAAAGATATATATTCATATTGATTTTTTTACTGGGATTTATAGAATTACCTGCGCAGGTATTCTATGGAAAGGAAAATATTCCGACCGAGGCAGATTATTGTGGAGGAGAATATGGCTCTAACTGGGACAATGCGATAGAAGTATGTTTGGAGAATGCAAAGATTGAAGGAGACTATTTTGTTTTTGATATTGTTTTTTCCAGAATAGCAAGATGGGCTTTAGTTAGTAATTCACGTCCTATTACAACACTTTTCGCTACCACCTTATCGTTCGATTACGATAAAACGGTTTTGAGTACCAATGTTAATGATGTCTCTTTTGTATTCGACCCGGTTTGGGACCCCAACACATCCTGGTGTTCAATGACCAAAGACCTGGTGGATAACCCCTCGTTGGGAGATCATTACCTGGTATTAAATGTGATGGATATGAGCGATGGATATGTATTTTCTGCTGCAGGTGCTTATTCTCGTTTTGGACAAGTGCGTTGGAAAATACAAAGTGGTGCTTCGGGAAAAACGGGGATTGCCTTGCGAAAATCCGATACTCCTCGAGGTTCTGCGGGAAGTTTAGTGGTGAGTACCTCCAATCAGCCTGCCTGTGTGGTTCAGTCTGGTAATGCAGATGTACAAATCGGAGACGACACTCCCGATAGTCCTAAAATTACGCTTCTTGCCAGTTCGGATAAAGCTTGTGCCGGAATGGAACAAACTTTTGTAGCTACTGTGACAGGAGATTACGACGACATTGTCTGGACATTGGAAGACAATGCTGGAAGTGCTGCGGGTGCAAGTGTGGGAACCGTAGTTTCTAACGCGAAGGGACAGGCTACGATTACGTGGGCTGCCAATGTAAATGGCACCTATAAACTCTGCGGAGTACCTAAATTGGCAGGAGCTGCCGATGGTGATAAATATTGCCAGACGATTACGGTATATCGTGTTCCGACTATTACGCTGGCTTATGACAACAGTAAAACCTGTGCCGGAGAAACGGTGATTTTAACTCCGCAGATTTCTAATGGCGGAGCGCCTACCAATGTGACCAACGAACTTACAGGTTTTAACTGGACGATCGGAACGGATCCCACTTCGAAAGGGCACTCCCTGACTTATACCGTTGCTTTACCGGCGGTACAGACGGCGTATAATTTCGAAGCGGTGACGAACGATGCCGGGGCTTGTCCGGTGAATGCCTCCATTAATTTACAGGGAGGATCTGCTCCGGCAATCGTAGATGCTTCTATCAAGAAAGAATTGCCATTGTTGGGAATAACGATGTCGGGCAATACCTATTATAAGGGAGATATGATTAAATTGAGTGTTGAGAGCAATCCTAATTACTCATACGAATGGAAATTGGGCTCCACTTCGGTAAGTGCCACCGATTCCTATACGATCACTTCGGCAACGGCAAATTCATACATAGGTAGTGTAGTGGTTACCGATAAAAACACGACTTGTTCTGCGACAGCGAACTTTAATCTGACACAGGATCCGGGTGGTTGTGGTATTGTGGCTGGTGTTACGGATTTAAACGGCAGTGCGTCGCCTACGATTTGTACGAACGGAGTTGCTTTGTTAAAGGCAAAGGCCACTCTGACCTGCCCCGGAACTGCTTCGGGAAATTTTGTATTGAGCTATGCCTGGTATAAAAAAGAGGGAAGCAACTGGGTACGTCAGGATTCTATTCGTGCCGTTGAAAACAATGAAAATATATTTGCTGCGCAAAGTGCGGGAGATTATCAGGTGAGAGTGTACACCAACCGGGGTATGAGTACCGCTCAGATTACAGTGACAACCAGTGGAAGCATTGCATCGGGCGATGTGGTGACGACCGAAAGCCCATTGACTGTGAAACGTGGGAATACAACGATATTGATAGCTAATAGCAGCGTGGCGCAAAGTTATCTTTGGATGCCTGAAGATATGTTTGCAACCGGAGGGAATAAGGTGCAGTACCCGGAAACCAAGGCAATAGAAGAAAACACGGCATTTAAAGTGTACGCCACTCATTATGACGGATGTATTTCAATGGCGACAACCCAGGTAAACATCGGGGAAAGTGGCTTAAAGGTAACGGCGGAAGCTGTTGGAAATCCGGTATGTGACAAAGGGAAAGCCCGTATGATAGCGAAAGTCGAAGGGGGAAGCGGACACTATTCTTATAAATGGACAGAGGATTCTTACTCTTTCGGTTATTCTACCACCGGACAGGAAGCCGTTATTTATATTGACGAAGGGAAGACTTTCTCTTTGACAAGAGTTGTCGTGGTTACCGATTTGACAACCGGTAATAAAGGAATCGGTTCCGTGCAGGTAAATGTTTTGAATTTGCAAGGTCCGGAATTGAGCTTTAAAGGATTGGCTACCGGGGGATTGGTATGTCAGGAACAAACGGTAAAGGTTGAAAATGCGAACTCTACTGCGATAGCATCTTATGACTGGTATATAAAGAATAATACCACGAACGCATATACCACCAAATTAAATGCCGGGCCGGAATATACATTTGCCGACCGCGGTGATTATACGGTATGGGTAGCCGCTAAGACGAATGCTTCTACTTATTGTTATTCCGATACCGCAAATGCTAAAGCTTTTGTTTCGGTGAAAGGTTTCGATCTGGCATGGACGGAAACTCCGGCAAGTGCATATATGAGCGGACAGACCTTGAAGGCTGCCGTAGAAGCTACGAATGGCAGTGGATATAAATTCACATGGGCATCTCCGGCTGGCGGAATACAAACATCTAATACTCAGAATCCTAACGAATATAAATTGGAAGGAGCTTATTTGCCGGAATATTGGTTCAAGGTAAAAGTTACCGATAACAATAATTGTGAGCGTTCCGATTCTGTCAAAGTATCGAAAAACGACCTGAACGATAACGGTTTGTTGCTGACATTGGCGAATAAAGAAGTTAATTATTGTACGGGTGGGACGGCTGTGATGAGCGCAACCGTATCGGGTGGTTCCGGGCCGTATAATTTCACTTGGTATAAAGAAGGGAGTGAATCGTCTCCTTTGCAGGGACCGGTCGAGGTTACTTCAGCGGGTGGAACGGCTGTCAATAAGTTTATTTCGACCACGGCTTTCACTGCCGATACAAAAATTGTCGTAAAAGTGACGGATGCTTCGTCGCCAAATCAGTTGATCCGTAGAGATACGGTGCTGGTGAAGAAAATAAATACGGCTGCTCCGAAAATATCTGCCGGGGCAGATAGGATGATTGCTCATGGAACGAGCACTTACCTATTGGGAACCGTAATATCGGGGAATCCGACTTCATGGGTTTGGTCGGATGCTAACGACTTAACGACAAACGGTATCAATACGGCTAATCCGCAAACCAAACCCTTGACAAAAGAAACGACATTTACGGCTTATGTGATCGATAACAACGGTTGTACCAGTACCTCGGACGACGTGAAGATCGGTGTGACCGCTCCGGGATATGAGTTAGCGGTTAATATCGATAGACCGTCTCTGTTGTGTAAGGGAAGTATTGTTACATTGGATGCTGAGGTCATACCTAACGGACGAGTAATCAACGCCTGGGAATGGGGTGCGACATTAGGCTCTATCAATAACAAAACCTTGGAAAATCCGCAATTGACAATAAATTCCGTATCGGCCGATACGAAGATGAATTTGTTGGTGATGGTAACGGACGAGAACGGGGTGACTGCAGTAGATCGCGCGACGGATATTACGGTCCAGAATACGGTAGCTCCTGAATTGCAACTGACCGGATATCTGAGCGGAGCCGGCGATTATTTATGTTCTAACGAAACGGAACTTACAGTTTCTGCAAAAGATCCCAGCGTTACTTTGGGAGCTTGTACGTGGTATGTAAATGATACGGAAGTAACGAATACGGATGGAAGCGCATATACCAGAGCAACTTATAAACATACGGTAGAAAATTCTGCTTATCTGACATTTAAGGTGTCTGCTGTGTCTTTGGCAGGATGTCCTGCTTCCAACACGATTATACAAAGCTTCCAGGTATATCCTCAGCCGAAGTTAGAATGGGATGCAGCTTCGACCTCTTCTCCGGTTCATCCCGGCGACCAGGTATCTGTTACTGCAAACCTGGTAAAGACGACTTCTGCAAATTATAAATATATATGGAAACACGAGGGACCGGCACAAACCACTCCACCTACCTATAATGACGGAGGTACTTCTGCAAGCGCAGCGACTTCTGCTACAAGTAATGTGGTATTGGCTACCGGTGCAGACGAGGATTCGAGTCCGTATTATTTCCAGGTTCGTGTTGAAGATAGATATAGTTGTCATTCCGAGCAGATTTCCAAGACTATAACTTTGGATGGGAATGCATTGTTTATCACTCTTGCTTCTAAATATGGAGACTATTGTACAGGTGGAGATGCTGTATTGGAAGCGACGACCGTAACGGATATCGACGAAAGTAATTTGGAATATACCTGGTATAAAGACGGTGTCGCCATTCCGGGTGAAAAAGGAAAAGAATTAATCGTAAAGAACAGCGATATCGGATCGGCTTATTATGTAGAGGTTACGGCTACGGATGGTTCTGGAAAAACGGGTTCTACAGTGGCTAATCCGTTGACCTTGACTGCTAAAGCGGCTGCGGCTCCTGTGCTTTCCGGAGTGGATCAGAAAATTCCGAATGGTACGAGAACAGCTTTGATGGTGAATACCAGCGACAATATTATTTCCTGGAAATGGAATCCGGAAGATAAACTGGCAGACAATGAATCTACCTTACGTTCTCCATATACGGTGATATTGAATACAGCTGAACAGAAATATACGGTTTACGGAGTAGATGCCAATAACTGTGTGGGTTCTGCCGAGGTAACTGTGGAAACAATCAATGTACAGCCTCCGGGAGGTGCGGACAATGAATTGTTCGTGAAAGTGATCCCGTCTCCGGATACGATCTGTAAAGGAAATCGTTTAGGAATCCATACGGAAGTTTGGGCTTCTGCGTCCGATAGTCCGACTTATGAATGGTTGCCTAACGATGGAAATCTGAGTGCATACAATGTGGCCGAACCGGTATTTAATCCTACCGGAGCTTCATTGGCGGCAAAGACATATTCTTATACCGTGATGGTAAGACAGGGAGCTTTGATTGCTGCTGCACGTGCGGATATCGTTGTGGTCGAAGGGGTACTGCCTAATTTGGTTGTGGATTCTGATAATAGCGGAAGCTATTGTGCAGGAAGCAGTTTAGTCGTGAAAGTACAAAACGGCGTGCCTGTGAAAAAATATACCTGGATTATTAACGGACGGGTGGATGAATCGATAACGGGGAACAGCTATACATGGCCTGCCGTACTTATGGATACACCGTATTCTGTGAGAGTGATCGCGGAGAGCCAGCAATATTGCCGTTCTCTCGATTCTGTCAGAGTGGATGAAGTGATTTCTCCGGCATTAAAACTTAGTCCGTTACAGGTGGTTGATAGCTGTGGTCAGGTCAAGATATTCTCTGATGCAGGTAGCAATGCCGATTATACATGGACATTGACCAGCGGAGATACTTATCTGCAAAAGGTAGATGGTGTAACTAAAGATACGCTTTATTTGACACAAAAAACTCCTGCATTTACGGCATCTTCAATAGAATACGGAGTGAAATTGACCGTAACGCCGAAGAGTGGTGGATGTTCGTCCGAAGGTTCTGTATCTTCTAAGGTTTATTTTAAACCGAAGGTTGAATTGGCCGCTTGGACTCCTGCCGGAGAATCTGTAGGCTTGCCTTATATTATGGCTGAAAAAGGTGCTTCCGTACAACAGAGAGTGGCTACCTATAATTATGATCAGGCCCTCAATTCGAATGTAAACTGGTTACCTGCACAGGTTCAGGGAAGTGCTACGGCTGCGATTTTGAATAACGTTCAGAAAGATGATTCTATTATCATCGTTGTAGCCAATAAGGAACTTCCTACTTGTATGACTTCGGATACCATGCCTGTATATTTGTATCCTGAAGCGCCGACCTTGAAGATCGATACCGTAAACAATAGTTTTGTAAAGGCGGGACTTTATGTGAGCGGTGGTTCCGGTGATTCTTATACCATTTGGAGCCGTATATGGGATCCTTATTGTACAACAACCAGATACACAGGAGATCAGAAATATCACAAAGAAGCTACGGCTACTAATTTACCGATGACCACCTCTATTTGGCCGGAGCCGGATATGAGCGATACGTTGAAGTATTATTATGCAACTTCAGGTAGAACGATTCAGGGACGTGCGTGGGAAGGAAAGGCTACCAGTGATACGGTAGGATATTATTTGTTCGACTTGAATTTGAACGCTACGAAAACAAGTGATAACTACATGGCAGTGTATTTTGATTTTGATAAAATGGATTGTCCGACCATGTTGGAAGTTGCCAGAAGAATCAATAAAACAGATGCACAGTTGATGATTCAGATGTATAAATTCGATTATTTAAGCCAGACTTTAAAATTGAATACATATATGGGTAGTACAGACAAGATTATGGGAACCGTGTTCACGATGGATATTCCTATGATGGTTATCAGGCCTAAGACGGCAAGTAAATTTATGCAGTACGGAACTTTGCCTAAAGTAGAGTTCAATATATTGAGAACGAATACTACGGTAAACAATGTGAATTGGATTTATACTTTACCTTCCAAAGCGCATATTTTAGAGATAGACGATTTATTTAGTTCTGACTTTACTGATGTGATGCAGCTTAACCGATGGTTATTTGATACTCAGGGAACATCATTGACAACAAAACTGCCAATAGGAACAATTACAGGTAATAAGACTGCCTTATATCCTTTACAAGTGATTGGGGTGAATTTAAGAAATACTGTTTCCGGTATGACTTGGAAATAAAATTATTGAATTGTATGAAACGAATTATTGTCACATTATTATTTGCGATAATAGCATTGTATAGTCAGAATGCGTCGGCACAGGCTCCGGCTGTTTATTTAACTTTTCAAGGATTGCCTTCCGGCTGTAATGTACAGCTTAGTGATGTAACTTGGACGGTTTCAAAAGCAAATTCGAGTGAAGTTGCGAATCCTGGAAATACGGGAGACGTTTCGTTTACGGACAATGGAGGAGGAGTTGTAATTATTTCTATAAATTTGTTTGAATTGCATGGAAAATCTCCGTTTACAGCCGGTGAGGAAGTTACGGTAGAAGCAACGCTAAATTCTCCGGCATGTGCAGCGGGGTGGAGCGGTTCGAAAAAGGTTACTTACGATGGATTTTCGGGGGTAATTTTTACGGACCCTAACGATATGATGTTTTATTTAGCAATGACGGCGCCTGCTGCGACTCCGCCTTCTATCAAGGTGAGTGGCGGACAAATTTGTGCTGGAGTAACAGTAACGACAGACAATATCACGATCGACGATGCTCCTGCCGATTTAGCGGCTAAGTATTCGATTAAAGTAGTGAATGCGGGGGGGGCAGATAAGTCTGGCGATTTTACGATAGGTGCTTTGGCTAACTCGTTGAAAATTTCTGCCAATACTGGAACGGCCGGAGGTAATTATAAAGTACAGTTAATAGAGAATGCCACATCGACGGTTGTTTCTGAAGCTGCTTTGGTGGTGGGAGCTACCCCGAACCTGGCGATTCAGGTGGTTAATGCCCAGCAAACCGATGGAGCAGCCGCATACTATTGCCAGGGTACGGGTGATAAAGAAACGGTTGCTCTGAAAGTAGGTTCCGTAGGTAGTTCATACACTTATCAATGGAAAAACGGATCGGGGACGAATGTAGGTACCGGAACGACATTGAACAATATAAAAACGGTAGGAAAGTATGAAGTTATTGCTACCAGTAATGCAGGTTTGTGTCCGGCAACTGCGTCGATTCAGGTAAATGAATATACGCGTCCGGGTGGCGTAAGCATAACGAATGCTGAAACCGATGTGTGTGCGAATACCAACAGTGGAAATACCACTTTAACGCATGGAACTGCCACAGCAGGAACAGGGGGAGGAACACTCAGTTATGTTTGGAGCGGAGGTTCTGTCAATGCTTCTACCGGAGTGGTCGCAAATTCTTCTGTAGCTACGACGGCAGCAGGGACGACTTATACCCTTACCGTTTCCGATTCGAAGTGCCCTTCGACAGCGACTCATACTTTAAAAGGGCATAAATTATCTTTGGCTTTAACACCCAATAGCGGAAGCTATACTTCCGGCACAGAGGTGGCTATGACGGCGGCTCCGACCCAGACACCTGCTGGTGCTGGAGGAACGGTCACGAATTATGTTTGGTCGGGCAGTGCATTGAAAACTCCGAGTACCTCTGCTACGGCTACTTCAACGGCGCTAACTTCGACGACTTCTCCGTTGTCTTACAAAGTTACGGCTTCCGACAATTATTGTAAAAACGTGGAGAGTAATCAGGTAACTTATACGGTGACCGCTGGTTCGGAAGTGACTATCGCTTCTCTGACCGGAGGAAGTGTGTGTGACGGTGTAGCTGGAGGTGTTTCCGTGAAGGCAACTATTCAGAAAGGCACGGCTCCTTACAATTATGTTTTATCTTCGACGCCTGCCGGGTTGACGTTTGCACCAAACAATACTCAAACAACCGGCAGTATTACTTCGGCAGCTACGGGAACTCCCGGTTCTTACCAGGTGAAATTGACTGTTACGGATGCTAAAGGTGTCGTGGTAACGAAAGAAACGACTGTTAAGATTTATGGAAAACCGACTTTGACCGGACTGTCTGTTACTGCTCCGGCTAAAGTTTGTAAAAACGACCAGATCGAGTTGGTTGCCCAGGGAGGTGCCGCTTCTACTACGGTTTTAGACCAGTCGGCTACCTTGAATTATGTGTGGTCTGCAAATGCCACACCGAGAGCCGATAAATCGAAAGCCGATGCGGTCTTAACGGCAGGTACGAACAATTATACGGTGAAGATCAGAGACGGCAATAACTGTGAAAGCGATGAGAAGGCTGTCAGCCATGTTGGTCATGAGGTGACGGTAACTGCTTTGATGGATGGCTCTGCAACTCCTTCGGCTTTTGCTTACGGTGCTGTTGCTAATTTAAGTTGTAATGTGGTATTGAACCCTTCGGCAGGCGCTTCTGAAAACGCGTGGGAATGGTCGCCGTCTGCTAAAATTAATGGAGGTTATCAATCGGCTACGGCTACTACCGTTGCTTTAGATGCCAATGGAAAATATACGGTGGAAGTGACGGATAACTTTGGTTGTAAAGGAAAAGATGACGTTTCCTATACGGTTACCGGAGGAAAATTGTCCGTAACGGCAAATGACGCTTATATATGTGCCGGTTCGACTACGGCAACCCTATCCTGTACTCCCGGAGGAGGTTCTGGCGGGACAATCGAATATACCTGGACTTCGAGAGACGGATTGACTTTCGATAATAATAAATCGGCCACTCCTAAAATTACGATGACGACACCGGGAACTTATCACGCTACGGTGGAAATAAAACAAGGAGCGCAGACGGCGACTTCAAACGAAATAGAGATCGTTATTGCTCCTCAGCCTACTTTGACGGGGGTTGGAATTTATTTGAATGGTAGTTTGGTTCCGGACGACGGAACGAGTGTATTGCCCGGTAGTCAGGTAGATATCGTTGTAACAGGAGGTAATTTACCGGCAGGTACGAAATATACCTGGACTCCGATGGATAAGATCGACGGCATATCGGTAGATCAGCTGACGGCGACCAGTAAGCCTTTGACTTTAGGAAATCCGTGTTTCAAATTGACGGTGACTAATGCAGAGGGGAAATGTCCTGCCGAAAAAGAGGCGTGTGTGCCTGTCAGTGGAACAGAATTTAAAGTGAATCTGGATGATAAGACAATTTGTGCCGGAGCTTCGACGACAATTTCAACAGCAGGAAAAATTTCGGGAGGTTCTCAGCCTTATAAAGATTACACCTGGAGTTGCGATGATCCTGCTTTCCGGTTTACGGAAAATACGGGAGGAACGTCGATTACGGTGGATCCTGCTACGGTGCCGGGGACATATACTGTGAAGTTCAATGTAAAAGATAATAAGAACAATCAGGCTCAGGATGAATTTACGGTAACTGTAAATCCAGTTCCGGTATTTGTTGCGCTGCCGGCAACCCCGCAGACAGCCCGGGTTGGAAATTCCGTTAATTTAAGTGCGTCGGCTTCTCCGGCAAATACAACGCTGACCTGGACAGGTAGTCCGATGACAGGAACTCCTACGGGACAGGGAACGGTTGCGATCGATGCCGGCCCTTTCACAAGTGCTGTAAAGACCACTTATAAGGTAACGGCAACGTTGGGTACTTGCGTAATAGATTCGGTGATTGAAATTAATGTTATCCAAAACATTCCGGGTATTACTTGTGACGTGCCCGATGTCGAAATCTGTGAAGGAGCGGGAGGAACGGTCACGATCAACGATCTGAAAGGTGGCTCTGGAAATTATGGTTTTGTATGGAGTGTAGTTTCCGGGGATATCGTACTGGGAAATATGACAGACCGTAATCCGACGATTGTTTCTGCTTCTGTAGGGACGCATCGTTTACAGGTGGTTATCTCCGATAATGCTACGGTAGATCCTGTGCCTTCGATTACTAAAAACGTAACGATAACCGTTATCGCTAATCCTGTTATTAACTCTCTGGATGTATATAATGTTACGGCAGGAGTATCGGGAACGACGGTTGCTTATGGGGATGAGTTGAAACTGACGGCTTCCGCCAGTCCGATTACAGCGAACTGTACCTGGACGGAAACAGGCAGCTCACTTGTTTCACCTAACGGTAAAGAAGTATATACCCGTCCCATGACTGCGACGACAACTTATACCGTCACCGCGACTACGACAACTTCGACCGGAAACAGTTGCCGCGCACAGAAAGATGTAACGGTGATTGTGGAAAGACCGGTGAGCGGTGCTGTCCTGGAATTGGAACTGGATCGAAAATGTGCCGATTCGGGAGAAAGTATGATATTGAAAATGAAAGCCTCCGGTGGTTCTACCTATTCTTTCAGTTTGAAGAACAACAAAGGATTAGACCAGCAATTTACAGGAGCCGGGCCCTGGCAGTATTCAATTACCTTGAATGACCAGGATACTTACTTTGTTCAAAATTTTAAGGCCTTTAAAAATGGTTTGGAAGTGACTCCGACACAGGTGAACCCGACTTCTATCGAGGCATTGTTCTATACAACTCCTGCTATAACCGTGGCGAACGGAAATGTTCAGACAGTATGCCAGGGAGATGCTTTGACCCTGACAGCAAACAGTCAGTTGAGCAATACGCAGTACGAATGGAATAATAACGTGAAGAACGGTGAAGCTTTCTATCCGAATAATTCGGGTGTTTATACCGTAACTGCAACAACAGACCAGGGATGTAAGGCTACTCAGGATGTAACCGTAACGATTATACAAAAACCGACGGTAACGATCAATGCCAATCCGCAAAATATTTGTTTGGGCGAAACGGTGCAGCTCACCGCAGGAGGAACGGCAACCGAGTTTGTTTGGAATACCGGACAGACAGGGCCTACCATCAGTGACCAGCCTAATGTCGGTGGAACCATCAAGTATGTGGTGACAGGTAAAGAATTGATAAACGGATGTGCCGATACGGCGACGACTACCGTGGTAGTGAACGAACCGCCGAAAATTCTTTCAACCACTAAAACCGTTCGTAGCATTGCGATTGGTAAGAGCGTGACTTTTGCCGTGAAAGCCAGTGGTAAAGGATTATCGTATGAATGGCAGCGCTGGACAGGATCGTCCTGGATGACGCTGTACGATGCTCCGTCCGACCAGCCTACGATTAAAGGATCGCATTCCGATACTTTAGTGTTGGGAGATGTGCCGAGAAGCTGGAACGGAACGCAATTACAATGCATCGTATCTAATAATTGCGGTGTTGTGGATACGGCATTCTTGCTGAATGTAAAAGAATGTTTCGATATTGCGGATGTGGAATGGGAAATGTGTCAGGGTATCCGTCCCGAAACCGATCCGACCGTTGCTGTAGATGGCTGGTATTGTCCGGGATCGCGTATTTCGGTTTGTGCCCGTCTGGTTTTTGATGATCCCGAAGTCGATGTGACGGATGCTGTGTATAAATGGACGGTAGATGGACTGAGCACAGACGACGGACGCTGGGGAGAAATGAAATTCTTGTCGGATTCCAGCGTGTTGAGTTGGGTTCCGCCAGCCGAATGGCAGGATAATATCACGATAGCTCTTTGTGCTTACGTAGATGGAGCCTGTGATACGGTTTGTAAGCGTTATTTGCGCTTGAAGGCGACCAAATACACGGATTTGAACTGGAAATTACGTACGTCTGTCGATCCGACACGCAAATTCTGTCCGGGGGATACGGTTTCTTTCTGGATTGATGATCCGGATAAGACCGCCGGCTTAAATCCGACATATAGATGGTATAACGATATTTTTGATTTGCAGTCGGAATCTTCGCCATATAACGAAGTGATCAGTTTGCAGAACGATAAAGTTATTCTGTCGATGGGACAGCAGAACACATGGATGAGGGTGATATTGACACCGTCACCGGAAATCTGTACCCGCGAGCCTCAATATGTGGATACGGCGTTCCTGGAAGTGAAAAAAGTGGTTGTTCCTGCTTTACGTATCGATTGTGCGGATACCTTAGCTTGTCAGGGAGATGAAATCTTCTTGAAAGCAGTATTTGAAAACGGAGGAACGAATCCAGCCTTCCAATGGCAAAGAAGTATCGGGGATCCTTTCCCGGAATGGAATTTAGGAACGGAATCTTTTGCTACGGTGAAACTGGACGAGGACGATGTATGGGTAAAATGTAGCATGAAACCTTCTGACGATGTGTGCTACGATAAGACCCAGCCGATTGTAGATGCAATCAAGATACGGGTATTGAAAGAGGAAGCTAAAGTGACGATTGCCTGCGACATGGAAAGTAAAGAACCCGGTGACGAGCTGACATTTACCTCGGAAGTGGAAAATATTCTGGGCGACTACAAATACGAGTGGATGATCAACGAGCGTTTGGCTCCGACCGGAGAAGCGGAATTGATCGGAGATGATTTCCGTCAGGGAGATGTGGTATATTGTATGGTGAGTGGTGAACGGGTATGCCAGAACCGGGTGAAATCAAATGAAATCCGGGTGGAATTCGGCAAAATATCACGGGATACGATGATTACGATTTACCGGAATGACCGGGTATCGAACCTGAATATGTTCAAAACGGGAGACGAAGGTAAACTATTCGTGATCGCCGACCATCCGCACGACGGAAAAGCGACCTTGACGCTATTGAATGGTTTATTCTCGTATGTGCCCGATAAAGATTTTGTCGGCGTGGACGTTATCCGTTATTTGGTAAGGGATAAGTTTAATCCGAACCAGGTAGAAGAAGGATTCATCTATATCAATGTGTTGGAGAATGGTTTGGACAACTTGCCTAATATCATCACTCCGAACGGCGATGGACTGAACGACGAATGGCATTTGGAAACAATCACGGAGAAATATTCCGACTACGAGATAACGATTTACAACCGGGTTGGAAATATAGTATTCTATTGTAAGAACAATTATGCAAATGATTGGAACGGACAGAGTCTGAATCCGAACTATCGGATGCCTATGGGCGTATTGCCGAGCGGTATATATACTTATGTGATCAAGATCGAAGGAGGACGGAAGTTAATATCATGGCTTGAAATCCGCGCCGATTTGAACAGAGGTGGTTACAGGTAAAAATGATGAATGGATAATAAGGCAAGAAAAAAATAGTAATCTATAAAGTTCGGGTAATTTGCTTCAGGCAGATCATCCGAACTTTTATACTTTTTTCTTTTTGTTTCTCTTTTTTATTATTTTTGCTGAGATTTGTTGTTTTTTCCAGGATATTGTGCAGATAGCTTTTGAGACGTATTTAAAAAAGTATTTATGAAATTTATATTAACATCGCTATTGGTATGGATGAGTTGTACGGTATTTGCCCAAAGTGAATATCTGAGATTTATCGATTATACGATCGCTCAACCTTTGATTAATCCGGCTACGATGGGTGTGGAGGAAGGATGGAATGGCTTAATGATGTATCAAAGTTGTTTTGAAAAGACGGATTATCGTCCGGCTCTGGGAGCTTTTAATATAAATTCTTCGATAAAAGACAAGAATTTGGGAGGCGGTCTTTCCATTATTTACGATAAGTACGGGCCTTATCAGAAAATGGCGGCTTATCTCGCAGGATCATACAAATTGAAGGTGAATGAAGGGAAATTTCTTTTCTTTGGTTTACAGGCGGGGATTAATTATGTGTCGAACGATCCTTCTAAATATGTTCTGCACGATCCGAACGAAACTTTGTTAATGGAAAAGATCGATTTGAGCCAGCCGAATTTCGGATTTGGGTTGCATTTTAAAGCCGATAAATATTTTGTTGGTTTCTCGATACCGGAATTTTTGTATAACTATGTGGACAACGAAGGGAAAAAAGAAAGCGGCTTAGTATCTGAAAAACTAAAGCTTTATATGTATGGAGGGTATAAGTTCGATTTAGGGAAAAATACAAAACTGGAACCTTATACTTATCTGACCTATGCAGAGCAGGAGAACATGAAGATGGATCTGGGCGCCCGTTTATGGTATAGGGAATCCCTTGTGGTCGGAATGCAGTACCGGACGAAAGAAGCCTTCGGGGTTATGGCACGGGTGAAATTGTTCGAGGAGTTGTGGCTGGGGTATGCGTTTGAGAATAATTCGGAAGCGGCTCCGAATTTCAATAGCCGCCAGGAAATTACAATCTCTTTCCGGTTTGGAAAGAAAGGGAATCGGTCATCGTCGGGTGATTCGGAAAAATACGATGAGAATATCAACTCCATTCGATATTTCTAATGAGAGCATGTTGGAATATTATGATATAGTAACGCGAGTTTTATGAGATGGCTTTTGGTGATATTATTTCTGGCATTTACTTTTAACGGTGTTTTTGCCCAAACAAGAGCCGATCGTTTGTTCGATCGGGGAGATTATTTGGCGGCATTACAATTGTATCAGAAAGAATTAGACGGAATAGGAGAGAATAAGAGTGAAAAAAGCGAACTTTTAAAAGCACGTGTTGCAAATTGTTTATTCCGCCTGAATAATGTGGTGAAAGCGGGACAGGTTTATAAAACCATCGATCAAAATTTGCTGGGAGCGGAAGATTTGACTTTTTATGCCAGCACCTTGTTGCGTGCCGGGGAATATGATAAAGCGGCGGGATTGATCGACGTCGTCGAATCGTTGGGCGGGGATATGGTGATTGTCGAACGGATGAGGGCTTCCTGTGAATTTGCAAAAGAAGTGGTGAAAGAGAAACCGCTTTACACGGCGAATAAGTTGAATATCGATTTTGCCGGAGTTTCATCCGGCGTTACCTATTATAAAAACAATGGTGTAATCCTTGCAGCACCCGGAACCGGAGAGCAGGCGCAAAAAGATAGCCGGGGATATAAAGTCACCCGTTTATATAATGTGATTTTTACTCCGTCTGGAGGGCGTATGATCCCGTTTGCCGATGATCTTGCCGATAAATATCATATCGGTGCGGTTACTTTTACGAAAGATTTTAAGCGTATCTATTACACGAGAACGATATTAAAGAACGACGGAACCAGTATTCTGAAATTGATGACTGCAGAGGAAACGGATGGAAAATGGGGGAATATCGAAGAGCTGAGTGTGAATTCCGATGATTACTCCTGCGCTCATCCCTGTTTATATAAGGATTCTTTGTTGTATTTTGTATCGGATATGCCGGGGGGGATCGGTGGAAAGGATATTTATGTTACGACGGTCGATGGGGCGATGTGTGGAGAAGTGGAAAATTTGGGAGAAACGGTCAATACAATGTTCGATGAATTGTTCCCCTTTGTAGATGAAGAAGGACGCCTTTACTTTGCTTCGAACGGGCATGTCGGCTTGGGAGGATTGGATGTGTTTGTCACTCGGCAACGGTCTGACGGTAGCTGGGCAGAGCCTGAAAATATGGGACGTCCGATAAACTCGTCTATGGATGATTTTGGATTGGTATTCAAAGACACCAAATGTACCGAAGGGTTTGTGTCTTCTAACCGGGGAGGTACAGGATATAACGACTTTTTGTTTTCGCTGAAACTGTTACCCAACAGGAAAGCCGCGAAAAAAGAATTGGAAAAAGTGGCGCATGAAAAAACACAGGGCGATCCGGCATTGGAAGTGGATTACCGTTATGCCATACAGGTAGGAGCTTTTCGTTATCCTGTTCCCAGAGTGTATTTTGACAAATTCCAGAATGTAAAAGTCTATTTGGGATATGACAACATATACCGTTATACGGTAGGAGAATATCCGGAAGAAAATATAGCGAAAATGGAATTGTCGCAGGTGCGCCAGATAATAGGAGATGCTTTTGTAATAGGAGTGGATAAATACATTGTCGAAAAAAAGATACAGAATGGAGTGAAAGGTGACGACATTAGCGACAATGAACTGCTTTTGCGACGCTTGAGAAGTTTTGAGAGCATGAAAAAACGGCGGGAGCTGGCTCCGGTCAATACCAGGCGTTATATCGACAAGCCGCAGGACAATGAAATGGGTATCGTATCCGAGGCATATACCATCGTATTAATGGTTTCCGACCGGGTTTTGGATTTAGGACGCTTTGAAGGGATCGGCGAAGTGGATGTATATGCCGTCAATAGCGGGAAATACATGTATTGCTTCGGATTATACGCTTCTCCTGAAGAGGCGGTAACCCGTTTGGCCAAAGTGCAGCAGCAGGGGTTTCGCGATGCACGTGTAATAAATGCAGATACTTACGAATATTATAATACATCGAGAACAGAGCCGAGAGTTCCCGCAAGGACAGCAGGTCGTCACGATGCCAATAGTTTGAAGAAAATTTTGAATTATTAATCTTTTAAAGTTCAACTTTCCGTTTTTCTTGTCTTATCGTATCGAAACATTTGTAACTTTGCGTATTGCCGAAGCGTTCTAATAATCGGATATGGTTGCAAATGAATTGATATCGAATGTTGTCCCGGTACTAAAAAAATCGGATACTTGTCTCCAGGCGTTGAGCTGGATGGAGATATTCCGGGTTTCTCATTTGCCGTTGGTAAACGAAGAAGTTTATTTAGGGCTGGTTGCCGATGAATTGATTTATGCACACGGCGACCTGAGTGACCCGATCGAAGCACTGAACGTACCGTCAGAAGGCACATTTGTGTACGAGGATTATCATATTTACGATGTCATTCGCCTGGCTTCTTCCCGGTTGTTATCTGTTGTGCCCGTATTGAACCGGGAAGGGAATTTTGTAGGTTCTATCGTCTTGACGGATATTCTTCACAAATTGGACCTGTTACTGGGAGTGGACGAGCCGGGAGGAATTATTGTTCTGGAAATGAACCGGCTGGATTATTCCCTTGCCGAAGTTGCAAGAATCGTAGAATACAATGAAGCCCGGATTTTAAGCTGTTGTGTGAATAGCATTAAAGATTCGCGTTTAATGCAGCTAACCATAAAAGTGAATGTAGCGGATATCAACCCTTTGCTGGATGCCTTTATCCGTTATGGATATACGATCAAGGACAGCTTCGTTGCCGGAGAAGAAGAACGGGACTCTATGAAAGAACGGTACGGCTTATTGATGAAATACCTTTCGGTCTGATCTGCCGGATTCCTTGTGGAGGAAATTCCCTAAAGGGAACCTGTTCTTTCACCATTTCAATATTTTATCTATATTTGTCACATAATCAGATCTATTTTACCTGTTATGGTTATTGCAATATTCGGAAGAAGCATAAACGAAGATTTTTTACCTTATTTAAAAGGTCTTATAGACCAGTTGAGGGCGAGCGGGGGAATCGTGATCGGCGAAGAAGGGTTTATGCGTTTTCTGGAGGAGAATTACGGGTATTCGGGTGTTTTTGCTGCTGCATTTAACCGCAGTAACCTGATGGAACAAAATCCGGAATTATTGTTGAGCATAGGAGGTGACGGAACATTTCTCGATGCTGCGGTCTATGTGAAAGACAGCGGAATCCCGATTTTAGGGGTGAATACCGGACGATTGGGTTTTTTGGCAAATGTTTCCGTCTCGGAAATCAGCCAGGCAGTAGAAGCGATATGTGCAGGGAATTACAGCGTGGAAAAGCGGGAAACCCTTTCTTTGGAAGTCGATGGAAAGATTTTACCGGGTTTCGATTTCGCCTTGAACGAAGTGAGCGTATTGAAAACGGAAACCTCTTCCTTGTTGAAAATTCATGCTTATATCGGGGATGTTTATCTCACTACTTATTGGGCGGATGGATTGATTGTGGCGACACCTACGGGCTCTACGGCCTATTCATTGAGCGGGGGCGGGCCGATCGTAAGTCCGGATTGCAATAATATTATTCTTACTCCGGTATGCCCTCATAATCTAAGTATGAGGCCGTTGTTGGTTCCGGGGGATGCTGTGATCCGTCTGGTGGTGGAAGGACGTGCCGGAGAGTTCGTGTTAAGTATGGATTCCCGGGTGAAGAGGATGGAAGACAACCGGGAATTGAAAGTGTGTTCAGGCAATTCGGCAATTCATGTGGTGAAATTAGAGCCTCATAATTATTATGAGACTTTGCGAAATAAATTAATGTGGGGTGAAGATAAGCGGAATAGAAATAACCGCGGATAATAACAGCTAAGGCGGGGAAGCCTTCATTTATATAAAAACAGACAGTCAGAAAGACGTGATGCCCAAAGTGGTCGAATATATGGAAACAATTAGAAATGAGAATAGAAAACTGAAATTATGTTTTCCGGCTCGTTATTGTTTCTTAGCATTTCTTACCCGATTTTACACATTTGGCCTTTTACTTTTCATTCTTTTGTCCCTATCTTTACCGGGCTTTAGCCAGCCGGGTGCCGAGTTCGGAATTATAGGAGGGGGCGGCTACTATTTGGGAGATTATAATCCGACGAAGCATTTTAATAGTACTCAGACATATTGGGGAGGTTTTTATCGTTATAATATAAACGATCGCTTTGCCTTGCGATTTAATGCCGGTTTTTCCAAAATCGACTTAAAAAACATACGCTTGCTCGACAATGCCGGGAAAACATTTCCTACTGAATTTCATGCTTCAGTAAAAGACATCAGTGGGGTAGTTGAATTTAATTTCAGAAGTTTTATGGTCAGTAAGGTCGAACGTTCTTCATGGTGGTCGCCTTATATTTTTACGGGAGTAGGTTATTTGGGGGCAGATGAAAAAGGAGGAGTGAACATTCCTTTGGGTGTGGGTGTCAAATTTAATGTTTATAGGCAAATATCCTGCGGAATAGAGTGGAGTGCCCGGAAAATGTTCACCGATAAGCTGGACGGCTTGAGCGATCCTTGGGGAACGGGAGAAACGAATTTTATTTATAATAAAGATTGGTTTTTTGTGACGGGGATCACGATTTCATATCGTTTCCCGATGAATCCCGAATGTCATTTTTAGTATTGGGGGAAAATGAATAGGGAGAAGGATAAAACAATGCAGCTATTAAAGATTCTATTATGATAAAAGAGGACATCCTAAAGACTGGTAATCTGCCCGCGCATGTCGCCATTATTATGGACGGTAACGGAAGATGGGCCAAACAGCAAGGATTAGACCGGGTGTATGGGCATAAGAAAGGGGTGGATACGGTAAAGAAGATTGTAGAGGCGAGCGGCGAAATCGGCTTGAAGTATCTGACGTTATATACTTTTTCCATAGAAAACTGGAACCGTCCCAAGGCAGAGGTCGATGCACTGATGGGGCTGATGGTCGATGCCATTGTCCGGGAAACGGCAGACCTGATGCGACAGAATGTAAGAGTGATGGCGATTGGAAACCTGAAAGACTTGCCGGAAATTGTGATGGGAAAATTAAACGGACTGATTTCCCAAACGGCGAATAATACCGGAGTTACCCTGGTGCTGGCATTAAGCTATGGGGCCCGTTGGGAAATACGCGAAGCAGCACGAAGAATTGCCGAGGATTATAAGAGTGGGATTTTGCAGGATGTGGAGTCGCTTGACGATGAAAAATTTGCTACCTATCTTACCACGAAAGATATTCCCGATCCGGATTTATTGATCCGGACCAGCGGAGAATGCCGTTTAAGTAATTTTCTATTATGGCAGTGCGCTTATACGGAGTTTTATTTTATTGAAAAATTTTGGCCTGATTTTGAAAAAGATGACTTATATTTGGCAATCCGTAATTTTCAGAAAAGGGAAAGACGTTTCGGAATGACCGGAGAACAAATACAAAAATAAGTCCATTGACTTTTTCCATTTTCGTAATCTATTGATAACTGAATTGTTAAAAGCGGAAATGTAGCACAGATTAATTTAACTTGTTTAATTACAGATGATAAGAAAGATAATTCTTTTTTCGATACTAACTGTTTTTGGGATTTTTCAGTTAAAGGCTCAATCTACCGATTCTATACATGTGCCTGAAGTTTACTATTCTTCACCTAAGACTTATGAAATTGCCGGGATTGTTGTTAGCGGGATCGGAGAACATTACGATGCCGAAACATTGGTGCAATATTCCGGCTTGCGGGTGGGAGAAGAAATAAAGATTCCGGGAGATGTGATCACGAAAGCGATAAAAAAACTGTATGGTTACGGTTTGTTTTCCGATGTGGCCATCTTTATCGACCGGACCGAAGGGAATAAGGTTTATCTGAATATCCGCCTGGCCGAACGTCATAAACTATCCCGAATCAATTATATCGGATTAAAAAAATCGGAAGAAACCAAACTGAAAGAAAAAGTGAACTGGCTGCCGGGAACTCAGGTTACCGATAACCAGATTTCTAACTTAAAGCGTATCGTAGAAAGATATTTCAAAGAAAAAGGATATTACAACACGAATATCAAGATATTGAGAAGAGACGATCCGGAGAATGAGAATTTTGTGATTTTGGATGTGTCTGTAGAGAGAAACAACAAGATTAAAATTGAAGATATCATTATTGCCGGAAACAAGGAAGTGAAAGACGGCAAACTGAAACGGGCAATGAAAAAGACAAAAGAGAAGTCTTTGATCAATCTCTTTAAGTCTGCAAAATATATCGAGGACAACTACGAAGAAGATAAATACAACCTGCTGGATAAATATAACGAATTGGGGTATCGTGATGCGGCTATTCTGTCGGACAGCGTTGAGCAGATTTCTCCGAACCGGGTGAAAATACATCTGAACGTAGAAGAAGGAAATAAATATTATTTCAACAATATTGTATGGGTAGGAAATACGGTAGAAAGTACGGAAAACTTATCCAAAATATTGAATATCCAAAAAGGCGACGTCTATAATAAGAAATATTTCGAAGAACGCCTGACAACGGATGAAGATGCGGTGGCTAACCTGGTTTATTTGAACAATGGCTATCTGTTCTATCATTCTGTTCCGGTGGAAACGGTGGTGGGGGGAGACTCTATCAATGTGGAAATTCGGATTGTGGAAGGACCGCAGGCAACGATCAACCGGGTGAATATCAGTGGTAACGACCGTACTCACGAACATGTGATTCGCCGGGAACTATACACTTATCCGGGAGAACTGTTCAGCCGGGAAGACATCATTCGTAGTATCCGTGAGCTTTCACAATTAGGACATTTCGATCCGGAACAGCTGCAACAGCCCGACATTCTTCCTAATCCAGAAACCGGAACGGTGGATATCGGTTTTAAAGTGGCGGAAAGAGCTAACGATAAAATCGAAATATCGGGAGGCTGGGGAGCCGGCATGATCATCGGTTCTTTAGGATTGACATTCTCCAATTTCTCTATGCGTAATATTTTTAACTGGGATTCTTATCGTCCCCTGCCGCAGGGAGACGGTCAGACTTTATCGTTAAAAGCACAAACCAATGGAAAATATTACACCTCGTTCAGTGTTTCTTTCCGGGAACCTTGGCTGGGTGGGAAGAAACCCAATTCATTGAGTGTTTCTGCGTGGTATTCCCGTCAAACCGGTTATTCCCGCAGTTATTACAATTCTTACTATGTAAACAGTGCAAAAGACCAATACGACGATAGCCAGTTGATGACGACTTTCGGTATCACTGCCGGATTGGGACGAAGGATCACCTGGCCGGACGACTTCTTTTCGATGTACGTCGAGGTTTCTTATCAGCGTTACACCCTGAAAAATTGGCCTTATTATATTATGAGTAACGGAAACTCCAATAACCTTTCTTTTGCCATGACATTGCAGAGAAGTTCTATCGATAATCCGTTATATACTCGTAGAGGTTCCGATTTCTCTTTATCGGTGTCGTTCACTCCTCCTTATTCATTGTTCTCCGATGAAAACTACGGTAGTGCGAACATCAAAGACCGGGAAAAATATCGTTGGATCGAATTTCATAAATGGAAATTCAAAGGACGTGTATTCATGCCCTTGGATAAAAATGAAAAATTTGTATTATACACAGGCGTACAATACGGTTACTTAGGTTATTACGATAAAGACAGACGTTCTCCGTTTGAAGGGTTTGAAATGGGTGGTGACGGTATGTCGGGGTATAGTTTGTACGGACGTGAATATATCGGTTTAAGAGGATATGAAAACGGATCGCTTACCAATGCCGGTTCCAGCTTCCTGGCTCCGAGTGCATCGGATGCAAGTTTATATACGAAATTGACGATGGAACTCCGTTATCCGATTTCCTTGGCGCAATCTGCTACGATCTACGCCTTGGCTTTTCTTGAAGCAGGAAATTCCTGGTATGAGATCAAAGACTTCGAGCCGTTCAATCTGTATCGTTCTGCCGGAGTGGGTTTAAGGGTGTTCTTGCCGATGTTCGGTTTGCTGGGACTTGACTGGGGTTACGGCTTCGATAGTGTGCCGGGACGTTCCGGTGCGAGTGGCTCTCAGCTCCACTTTGTTCTGGGGCAGGAATTTTAACCGATTATCCGGTTAAAATTCTGTTAAGGATAAATGCTGATTGATAAATGATGAATAATAAATATAATTTTCGGTTTACGATGCTCTTTTGCCAATTGAAAAGAGTAATTATTTTATTATTTTTGTGTATCGCAGTCGGTTCTGTTCATGCACAGACAGGAACACGCTACGCTTTTGTAAACCTGGATTATATCATGAGAAGCATTCCGGAGTATGCCAAAGCACAGCAGGAACTGGACGCTTATTCATTGCAGTTGCAGACAGAGATCGATGCTCTTTATCAGGAAATTGCAGAAATGCAGAATAAATACAATGCCGATAAAGTATTCTTAACGGCAACGATGCGGGAACAGCGGGAAAAAATGATCGCCGAGAAAGAAAATAAGGCACGGTTGTTGCAACAAGAATATTTTGGGACGAAAGGAGCTTTGTTTTTAAAGCGGGAAGAATTGATAAAGCCTTTGCAGGATGAAGTGTTGGAGGTGATCAAAGATGTGGCGAAGGATGGAAATTATGGATTGATCATAGATATATCGGCGGATAATTCTGTGGTTTATTACGATCCGAAACTGGATAAAAGTGATGTCGTTTTAAGGAAGTTGGGGTATTCAGTGAAAAAAGCCGAAGAGTGAAAATAAAAACAGATAGAGTTTTCCATTCCGGAGGAATGGAAAATTTCGACAGAGATAATAAATCGAAAATTAATAAATAAACAGGATCGAAATGAAGAATGCAATTAAATTGTTTGTACTTGTAGCATTTACAATAGCTGCAATGGGTGTATCTGCACAAACCGCAGTAAAGCTCGGACATATTGAAAGCCAAAGATTGATTCAGGCTATGCCGGAATGGACAGAAGCTCAAAAGAAATTCCAGGCACAGCAGGATGAAGTCGAAAAAGAATTGACAAACCTGCAGGAACAATTCCAGACCAAGATGAATGACTATGCGCAAAACTCAAAAACTTATTCCGATGTAATCCGTACTTCTAAAGAGCAGGAATTACAGGAATTGCGTACACGTATTCAGCGTTTTCAGGAAACAGCAATGAACGAGCTCGACAAAGCTCAGCAGAGTTTGATGCAACCGATTACTGAAAAGGCAATGAACGCTATCAAAGAAGTAGCTAAAGAAAACGGATACACTTATATTTTTGATTTAAGTGCAGGCCCGATTCTTTATACCTCGGAAAGTTCACAGGATATACTTCCGTTGGTAAAGAAAAAATTAGGAATTCAATAAGCTTATGCTTTGTAAAATAAGCCGCCGTTTACAGGCGGCTTTTTTTATGAAAAAGCAATGAATAAACCGGGAATATAATGATTGCAATTCAGAAGTAAAATCGCTACTTTTCGGTAAAAAAACAGGAAAATATGATCCAGAGAGAAACTATTGGAGTTTTCGATTCCGGTTATGGCGGACTGACCATTTTGCGGGAGATTGTGAAAGATTTGCCGCAATTCGATTATATTTATTTGGGCGATAATGCAAGGGCTCCTTACGGAACACGCTCATTCGATGTGGTGTATCAATACACGAACGAGGCTGTGAGAAAATTATTCGATATGGGGTGCCGTTTGGTGATTCTCGCTTGTAATACGGCCTCTGCAAAAGCTTTGCGGAGCATCCAGCAGATCGATTTGCCACAGCTCGAACCGGGGAAAAGAGTGCTTGGGGTGATACGTCCCAGCGTGGAAGCTTTGGCTGCTTATACCCGGAACGGGCATATCGGGATATTGGCTACAAAGGGAACGGTTGCTTCCGGCTCGTACCCGATGGAAATAGAAAAACTCTATGGAAAAGGGAAGTTTCAGATAACACAATTGGCTTGTCCGATGTGGGTCCCCTTAGTGGAGAACAATGAACTGAGCGGTACGGGTGCAGAATATTTCGTGCAAAAATATATAGAGGAACTATTATCGGCCGATCCGGAAATCGATACGGTGATTTTGGGATGTACCCACTATCCCTTATTGCATCCTTTGATAGCCCGTTATATGCCCGAAGGAGTCAGGATTATCGAGCAGGGCGGTATTATTGCCGAAAGTTTATCGGATTATCTGACACGGCATCCCGAAATGGAAGAAAGCCTTTCCCGAAATGCGACGATGCGTTATTATACCACAGAAAATACGGAGTTATTCAACCGGATGGCAGGGAAATTTCTGGGACAGGAAATCGAATCGGCCCACATAAGCCTTTAAGACACCGATATATCATAATTTTGAGAAAATTGTGTTTTGAAATAGGAGAATGAAATATTAAAATTCATGCGTTTCGGATAATTATTTAGATACTTTATAAACTATTTTATATCTTTGAACAAAGTAAAGCGATAAAAAGCTTTACCCGAAAAATAAGGTTCCGGCGACAAAGGCAGAGTGGGAAGCCGGGAACCCAATTATAAATCTGCTGATGGCAATGTGTTGTTTTAAATAGACAAAATCGGATATGGGGTGAAGAGCCGGGTTTTCGGTTTTGACGAACGGATATTGCTGACAAGAGGCTATTTATATGACAGAACAAGAACAGATAAAAGAAGCTTTTGAGGATTTGCTGAAATCTTTGCGCAAGGAAACGACGAAAGAGAACAGGCAAAAAATAAAAGAGGCCTTTGAATTTGCGGATAAGGCACATAAAGGTGTGAAACGGCGGTCGGGAGAGCCTTATATACTGCACCCGCTGGCTGTGGCAAAGATCGCGACCAAAGAAATCGGACTGGGAACGACCTCTGTCGTTGCTGCCTTATTGCATGATGTAGTGGAAGACACCGATTATACGGTGGAGGATATTGCCGGTCTGTTCGGGCCGAAAGTGGCTTCCATTGTCGATGGATTGACGAAGATTAGCGGGGTCATGGGAT
>OGOU01000210.1_pt1 | contig 59230 bp, 48 predicted proteins | sample 1552721 | NCBI WGS metagenome assembly OGOU01 (sample SAMEA2580176, study PRJEB22360) | human gut metagenome | biome: human gut; feature: human-associated habitat; material: faeces | place: Denmark | collected 2008/2010
GGCAGGAATATTTCGGAGTGGACGGGCAGCCTTGTGCCGGGCCGGAAGGAGCTTATGCCGGAACTCGTGAGTATGATTACCGGGGAAATTTAATCCGGATGGAAGTGCTGGGACAGAACGGGGAACCGGTGAATAATCGCCTGGGATATGCTTTTGTGTCTTATGAATACGATATTTACAATCATAGGATTTGCGAGGCTTATTACGATAAGGACGGAAAACCGTGCCTGTGTGGCGGATATTTTAAGTTGGAGGCGGTGTACGAAGACGGGCGGCTTATTCTGGAAAGAAAGTATCGGGATGAACAGCATTTACTTGCCGATAATCCTGTGGTGCGCTATGTATATAATGGGAACGGACAGCAAAGCGACATTTGTTATCTCGATGCGGGGATGAATCCGGTCGATAATAGGGAAGGGTGGAGCCGTTGCCACAAAGCATACCGTTACGGGAGGCTTTGGGAAGAAACTTATTTCGATAAAGCCGGAAAACCTTGTGAGGCACGGCGTGAGGGACTGGCGTATTGCCGCAAGGAATATCATTACATCGCCGGACGTGAAAACGGGGCGACCGTTTGGGATCTTCGGGGACATGCTGAACGGATAGAGCCTTATGAAGGATATGGCGTGAAGGTGTTTCCGAATGGTAACCGTATGACCGGGTATTGGAGTGCGGGAAAAATAAGCGGTTGGGGAATCTATCGTTTTAATTCCGGTATGGTTTACCGGGGTAAGCTGGAGAACGGTATTTTTAGCGGAAAGGGAACGCTGTCCCGGACGGACGGAACCCGTATCGAAGGGAATTTTGTGAACGACCTGCTGGAAGGAGAAGGGGTGGAATATCTGGCAGATGGCGCAGTGTTCCGGGGAAACTTCAGCAAAGGACAAAAAGAAGGGACGGGAGTGTATTATGAACCCGACGGTACGGTACGGGCGGCGGGAGTGTTTGTAGACGGCAGGCTGCAATATACCTATTGTTTTAAAATCACCGATCTGACGAATGAGATGCTGGAACATGGGTTGCAACAGGGTGATGTGCTGATTGATTTTGACGATTTCCATTATTTTGTGGACGATTGGAAATATTACCCGCTGGAGCGTTTGCAGGCAAAGCTCGGACAAGCATTGAAACAAAGGGCAGGAACCCATGAATTACTGGTGGCGAGACCGGAAGGGCGGGAATACGATTTTATCCGGATTACCCTGCGGGCAGAAGAAGTGGCGGAATACATCGCCCGTTATCAGTTGGTAGGGTTGGAAATTCAGTGTTCGGTGACCGATTTCGGGCATCTGGACAGATTGTACAGAAGCTATATGCATTGGAAAGTGAAAAACGTAGAGCTATGAACGGAATAGGAAAATGGATTATCCTTTCGGTAATGGGGTTTTATGTGGCTTTGGACGGCCATGCCGCTCCGCCCGATACTTTGCAGGGGAGGGATTTTCGAAAGCTGGAACGCCGGGCGCAGAAAGGGAATGTGTCCGCCATGCTGTGGCTGGCGGATTATTACACGGCACAAGCTCCCGACGATTCCTTGCAGGCTTATTGGTACGGGCAGGCGGCTTTGCGGGGAGATACGCTGGCAGAAAAGAATTTAGGAAATTGTTATCTGAATGGGACCGGGGTTGAAAAAGATTACCACAAAGCGCTGGAATGGTATGGCAAAGCCGCCCGAAAAGGCTATGCGAGTGCTTTGCATAACCTGGGGCTGATGTACGCGAATGGCTGGGGTGTTCTCCCGAGTGATAGCCTGGCTTACGTTTATTTCCGGCAGGCGGCGGAAAAAGGATTGCACTTATCGGAATATATGGTGGGGTGGTGTTATGAAAACGGCTGTTGCGTGGAAACCGATTACCGTTCGGCTTACGAATGGTATAAAAAAGCGGCGGAAAAGCAATTTGCCCCGGCTATTTTTCGGTTAGGGCTCTTGGCTTACTATGGGCGGTATGTGCCGGAGGATAATTATGTGGCGGTCGATTGCTTTAAAAGAGCGGCGGAATTGGGCGACCGAAATGCGGAAAATCTGCTGGGAATCTGCTTTGAAGAAGGATACGGAGTGGAAAAAAGCCCTGAAAAAATGGCGGAATGGTATGGCAGAGCCGCCGGACACGGACAGGCAGAGGCTCAATATCGTTTGGGCGAGTGCTATTGGAATGGCCTGGGAGTGGAAAAAGATTCTTCCGAAGCCCTGATGTGGTTTGAAAAATCGGCCGGGCAGGGGAACCCCGACGGGCTTTGTGCTTTGGGGAAATGTTATTACGAGGGGGATATCGTAAAGCAGGATTACCGGAAATCGTTTCAATATTACAAGCAGGCGGCGGAGGGGGGAAGTGCGTGGGGACAACGGGTGGTGGGCTTGTTTTATGAGAACGGTTATGGAATGGAAAAAGATATAAGGCAGGCGGTGGAATGGTATAGTAAAGCAGTAAAACAGGGAGATGGGTTTGCTTTGGAGTCTTTAGGGAGCTGTTATGCCGAAGGCCGGGGGGTGGAACGGAACGAAAAACGGGCATTTGCTTTGTTCCGGGCATCGGCTGAAAAAGGCCATGCTCCGGGAATGTACCGTTTGGCCTTGTGTTATAAACAAGGGATGGGAGTGGAAAAAGACAGGCAGCGTTATTTTTATTGGCTGCAAAAAGCGGCGGATGCGGAGAGCGGGGCGGCTATGGAAGAACTCGAAGCCCAAAGAAGCCGGGAAATCGGTTTTGGGAATAGCGGGGAGGCCTGGTTGTTTTAGTAGAGTGAAACTGTGTGAGAATGAAAAGGGGAACGGGCGTTCGAGCCTGATTTTACACCGGGATTTTGACGGGAAATTGTTAAAAACGAAGAAGGTATTTTACCGGATCGGGTTATACAGGCAGGAACAAGCCTTGTGCGTGATAACGTCCGGGTAAATAGCTTACGGACTTTAAGACGGTGGCCTGTATCTGAACGTTCGGGGAAAAATAAATAAAAAACAAACGATATGATAGATACGATCCTATGGCGTTTTAAAGACAGTGCAGGGCATCCCGCCTGCCTGACGATGGGGGATATTGTGATTTTTGCAGTGATGCTGCTGCTTTTATTGTTGTTTTGCCTGCTGATGGCAAAACGGCGGAAAACCTGTCTCCACATCAGGAATTATTTATTGATCCCTTTGGTTGCCGTGGGTGGTTTTGCGATCTATGCGACCGGTTACCTCCACGGAGGAACGGCCAATTCATTGACAGCCCTTTCCATTCGCTCTTTTCTTTCCACTTTCCACATGTTTTTCCTCCACTCCGATCTCCTGGAAGTGTGTGAAGAGATGCACCACGACAAAGTGTATATGACCTTTTTCGCCCTGATTCATTTTCTCGCCTTTCTGATTAGTTTTTTGGTCGTGGTACAACTATTCGGAACACATTTCTTGTCGTGGCTAAGGCTGAAATGTACCGTTTCCAGCCGGAGTTATGTGTTTTTCGATTCGGATAAGGCCTCCTTAACGCTTGCCCGGAGTGTACTCGGGCGAAAGGTACGGGGACGTTTGGTGGTTGTTTTGGATAAAAAGGGGAACAGCTCCCGGAAAAGAAAAGGACATGCCGGAGAGCTTGAAGATACGGGAGAAGAGCCGGAAAACCATGAAACCCGGCTGGGACAATTGGCAGAAGCCGGAGCTTTACTGTTGAGCCGGGAATATACGGAAAACACTACATTCCGGGAGGCCGGGATAAAGGGATTGCTGAAAAAAGGAGAAGCTCGTTTGTTCCTGCTTTCCGGCAATCCGTCCCAGAATCTCCGGCTGGCGGTGAAACTGGCGGATGAAGTAAAGAGCGGAAAAGATTTCCGGGCAAAAATCACTCTTTATGTGAGATTGGACGATGAAAGAATGGGCGAATTGCTACAAATGCAAGCTTTGCTGGAAAATATGGAAATCCGGATCGTCAGTCCGGCCCGATTGGCTGCACTGGAATTGGTTTCCGGTTACCCTCCGGTGAACTATGTCCGCCCCGATCCGGCAAAGGCTGTGGCGACGCGGGATTTTTCCGCTATGATACTGGGTTTCGGTGAAACGGGGAGCCACGTTCTGCGCGCCCTTGCCGAACACGGGCAATTTGTCGGTGCGGAGTTCCATGCCACGGTTGTGGATAAAGACCTCGACAGCCGGTTGGGCACATTCAAAAGCCTGTATCCGGGTATCGAACATTACGGGATCGAATATGTGTGCGCCGATGTAAACAGCGTGGCATTTTGGGAGGTTTTGCGGACGAAGCCCGGCACGTTCGGTTATGTGGTGATTTCTCTGGGCGATTTCAGGCGGAATATGCAATTGGCGGTCGATATAGAACGGTTTATCTGCCGGCTGACCGGAAAGGAAATAGACATATTCGTGAAAGCGGACGGCGATTCGGTTTCCGGTTGTGCAGCTTTGGCCGCCTTATGGCCGTCCGGGCATATCCGGGTGTTCGGAGCGGAAAGCACGATCTTCACCGAAGACCTGATTGTGAATGAGGCAGGGTGGGCTTTGGCTAAAAATATGCACGAGTATTACAACCGGAAAAAGAAAACTTCACTTTTAGAAAATACGCCCGAAGTTCCTTCGGATTCCCGGAATGGGAACAAGCGAGTCCTGTCCCGGAAAAATCGTTTGTCCCGGAAAGGCGTTTCGTTTCAGGCCCATAGCCGTGAGGAAGGTGTGCGACAGGAACCTGAAACTTCCGGTGGACAACCTTTGGCAGGCGGGTATCCCGGAAACCTGTCCGGTGAAACTTTATCTGCAAATGCTTCTGGAATGAGTTGGGCACAGTTGCCGGAAATCCGGAAACTCAGCAACCTATCGGCGGCACTTCACCTGGTGACGAAATTGAAATTGGCGGGACTGTCGCCCGAAATGATAAGAACCCGGCAGGACAAAGCCGGATTTATAGAAATGTTGGGGGAAGAACGGCTAAACAACCTGGCAAAGGGGGAACACCTGCATTGGAACGCTACCTTATTCGCTCATGGATGGGATACGTGGACGGCCATTTCCGGCAGGGATTCCGGTAATAAAGACGAAAAGCGGAGATTGCATGCTTGTCTGGTGGATTGGGAAGAATTGCAGAGAATAGAAAAAAGATTTGGAGAGCCTTATCGGGCATACGACCGGATATATGTGGAAAATATATACGACTGGCTGCAAGACCCCGCCCTCTTTGAAGAAGTGGCTAAGCGGTTCCACCGGAAGTGTTCCGGGAAAAATAGGTTATCGCCCGGATACGGTAGCCGGAATATCCGGTCATTGGGCACGGTAATCGCGCAATCCCGTTTTGAAAATGTGCTGCAAAGTTTTGGAAAATAGGGGGCTTGTAAAACGAAAAAACGGGACGAAAAGTCGTTTGCCATAATAAACCCCGCCGCAAGTCATTCCTATGCAGAAGTGCTTTCCGGCAGGGTTTTGTGTTCCCATTCAATTCTTTTTTACGTTTGCCTCAAGCCTCAAGCCACAAACTGCAAACCCCGTATCCGCTCTCAGGCAGGGGGAAAACATTCGAACAGTCGTATAAAGCCGATTTTATCCGTGCTTATTCTTCGATAAAGAAATTATCACCCGACCGGAACACCTGTAATTGGCGGCGCAGTTGTGTCACTTCTTCCTGCAGTCGGTTCATTCGGTCGAGCATGTGGCGGATAGCATCTATCCCCTCGATATTGATCGAAAGATCGTAATACAAATGGGTGTAGCGTTCCAGTTCGCGCAGTTGCGACACGGGAAGATAACGTTCGCCTTCGATGACCTGCACATCGATCAGCCCTCCCTCTTCCAGCGAAATGATGAACGACGGCTCTATATGGCTTTTCTGGCAATATTCTTTGATAACAATGAAATCTGTGTCCATAGTGCTGCTCATTTAATTAAGACTTTTGTAATTCGCGGAACAACTCCTTCTGCTTTTCTGTCAGATGGGTGGGGAGTGTCACGGTGAAAGTAATGATCAGGTCGCCGGATTCACCTTCTTTTTTATAAACCGGAAAACCTTTTCCTTTCAACCTTACTTTACTGTTGTTCTGGGTTTCGGGTTTCACTTTCAATTTCACTTTTCCGTTCAGCGTATCGATGGTTTGCTCTCCCCCCAGGACTGCCGTGTAAAGGTCTAACGGAACAGTGAGGTATAGATTGTCGCCCAAACGTTTAAACGCCGTGTCGTTCTGGATTACGAATTTAATGTATAAATCTCCTGCCGGGCCTCCGTTAATGCCGGGGCCTCCCTGTCCTTTCAATTTTATGGTCTGCCCGTCGGCAACACCTGCCGGCACGGTGATACGGATGCTCTTGCCGTTTACATTCAAGATCTGCTTATGCGTGGTGGCTGCATCGAAAAGCGAAAGCTGCAACTCTGCATTGTAATCCTGCCCCCGGAAGCCGGCGCTTCTGCCGCTTCCGCCCCGGCGGGAACCGAACAACGATTCGAAGAAGTCTGAAAATTCGCCGTCTCCGGAGAAATCTCCTCCCGACGACCAATAACCGCCGCCCATGCCGCCACCCATACCTCCGGAACCGCCACCTTGTTGCTGATACCGTTGGCGTTGTGCCTCGAACTCGTCGGCATGTTTCCAATTTTCACCGTATTGGTCGTATTTCTTTCGTTTTTCCGGATCGCTCAGCACTTCATTGGCTTCGTTGATCTCCTGAAAACGTCTTTGCGCATCGGGATCATTCGGATTTAAATCGGGATGATGCTTGCGCGCTAATTTTTTGTAAGCCTTCTTGATTTCGTCCTGGGTTGCCGTTTTACCGACACCCAAAATCCCATAATAATCTATATAAGCCATTTTGGATTTTAATTAAGCGTTCTAATTCGTTTTGTAAATTTACGCTTAAAAGAAAAAAAGTGTAACGCTTATATGTTTAAATTAACTTAAAAATGAGAGAGCAGGGGAGAAAAGGATCAGGACATGAGGGTATGCTCTACCAAAATCTTGATCCCGATGGCTATCAGAATGATCCCGCCCCATAATTCTACATTGAGTTTTTTGATCTTTCCGAAACGGAATCCGAAAAATACCCCCGTCAGGGAGAGCAAAAACGTGGTGAGCGTGATGATAATGACCGGAAAGAAGATATTGGTTTTTAAGAATGCGAAACTGATACCCACCGCCAGAGCATCGATACTGGTGGCAATGCCGAGGGTGAACAGCGTACGGTTGGAAAAAGAGATCAGCGTCTCGTTCTCTGTTTTTAAAGATTCGTAAATCATTTTGCCTCCCAGATAAGACAACAGGGCGAAAGCGATCCAATGGTCGAAATCCGTGATATAAGAACTGAATCCGGAACCCAAAGCCCAGCCTAAAAAGGTCATGCCTCCCTGAAAGATTCCCATCACCATAGCCATTTTTAGCGATTTATGAATGCAAAACGGCTTCATACATATCCCTCCGCCGACGCTAACGGCCAGGCTATCCATAGAAAGGCCTATGGCGATCAATAAAACGGTTATAAAGTTCATACCACGATTTTGGTACAAAGATAAAAAATAAAGTAAAAACCGGAAGGGAAAAACAGAAAGCCGGGTTATCTTTGAGTGAATTTAGAATGAATCAAATTTATGGAGTGGCAAACAAAAATTGAAATACCTCAGGCCGGTTTCCACATCGGGTATCACTCCCGGATATTGATGTTAGGCTCTTGTTTTACGGAAAATATCGGGGAAAAACTGACCTGTTTTAAATTCGATGCCGACATTAACCCGTGTGGAATTGTTTATAACCCGATGTCGGCCATGCGGGTGCTGGAATTAGTGATGGAAGGAGAACCTTTTACGGCGGACAGGCTGATGCAGCATGACGGGAAATGGCTTAGTTTGCTGCATCACGGCAGTTTTTCGTCTCCCGACCGGGAAACTTGTCTCCACCGGATCAATGAACGGCTGGCAAAGGCGGCGGACAGGCTGAAAACGACAGATATGCTGGTGATTACATTCGGTACGGCCTGGGTGTTCCGGTACAAGCGTGACGGCGGAATTGTGTCGAACTGTCATAAATTACCCGCTTCGGAATTTGAGCGCTTCCGGCTTGAACCGGAAGAAATCGCGGCGGCATACATCTTGTTGATCCGGCGCTTGCGGGAAATCAATCCTGCCCTCCGGATTCTCTTCACGGTCAGCCCTATCCGGCATTGGAAAGACGGAGCACACGGTAATCAGTTAAGTAAATCGGTATTGCTCCTGGCAATCGATCGTTTGGTGCGCGATTTGGAAAATGTGTACTATTTTCCTTCTTACGAGATCGTGATGGACGAATTGCGGGACTACCGTTTTTATGCAGAAGATATGTTGCATGTGTCGCCTGTGGCGGTGGAGTATATTTGGGAGCGTTTCCGGGATACGTATATCGGGAAAGATGCACTCGGACTGATGGCGCGGATCGATAAAGTGAACAAAACTTTGTCGCACCGTCCGGCTGATGCCGGGAGTGAAAAATGGCAGAGGCTTTTGGGAAAAAATACGGCGGAAATGGCGGAAATCGAAACCGTTATCCGCAGGCTCCGGGCGAAAGAATAGTCTTCCCTGAATTTTTGAACGGGGGATTACTCTGTTGTTTCCGGCTCTTCCACCGGAATGTCCTGCATCGGGATTCGTTTCATTTCGTCCAGCGTGATCTCGGTCTTTACGGGGTAGCTCGTGGAATATAATTTTCTAACCCGGTGCAAGGCAGGGATACTTTCCAGTTTCGTGCGGAAATTCCCCACCCGGATTTTAAAGTCGGGGTCGATATATTTCAGATAGGCGGGAATATCCTGGAACGCCTTTTCGAAGTCGTCCCGCATCTGTTTTAGTTTTTCCATATTGCTCCCGTAAGAACTGGTGGAGAATATTTGGATCCGGTAACCGGAAAACGATTTGTTCCTCTTGTTTTGATTGATATGCAGATGCAGCAGGTTATCGATAGCCGGGGAACAGGCCAGATGGACGCTGCCTCCGTTTGCTCCGGGCTCTTTCAGTTCCTGAAAAATGTCGTAACACACCTCGGTGGACGTAGAATCCTGTTGCGGGGCTGCGTATAATTTCCCGGCAAACAAAAAGACGATAAGGATATATTTAACCATAAGCCTGTAAAATAAACAAGTCCGGTTGTGCCGGAAATTTTTGCGAAGATACGGATTTTCATGAAAAGATGAAAAGAGAGAACCAAAAATTAGGAAGCGATTGAATATAAGCCCGGTATCTTTTTAATATTAAAAAAGTGTTAATCTGTGCTCTCTTCTCGAGAGAGTAAAGTAAAAACCGATAAATTTGCCTCAATTTATGTTGAATATGAAATTAGCTCTATATGGGTCAGGCTACTGAACAACAAATCATTGAAATACTGAAGCAGGAAACCATTCCTGCTCTTGGGTGTACAGAGCCTGTTGCCTGTGCCCTGGCTTGTGCAAAATGCCGTGAAGTGCTGGGTGGCGTTCCGGACCGCATTAAAGTGTTGGTGAGCGGGAATATCTATAAGAACGGGATGGGCGTGGGGATTCCCGGGACGGGGATGACCGGATTGCCTATCGCCGCCGCTTTGGGAGCTGTGTGCGGAAAGACGGAATACGGGCTGGAGGTGCTGAAAAAAGTTTCCGAAGGTTGCAATTTGTCGCTGTCGAAAGAATTGCTGGAAAAGGATGCAGTAGAAATCTGCCTCGACGAAAATGCGCCCGACAAGCTTTATGCAGAGGCGATCTGCACGAAAGGCGGGGATGTGGTGAGAACGGTTATCGTGCACACCCATACGAACATCGTGCTGGTGGAAAAAAACGGAGAAACCCTGTTTAAAAAGGATTACCGGCCCCTGACGGCTGAAAAAAAGAATCGTCCGGAACTGAGTGTTGCGCGTATCTGGGAATTTATACACCAGGTGGATGTCGGGAAAATCGAATTCGTGCTTCAGGGAGCGGAAATGAATAAAGCCATATCGGAAGAAGGATTGAAAAGTGCCTATGGGCTGCAAATCGGTAAAACCCTGAAAGAAAACATCGACAAAGGATTGCTGGAAGATGATTTTCTGAACAATGTACTGATCCGGGCCACAGCCGCTTCGGATGCCCGTATGGACGGATGCGAAAAACCGGTCATGACCAATTCCGGTAGCGGTAACCAGGGAATCACGGTATATTTGCCTGTCGTGGTCGCGGCAGAACGCTTCGGCTCTTCGCGCGAACAACTGACGCGTGCACTCGCATTGAGTAACCTGATCGCCGCCCATATCCATTATTACATGGGGCATCTGTCTGCTCTTTGCGGAATACTGATTGCGGGAACGGGATCCGCTTCGGCAATCACCTATCTGATGGGAGGAACTTACGAGCAAATGGTGAATACCATAAAAACCATGTGTTCCAACCTTACCGGAATGATGTGCGACGGAGCGAAACAAGGCTGTGCCCTGAAAGTATATTCCGGCGTATCTGCCGCAGTACAGGCGGCATTGCTGTCGATGAACGGAATCAAAACCCAAAACGACGGAATCATCGAGGACGATATTGAAAAAACGATCCGTAACGTCGGATTGATCGGTACGGCCGGCATGGAGCAAACCGATAAAACGATCCTCAACATCATGTGTAAAAAGAAATAACTCTTTTTGCAAAAATAGGGCTTAAAAAACTGGCTTTAAAAAAACGTCCTTCATCCGGTAGAAATCCTAATAATTGACAGGGAAATCCGATAGGGAATGTTCTTGTCGTAATGGTCTGATTTGAATGGTTTTAAACAATAGATCAGCATTGAAACGTAAAAAATATCATTGCTTGGAATGGAATGAAATTCCGAGGGTATGAAAATTCCTGTTTTAAGCAAACTTCGCAATTGTATTTGTAATCTTTTGCTATTTTGTAAATATAATTTTAAGTTCGGGTTTATAAAAAATATATTTGAAAAAAGGACATTTTATTTTTCCGGAAATCCCGATTCATAAACCTTAAAATGCATGAAAACAACGTGAGTTTAAAGTTTTTCTTTTTATAAAATCCGGGTATTGGTTCGTGTCTTTAAAAATAAATCATATCTTTGCCTTAATTATCGCTTAGGGGATTAATTGGTAAGTTTTATCCATAAAAAAACGAACGTTTAATTTTGGTGCAATAAGAATAGAATAATGTAAAGTAGGAGGAAATATAAAAAGATGATTGTTAAATAATTAAGAAAAGATGTAAATTAAGGAATAAAAAAGAAAAAACGAGGAATAAAAACGTTCGTTTTTTCTGGTTGATTGCATTTATTGTTAATCGTTTTATAACAATCTTATTTTCTTGTATCCTTTCTTAGTTTTAGTTTAACTACTTGATTATTCATGGTTTTATTACATTCATTTTGCGTCGCTTACTCACAGTCTCCGAGGCATGGCATCCGAAGTTCCTTCAGTGCCTGGGACGTAAAAGAGTCTCCCGGTGGCGTCGCCGTGGGTTGCTACACATATAGGGTAACAGACCGAATGTGAACTGGACTTTCTGTGTCCGGTGGGGAAACCCCCGAAGGCAACGTCGCTGCAGTGGTTTCTGGGAGCGGGAGTTCGATTCTCCCGGCAGCGCCTAATAATAATTGTATTTAGAGTTTTTTAATTTATAATGAATAAAGAAACAAGGACGTCGAAAAGTATTCAAAATGCAAAAATTGCATTGTTATTTTATTTTATAAACCTCGTTCTAAGTTTTTTTTCTCGAAAAATATTTTTAGAGTATTTGGGGGCGGAGGTGTTGGGATTGAATACGACAGCTCAAAATTTACTCGGTTTTTTGAATTTGGCCGAGTTAGGTATCGGATCGGCTATTTCTTATGCTTTATATCGTCCTATTTTTGAAAAAAATACTCAAACTATCAATGAAATCGTTTCTGTTCAAGGATATTTATATAGAAAGATAGCTTATATTGTATTTGCAGCGGCTGTTGTATTTATGTTTTTCTTTCCCTGGATTTTTGAGAAAGCGGAAATTCCCTTATGGTATGCCTATGCGACATTTGTTGTTTTATTATGCAGTTCTTTATTCAGCTATCTGTGGAACTATCGCCAGATTGTATTGACAGCAGATCAAAAGGAATATAAAGTTACCATTAATCTTCAAGGATTTAAAATCATAAAGGTTTTACTACAAATTGCAGCAATGGTTTTTTTATTCAATGGTTACCTTTGGTGGCTTGTGTTGGAATTTATAATGGCTGTAATCACGGTGGTTGTTCTAAACTGGTTGTTGAAAAAGGAATACCCTTGGCTAAAAAGCAGTCCGGGCGAAGGGAAAATTTTAAAACAAAAATATCCTATAATTTTATCTAAAACGAAGCAGATATTTTTTCATAAAATCGGAGGTTTTGTTTTAACCCAGACGAGTCCGCTGATTATTTATGCGTATACTTCTTTGACCCTTGTTGCTTTTTATGGTAACTATATGTTGATTGTTGCCGGAGTAACGTTGTTATTGTCGGCACTTTTTAATAGTATAAATGCGGGTATTGGTAACTTAGTTGCAGAAGGAGACAGGAAAAGGGTAATAAAAGTTTTTGATGAATTGTTTTCTTCCCGGTTCTGGTTTGTGAGTACGATTTGTTTTGCCGTTTACCTGCTTACGCCTTCTTTTATTACTTTATGGATTGGACAGCAGTATTTGTTAGATAATCTGTCGTTTATATTGATCATTGCGATTATGTATATTAATCTGATTCGTACTGTGGTAGATTCCTTTATCAGTGCGTATGGATTGTTTCAAGATATATGGGCGACACTTACGGAAGCGGCTTTAAATTTAGGTTGTTCTCTGGGATTAGGATATTTTTGGGGATTACCCGGAATTTTATCCGGAGTACTGATTAGTTTGTTGCTGATAATCTTTTCTTGGAAACCCTATTTCCTGTTTCGTTGGGGTTTTAAATTATCTGTTACAAGGTATTTTTTAATGTATGCAAAACATTTTTTGTGGGGAGGGATAGCGTTTTTTATTAGTTTGAAAGTTGCGGGATATATCACTATAAATATATCGGATTCTTTTTTAATGTTAGGTATATATGCCTGTCTTACGGTGGGATTTTATTTCATATTAAGTGGGGTACTGCTTTATTGTTTTTGTTCAGGTATGAAAAATTTTACAGCTCGTTTTATGAATTTTATATGTAGATAAATTCGTTTATGAAAATATTGATCGATTTAGTTTATGTAAGACCAAATAATATATATTCCAGTTTATCGATATATGCTTTTAGGATTATAGATACTTTTCGTCAAACTGGACGTTTTAAGGAGATTGTCTTATTGATAACTCCGGAATTGAAGGAGTTGTGTGAAAAAAAATTTCCCGAGTTTGAGTATATCGTTTATTCTGTTCCTGATAATTTTTGGGTGAAAATAAAATATTTTAAATTATTGTATGCCTGGAATTACTACCGTAAGGTTGTAAATTGTTCGGGGTGTAATGGAATTTTGATTATAGGGGATCTGTGCTTGTATTCAATATTTCGTTTTAAGATGAATAAAGTGCTCATTATTCATGATTTAAAATCTTTAACGGATCAGGAAAATACTAAATTTCAAAGGTTTGTCAGTAAGTTGTATTATAAGTGGCAGACGAAAAATTCTACAAGAATAATAGCTATTTCAGAATATACCAGACAATCTATATTAAAGATTTACAGGTCGATAAAACCGGAAAAAGTTAAAACGATATATAATGGAGTGGTTATGTCGTCGAAGGAACAAAAACCTTTAGCGATGCCCGCTGAATTAAAATATATTCTTTATGTAAATACATTGTTTGAGTATAAAAATATTTTAACTGTATTAAAGGCTTTTAATTTTATAAAATCAAATATTGAGCATAAGTTAGTTATCGTTGGCAAGCCCACGCCGTATTGGCAGAACGAATTGTTACCTTATATAAAGCAAGTAAAATTGGAAGATAGAATTATTCAAATGTCTAATCTTCAGGATTCGGAATTGAAATATTTGTATATTCATGCTTCTTTATTTGTTACGGCTTCTTTACACGAAGGATTTGGTTTAACACCCATTGAAGCCGGAATTTGTAAATGCCCTGTGGTATCTTCTCGCTGCGAAGCTTTACCCGATTCGACGATGGAGTTGTTGTTTTATTATGATCCTCCCTACGATTATGAAGTTTTGGGCAGAAAGATGGCTTCCGTGTTGTCTGCTCCCCCCGAAATGTCTGAATTAGAGTTTATTTCTCAGAAATATAAAGACAGGTATGACCTCCGAAAGCAAGTGGAACAGATATATAATCTTTTTTTTGAATTAGCATGTAACGATAAATTTTAGTTTCTTATAATATAGCGGAAAGATTTGAAAAGAACAGGTAGATATTATTTTGCTTGAAAGTAGAAAACGAGAGGCGCATCTCTTGAAGATACAAGATAAAGTTAGAATTTGATTTCATGGGATATTTATTTGAAAACAAAGTAATCGTTTTTGGTGGAAATCATCATAATACATTAGGAGTAATACGGAGTTTAGGAAAGAGAGGAATAAAAGTTTATGCTCTTATACATGGTGGCTGCAAAAGTTTCGTTGGTAAAAGCCGTTATATAACGAAAAGCTGGATTATCGACCGGGAAGAAGATGGAATAGAATTGCTTATCAAGCAGTTTGCGCATGAAAAAGTAAAACCTGTTATTATTTGTTGCAGTGACGGTGCTTCAAGCGTCGTGGATTCGAACTACGAAGTTCTGAAAAAATACTTTTATTTTCCCAATGCCGGTCAGCAAGGGAGAATAAATGAATTAATGAACAAAGAAACAATGCGTCTTTTGGCGGAAGAGTGCGGAATGCTTACTCCTTCGACCTGGAGTTTGAAAATTGGAGATAATATTCCTGAAGACATAAAATATCCTTGTATTACAAAACCCTTATGCAGTATTGAAGGATCGAAGGCCGATATTTATATATGCCAGACATCAGACGAGCTGATAGATTCTTTACAAAAAATTCACAGTAAATATGTTCAGATTCAGGAATATATAGATAAAGAATTTGAATTCCAACTGATAGGATGTTCTTTAAATGGGGGAGAACAAGTCGTCATTCCGGGAATATCGAAAATTATTAGAGCTTCGAAAATTTCTAATACAGGTTTTTTGAGCTATATACCGTGCGAACAATTTGATTTCGACCTAACGTTTACGAAGAACTTTATTAAGCGGACGGGATATTCCGGTCTGTTTAGTGTGGAATTTCTAAGGAGTCGTTCCGGAGAGACATATTTTATGGAAATAAACTTCAGAAATGATGGAAATGCATATTCTGTTACTGCCGCCGGTTGTAATTTACCTTATATATGGACTCTTGGACATGCGGGGGGAGATATAGAAAACGAACCGTTGGCTATAAGTAAACCCATTTACGTCATGCCTGAAACGATAGATTTTATCACGAATGTCTTAAAAGGTGATTTGTCGTTTGGGGCTTGGTTGAAAGACGTAAGACGTTCGCAGGGTTTTCTTTTATTTAATAAAAAAGATATTAAGCCTTGGTTATGGGTGGTAAAAGATATTTTTATGTACAAAATAAAGAAAAATGTATCAGGATACTTGAAAGGTCGCTGGAACATTGGCTTTATTGATTTTGATGAAAATTTAATTTGGAAAGAACCTTTAGGGAAGATTTATTGGCTAAAACATGCTTATAAAGACCGTTGGTTCGCCGATCCTTTTATTTTATCGGTTACCGATTCGGAGATAGAGGTGTTGGTTGAGGAATTTTATGATCCTATCGACCGAGGACGTATTTCCAAGCTCGTTATAGATAAGAATTCTTACACGTTGAAAAAATGTATCCCTATTCTTGAATTGGATACGCATCTTTCTTTTCCTGTTATTTTCCGGGCTAATAACGAGGTGTATATTTATCCGGAAAGTTCACGAAGCCAGCAATTGGTGCTATACCGATATGACTGTGATAGCGAAACCGTTGAAGTTTTAAAAGTGTTAAGTGGCGAACCGTTGACCGATGCAACAATAACCACTTTATTCGGTTCTCCTTATTTGTTCTCTACCCGTATGCCGGAACCCAATAAAAATATTTTAAATATTTATAGCGCGCACGAATGGGACGGGGATTATAGGTTGAAACAATCCGTGACCTTTCAAGACAATACTGCCCGTAATGCTGGGGAGATATTTAAAATAGGGAATCGTTTCATTCGTCCGGCTCAGGATTGCAACGGTGCATATGGGCGCGGCATTGTATTTCAGGAAGTTTTTTTTCAGGATGGAATGTTTTCTTTTCAGGAACTGAAACGTCATTACCCGAAGTCTTGGCGTTATCATCTGGGAATGCATACTTTTAGCGTACAGGAAAATATAGCCGTTGTAGATGGGCGTGGATATAGGAATCCTATATTTGGTCATTTTATAGATACTCTTCGTGAAATTTTACATATTTGAAAAAAATGAGATTATTATTTTATATTTCGAGTTTGAGTGGAGGAGGTGCGGAGAGGGTCATGGCTATATTGTGTAATGAATTAGTGAAGAGAGGGCATGAAATTTATCTTACTACTAATACGAAACAGACTTTTGTCTATAAGCTTGATGAAAAGGTAAATATTCTTTCTCTGTATCCGGAGAATTATGAGAAATTACCGAAAATAAGCCGGACATTCAAATTATATTATTCGATGCGGTCTATCGCGCGGCAGGTGAAGCCGGATATTATTATTTCGTTTATGCATAACGTTTGTTTGGCTGTAGCCGGTTTATCGATCCCCGTGATTCAATCAGAACACACCACGTTTGCCAGAAAAGTTTCCCGTAAATTTGATTTTGAAAGGTGGTATATAAATAAACTGGCAGCCAAAGTTACGGTGTTGACCCAGTACGATTATGATTTGATAGGAAAGAGTTTACCGCGGAAGGTCGTGATGCCCAATCCCCTGACTTTTTCGCCGTTGCCTTCTGTTCCTGATAAAAATAAAACCATACTTGCCGTAGGGCGACTGGATGTGTGGAAAGTGAAGGGATTCGACACACTCATAAAGATATGGAGCTTAGTTGCCGATCGGTATAGCGACTGGAAGTTGGATATAGCCGGGACAGGGACAGAAGAAAGCTTGGATAAGTTGAAAGCCTTGACGGTAAAGTGGGGGGTGACCGATTCAGTTCGTTTCCTGGGATTTAGGAGCGATGTCGATAGATTGATGCAACAAAGTCCTATTTTTATTTTAACTTCCAGATATGAAGGATTTGGAATGGTATTACTCGAGGCCATGTCGCAAGGATGTGCTTGCGTGAGTTTTGATTGCATGGCTGGACCGAGGGAAATTATAACTCATAATCAGGATGGATTTTTGGTAGCGGATCAAGACGAAAAAGAAATGGTAGAAGCGATTTCTTTATTGATCGAAGATGAAAATCTAAGGCTGAAATTAGCTACCGAAGCTCTTCAGAAAGTAAAGCGGTATAAATCTGAATCGATTGTAGATCGATGGGAATGTTTGTTTTCTGAAATATTGAAAAGGAAAAAATGATAAAGAGATTATTGTTCGGTTTGGGACGTAGGCTGATGCCGGGACATAAATATGCATCTTTGGTGGGGGTGAACTTAGGAAAAGGGAATTGGATTAATACCAAAAATTTTGGTTCGGAACCCTATTTGATAACTATTGGAAATCATTGCCAGATAACACATGGAGTTTATTTTCATACACACGGGGGAGCTCAAGTATTGAGAAGAAAATATACTGATCTCGATTTTTTCGGGAAAATTGTAATTGGCGATTACGTTTATATCGGGACAGGGGCTCAAATTCTTCCGGGGGTTACCATTGGGGATGGATCTATTGTCGCAGCAGGTTCGATTGTAACGAAATCCGTGCCGGAAAATGTGATTGTTGGAGGAAATCCTGCAAGAATAATAGGAGATGTAAATAGTTTTTTAGAAAAAATATTACCCTATAATGTCAAATCGAAATCCTTGTCTCCTAAGGAGAAAAAGAAATTACTTCTTTCTTTGGAGGATAAGTATTTTGTCCACAAATAGAATTTATACATTTTATATGTGAACGCATTGGAAAAAAACATGACTTTCCTGTAAATTAAAATTAAGGCAAATATTACGTATGGCAGTATATATACTGAATTTAGTATTGATATTATTATTTTCATTATTGATAAGGGGTATTCCTGTCTTTCGTAATAAGCAAGGGAAAGTATTATGTATAATTATCGGAATACAATTGTTTCTGACAGCAGCTTTGAGAAGTACATCGGTAGGTGGAGATTTAGCTGCTTATATACCTAATTATATCCGGCTGGAAAGTGTAGGTTGGGATGAAATATTCGTGGGACGTCTTGAACCCGGTTATACTTTGCTGAATAAGATCTTATCTGTTTTTTCGACCGATGAAAGATTATTACTTGTAGCGACAAGTGGTATCGTTGTAAGCGGATTCACTATTTTTATTTATAAAAATTCACGAATACCCTGGTTGAGTTTGTTCCTTTTTGTGGGTATGGGATTTTATACCATATCTTTATCCATGCTTCGACAGGCTATCGCAATTACTCTGACTTTGTGGAGTATCCAATATGTCGAGAAAAGATCGTTTATCAAATTTTTCGGTGTCGTCTTTATTGCAATTTTATTTCATTATACAGCAATCATATTTCTTATTTTATACCCTATTTCTAAATTTAAAGTAACCTGGGGCTACTTTATAAGTATGCTGGCCATCGCTTTTGTATTGTCCCAGTTGATCGGACGGTTCTTTATCCTGGTTGTTATTGAGAAATATTACAGTCTTTACGAAGGGCAGATGACGGGAGGAACAGGATACAACATGTTGCTGTTGTTGACGACGATTACCTGTACCGGATTATTATTGTGGAAAACCAATAAGGAAGAGGCACAGAAGAAAAGTGTGTTTAATCATATGATGATACTTGCCTGCTGTTTTCAGTTCATGGCTTTACATTTTGGACTCTTTGCCAGGATCGTGATGTATTTTAGTGTCAGTATGTTGATTTTTATTCCTAACGCTTTATCCTGTGTAAAAATAAAAGATTTAAAAGTTTTTGGCATTTTAACTCTTTGTGGTTTGGTATTTTGCTATTTCGTGTTAATTGTTTTAGGAAAAGACACCAGTGGAATTCTCCCTTTTCTTTTCATGTGGGAATAATTTTGATATTTTGTTTATGAGAATATTATGCCTTATCGACAGTTTAGGCTCTGGAGGTGCACAACGTCAATTGGTTGGCCTTGCAGATTTGTTAAAAGCGAAAGGAAATGTAGTCAAAGTGGTGTATTATCATGATGTTCATTTTTTTAAACCGTTTTTGGAAGAGCGCGGAGTTGAATCGGAATATTTGGCTGGAATAACGACTAAGTTTTCCAAATTTTGGAAGGTTTTTCAACTGGTGAAAGTGTATAAGCCGGATGTTTTAATCGCTTATTTGGACGGGGCGACAATGCTCGGATGTTTATTGCGTATTGCAGGATTAAAATTTCGCTTGATTGTATCGGAACGGAGTATTACAGAGTTTCTGAATTGGAAACGGAGGATAAAATTTTTTTTATATCGCTGGAGCGATGCCATTGTTCCTAATAGCTATGCAGAAAGTGAATTAATCGGTAAGTTTTTCCCCGTATTAAAAAATAAAATTCATACGGTTACGAATTTTGTCGATACCGATTATTTTTCCCCGGTACAGGCTGGGAAAGCTACTTCTCCGACGATTCGTATTTTATGTGTTGCCCGGATCGGGAGTGAAAAAAATGTAATGCTTTTTATGCAAGCTGTTAAACTTGTCGTCGAGCGCGGATACTCCGTACGGGTAGATTGGTTTGGAACACCGTCCCAGAAAACTCCTGAATATTTTAAAGCCTGCCTTACGGAGCGGGGACGTTTAGACATGACGGATATTTTTAATTTTAAACCGGCATCCGGACAAATCCGGGATGAATACCGGAAGGCCGATGTATTTTGTTTGCCTTCTCTATATGAAGGCTTTCCCAATGTGATTTGCGAGGCGATGTCTTGTGGATTACCTGTCCTTTGCAGCCGGGTCGGAGATAATCCAAGATTGGTGGAAGAGGGAAAAAACGGCTATTTGTTTCCTCCCGATGAAGTAGAAAAAATAGCCGACAGTATTATTCGTTTTTGTGAATGTTCTCAGGAAAAAAAAATAGAAATGGGGCAATATAGCCGTCGGATTGCGGTACAAAGATTTTCTGGAGAAAAGTTTGTTTCCCAATATATGGAAATTTTTGCTTGATAACGCTTTTAATAAAATATTGACTATGTTTTCAGAACCCGTAAGAGTATTACACATTTTGCATGGAATGGCACAAGGTGGAGCAGAAACCATGCTTATGAATTATTACCGTTGTATAGATCGTAATCAGTTGCAATTCGATTTTCTTTTGACTTCCGATAAAAAAGGTGCTTATGAGGATGAAATATTAGAATTGGGAGGCCGTATCTACCGTTTGCCTTTGTTAACCAAATTTACCCCCTGGAAATATTTGTTCGCCATTCATCGTTTTTTTAAAAATCATCCGGAATATAAAATCGTTCATTCTCATACTTCTTCAAAAAGTACTTTTCCGCTTTGGATTGCAAAGATAAACCATGTGCCGGTAAGAATCTGCCATTCCCATATTGCAAAATCGGAACAAGGTATTAATGGGTATATCCGGGATTTTTTAAAGCCTTTCTTAAAGGGCGTGGCTACCGATTATTTTTCTTGTGGTAGGGATGCTGCTGTCTGGTTGTATGGGAAAAAATTTTGTGATAGCCATGAAGTGATGATTTTAAATAACGCGATACATTCTTCTTGGTATTTGGAAAATAAGGAAGTTAGGAAAGAAATGCGCGTAAAAATGAATCTGGACGAAAATTTTGTTGTAGGTCATGTAGGACGTTTTTTCCCTCAAAAAAATCATACTTTTATATTGGATGTATTTCGGGCCATACATGATAAGAATCCTTTAGCTAAATTGTTATTGGTGGGAGATGGGGGATTGAGGCATGAAATAGAAAAAAAGATTCTTGCTTTGGATTTGAAGGATTCTGTTATATTGACGGGTAATGTGCCGGATGTTTATAATTATATGCAAGCGATGGACATCTTTTTGTTTCCCTCGAATTATGAAGGTTTGCCTTTAGTGTTGATAGAAGCGCAGGCTGCTGGTTTAAGGTGCTTCTCATCGGCGGGCGCTGTAACAGAGGAAGTCAATCTGGCTGGATTGATAGAATATATTCCTTTGTCTAAGCCTGCGGAATATTGGGCTGACCGGATATTGAGATGTGCTGCCGGTTACGAAAGAATAGATACTTACGAGCAAATTGTAAAATCGGGCTATGATGCAGAAACTGCTGTGGAATGGCTTCAAAATTTTTATTTACAGAAATACAAGAGCTTAAGCCAATAGTTATGAAAATAGGGATTCTTACTCATTATGACGTTAATAACCAGGGAGCTCAGTTACAGTTGTATGCACTGTATATGAAATTAAAGGAAATGGGACATACTCCTGTTGTTTTGACTTATCGTAAAAATTATGATTTTGACCCGGCTTTGGAACGTCGTAATCAGATTTCGGTAAAATCTATTCCTTATATATTAAAAAATTTCCTGTTTCGGAAAGGTTTGGGATTAACGTGGCATAATGTAAAAAAATACCTGACCAACAAAAAATTCAGGCAGACGACCTTTCAGTTTGAAAGTTATTGCCTGGCAGAGATAGATGCCGCTATTGTGGGAGCTGATGAGGTTTTCAGCTTGGAAATAGGAATAAATATGATGATGTTCGGGCATGGGGTACATACGCAAAATTTAATTGCCTATGCACCTTCTGCGGGACAAACGGATATGGAACGGGTTAAAGCGTTTCATTTCGAACACCTGATGGCATCGGGTTTAAAAAGTTTCCGCTTCCTTTCGGTAAGGGATAAGGCGACCGCCGCCTTGGTGGAAGGGCTGACGGGTCAGTGGCCGGAGATTGTATGCGACCCTGTTTTGTTATATGATTTTTCTCTAATGAAAATAGATGTAAAAGTCCCTTCGCAAAAATATATGGTAGTCTATGGATATGACCGTCATTTTGTGGATGAAAAGGAGATCAGGGTATTAAAAGCATTTGCTAAAGAACGGGGCTTGCTGATTGTATCTCCCGGATGTTACCATCGGTGGTGCGACCGGAATATTACATGTGATGCGTTGCAATGGGTTGAATTGTTTAGGCGAGCGGAGCTGATTGTAACAGACACTTTTCATGGAACGATTGTTTCGGTTATTACAGAGAGACCGATGGCTGTATATGTCAGAAGTAAGGTAAATTCGAATAAATTAGTAGATTTAATTAGGCGTTTGGGAATATCAGATAGAAGAATCAACGATTTTTCACTGGTGGAATTGAATACTATTTTCGTGAGATTTCAGGATTATCAAGTTATAAACGGGCATGTTTCGAAGCTTCGGCAAGAAGGATATGCTTATTTGGAAAATGCTCTTCAGCGATGTCAGAACAATTAAATAATATTTCGGACGCAACCTCTCGTTATTGTACAGGTTGTGCTGCCTGTCTGGCCGTTTGTCCCGCCGATGCTTTACAGTATCGGTTAAATGATGAAGGATTTTATGAAGCTTTTGTAGAAGAAAATAAATGTATTCATTGTGGACGTTGCCGGAAGGTATGTTATAAATTTGCTTTGGATGAAGATTTAGGAATAGAATTTAAGCAAGGTACTCTTTATGCGGCTCAGAGTGTGCGGCCTGATATCGTACAGTCTTGTACTTCAGGAGGGCTTGCTTATGAAATAGCCCGTTATTGTTTAGCCGATGGGTATATCGTTGTCGGGGTGGTTTATGATTACAGCACCCATCGGGCAAAAACCGTGCTCGCCGATTCCAATGAAGGGCTTGAATTGTTGAAGGGATCTAAATATTTGCAGGCCGATAGCCAAGATGCTTTTCAATCCATATTGAAGGATGCTGTAGAAAATCCGCATCGAAAATATGTTGTTTTCGGTACTCCTTGCCAGATTGCCGGTTTCAAAAAAACGCTCACTGTCCAGCGGGTGAAAAATGAAATTTTGACAGTCGATTTGTTTTGCCACGGAGTACCTTCTTATTGGGTGTGGGACCGCTATCGCAGCAAATACCCTTCCCTTCAAAATGTCGTTTTCAGGAGTAAAAAAAGAGGATGGCATAATTTTACCCTAGAGATAGGTATCCCTGAAAAAATATATTATCTGACAGCTGAGCGAAATTTCTTTTATCGGATCTTTTTTGACAATATATTACTGAATAAACCTTGTTTTACTTGTAAGTTGAGAAGCCGGTATTCTTCTGCCGATATACGTTTAGGTGATTTTTGGGGAAAGAAATATCAGAATAGAGAAGATGGTGTTTCCGCTTGTTTATTATTATCCGATAAAGGCAAAGAGATATTCCAAGATCTTGTTTCTCATGGAAATATCCGTCAGATTGCAGAAGAATCTATTGCTGAATGTATGGCTTTTCAAAGTAACCATAATTATGCTTATTGGAAACAACGCGAACAAGCGTTTGAGGAATTGAAAAATGGAATTGCTTTAAAGTATGTGGTTCGGAAGTATAGGAAAAGTTTTCCTTATGCTTGTCGTTTAAAGCAAAGCATAAAACAATTAATCTCCTGTATTCCAGTTTTTATGATACATCATATAAAAGTTTTGTATCGAAAATGTATATGATTATTATTTGTCTGTAAATCATTAAAATAATTATTCTTAGCAAGTTGGTTATGCGAAAAATATTAATTACGGGAGGAGCCGGATTTATTGGCTCTAATCTGTGTGAAGCTTTATTGCAGCAGGGAAATGAAGTGCATTGTTTAGATAATTTTATTACGGGAAAAATATAAAATATACTGCCGTTATTGGAAAAATATCCGAATCGTTTTCGTTTGGTGGTAGGTGATATACGTAAACTTGAAGATTGCCGTAAAGCGGTGGAAGGAATGGAATATGTACTGAATGAAGCGGCGTTGGGATCTGTTCCCCGGAGTGTCAATGACCCGGTGACGACGAATGATGTGAATATCGGCGGTTTTTTGAATATGCTCGTGGCATCGAAATTATAATTAAAAAAAGGAAAGATAGTCTATTTTCAATAATCAATATATCTTTGTATGAAGTAAAAAGCATGATAAATGAAAGAATTACCCAAAATAGAGGAAGTAATAGGCCGTCCGTTATCTCCTTATGCTGTTACGAAATATGTAAACGAATTATATGCCGATGTATTTGCCCGAACATACGGTATGGAATACGTCGGACTGCGTTATTTTAATGTATTCGGCAGGCGTCAGGATCCATTTGGGGCGTATGCGGCTGTCATTCCTCTGTTTGTCGATAAATTAATAAAACATGAGAGCCCGGTGATCAATGGAGATGGAGAATATAGCCGGGATTTCACTTATATCGACAATGTTATCCAGATGAACTTATTGGCGATGACGACCGATAATCCGAAAGCCGTTAATCAGATTTACAATACGGCTTTTGGGGAACGGGCTACTTTAAATCAGTTAGTGAATTATTTAAAGGAATTTTTGAGTGAATTTGATCCTGAAATAGCTAAAGTAGAAATATTGCATGGGCCTAACCGTGTAGGAGATATTCCTCATTCTCTGGCTTGTATCGATAAAGCTAAAAGCTTACTTCATTATGATCCGCAGTATTCCATGCGGGACGGTTTGAAGGAAGTTATAAGATGGTATTGGGATAATTTAAGATAATCTGATATGACTTTTAAAGAGGTTAAGGATCTAATAAAGGGAGATTTATATAGATATACGGGTGGAGGGAAATTTTTTAAATCAATTTTATTAGTTCCTGGGTTTAAGTATATGTGTGTATGGCGTTTGTTACAATATACTGGTTCCCATAAAGCATTTTTTATTTTTGATGTTTTATTGAAAATAAAATTGACATTAATGCAACGCCATTATGGTATTCAAATTCCACGGAATACAAAAATAGGTAAAGGTTTCTATATAGGACACTATGGAACGATTGTGATTAATGAAGCTGCAATTATCGGTGATAATGTCAATATATCACATGGCGTGACCATTGGGCAAGCAAATAGAGGGAAAAGAATAGGTGCAGCAATTATTGGTAATCAAGTTTATATAGGACCAGGTGCTAAAATAATAGGTAAGGTCGTCATTGGTAATAATGTTGCTATAGGAGCAAATGCTGTTGTGACGCATGATATTCCTAATGATGCTTGTGTAGGAGGTATTCCAGCTAAAATCATTTCAATGAATGGAGCTGAAAATTATATCAATAGAACTGTCTAATTTACTTTCAAATATAAAGTATGAATATCGAAATAAAAATTGCCGTAATCGGACTTGGTTACGTAGGGCTTCCTTTGGCCCGTTTGTTTTCAACTAAATATACAACTGTCGGGTATGACATGAATAGTGGCAGAGTAAAAGCATTGATGGGAGGACATGACGCGACGCTTGAAGTGGCGGACGATTTGTTGCAGGAAGCCATTCAAAATGGTTTTTATTGTACCTCCGATCTTGAGGAAATTCGGGAGTGTAATTTTTATGTTGTGGCAGTACCTACTCCGGTGGATCAAAATAACAATCCGGATTTATCCCCTTTGTATGCAGCCAGCACAACTGTCGGGAAAGTGATAAAATCCGGTGACATTGTCGTTTATGAATCTACGGTATATCCGGGGGTAACGGAAGATGAATGTATTCCTGTGGTGGAGAAAACATCCGGTTTAAAATTTAATTGTGATTTTTATGCCGGATATTCGCCGGAACGAATTAATCCGGGTGATAAATTGCATACGGTAGAAAAAATAAAAAAAGTTACTTCGGGTTCTACTCCTGAAATCGGAAAGATCGTTGACGAAGTTTATGCTTCGGTTATAACGGCAGGTACGCATTTGGCTCCTTCTATTAAAGTGGCGGAAGCGGCCAAAGTAATTGAAAATTCGCAGCGGGATATTAATATCGCTTTTGTGAATGAATTGTCGAAGATTTTTACGAAGATGGGAATCGATACACAGGAGGTGTTGAGTGCCGCTTCTACAAAATGGAATTTCTTACCTTTTAAGCCGGGATTGGTTGGCGGGCATTGTATCGGAGTGGATCCTTATTATCTTGCCCAGTGTGCCCAGCGATACGGTTATAATCCGGAAATTATCCTTGCCGGGCGGCGGACCAATGATGGAATGGGGGAATATGTTGCTAATCAGGTAGTTAAATTGATGCTTAAAAAAGGAATACAGGTGTTGGATTCCCATATCCTAATATTAGGATTTACTTTTAAGGAAAATTGCCCCGATGTTCGTAACACGAAGGTTATAGATATTATACATGCTTTGAATGAATATAATTTAAAACTGACAGTTTGTGACCCTTGGGCAAATTCCGATGCCGTAAAAAGAGAGTATGGAATAGAAGTTATAAATAAGCTTCCTGAAAATAAATTTGATGCTGTGATTTTGGCTGTTGCGCACGAGAAGTTTTGTGGAATAGATTTGAGTAAGATGCTTAAATTGAATCATGTCGTTTACGATGTGAAAGGAATATTGAATAAAGATACGATCGATGGACGATTATGACGATTTTGAATCAGTGAATTTGTTAAGTGTAAAACTCTAATTGTCTTGCTTGTTTTAGGAATGTTTTTGTGTATAGAAACATTCATTTTTTATTATGTTTACATAATCCGAATAGGAGAGGTTTTTGTCGGGGAGTATCAAATCCTCCCCTATTCACTGTTTTTAAAAAAGGAACAGAAATAACGTTATCCGATTTCTTCATAAGGGTAAACGGGAGAAATTTTTCTCCCGTTTTTCATTTCTCTATCAAATCAATCTCATCCTTGCGATATCATTTTTATTACCTAATATATTGTATGTTAGTTTGTTGTGTTTGTTGTGTCGCTTAAACTGTTTCAGAAAACTATGGGTACAAAAACTATTCTTTTTTGTGACAATAGCTTACGTGAATTATTGAATTTTCGGGGAGAAGTTATTAATGATCTTGCTTCGTCGGGTTATAAGGTTATTTTGGTCGCTCCTAAAAACATTGAAACGGTAACTTTACTTTCCAATGTTCATTTCTTTCCTGTTCAACTCGAGAGATCCGGTAAAAACCCTATAAGTGAATTGAAGTATTTCAAAGTTCTAAGAAGTATTTATAAAAAAGAAAAACCGGATTATATTTTTCATTACACGATTAAGCCTAATATATATGGGACGCTTGCGGCCAAATGGTGCGGGATTCCTTCAACTGTAATGATCGCCGGATTGGGATACGTATTCAATGGTGGAGGATTAGGGAATTTTATTGCCCGCTCGCTTTATAAATTCGCTTTGAAGTTTACGGATAAAGTTTTTGTCTTAAATACCGGGAATGAAAAATTGTTGAAGGAGAAAAATATGGTATCGGTTGATAAGATGATTCTTTTGAAGGGAGGGGAAGGGATCGATTTAGATCGATTTGTTCCGAAAGCCTTACCGAAGAAAGAAAATACGACTTTTTTAATGATAGGGCGTTTGCTTTACGACAAAGGGTATGAAGAATATGTAAAGGCTGCTGCAACGGTAAAAAAACAATATCCCGATGCGGAGTTTCAGTTGTTAGGCGATTTTGATTTTTCTTATCCCGGTCATGTTAAAAAAGAAAGAGTAGAGCAGGATTGCAGCCGGGGCATTATTCATTATCTGGGTTATAGTTCTGAGGTCGCAACTAAAATTCAGATGGCGGATTGTATTGTTTTGCCGTCTTATCACGAGGGATTGTCCAGAGTGCTGATAGAGGCGTTGGCTATGGGAAAACCTATTATAACGACGGACATTCCGGGATGCCGGGAAACGGTCGAGCATGGTAAAAATGGCTTTCTCGTCGCTCCGAAAAATATAGAAAGTCTGGCTGCAGCTTTTACGCAATTTGTTCATACCGGAGCCAGGGAAAGAGAGGAGATGGGGAAATACAGCAGGAAGAAGGCCGAAGAAGAATTCAATATCAAGGATGTGATTTCAGAATATAAAAAGATCATAGATACCGTAGAATCTACCGATAAAGTGTTTCGTAAATTTCATGAATATGAATATAAAATCTAATAGACAGGAAACAAATATGTTTATAGGCGAAATAGAATTGCGGGTTGAGCAGTTCCAGGCTTGCCGGGTGGGGGAAGAGAGGCAGGAGGAGTGTGCGGAGGTGAAGCGGAGGCTGGAAGAGTTGTGCGAAGAAGGGCGGATGAGGATCGGCGAGGCGGATGCGGGACTGCTGGTGGCGCTGATGGATGCGTATGAGGTGACACGGGACGAGGGGATGTTGCAGGAGGTGCTGGATGCGGTGAGCGAAGTGGCGGAAGAGCTGGAAGCATCGCCCTTGCATGTGAAGTTGCTGGTCTATTGCTATTTTTATACGGAGGACGAGGAATGTGCGGTGTTGGCGAAACGGATGCTGGAGCGGTTGAAAGCCGACCGGAATGTGACGGAGGCGGAGTTGGAAAAAGCCAGGGAGATTTATGGGGAATTGGTGGAGGAATCCGGTAGCTGAGGTTTGAAAATCGGTTGTGACCGGCGTGTGGAATGAATTAGGACACCTGATGTTTCTGAGAATGGGTGTTTCCCCTTGTCTATAACGTATTTTAGCTTGCTTTTTTTGTTTCTTTATTGCTTCCGAAGAACATTGTTTTTATTATAATGGTACAAGATAGCCTGCCTTCTCCCCGGCAGGTTGTTTTATTTTGTTCGGGAGTACGCCTTGAAATAAGGTTGTTTATCGGATGCCCCCTCTGGGGGCGGGAGAAGTGTGTCCTGTGGTAAGGTGGGAGATTGGGGGAGGCGGTCGGGGTATGCCGGAGAGGCTTACCGATGAAACCGATATAGGCTTCGAACGATATATAAGTTTTTCTTGTTTTTACTCTTCTTACGTGCACAAATCCATATAAAAAAGAAAAGCCGGAGGCTTAAATTCCGGCGGGAAATATAAAAAGAATCGTAATTTGTAAATTGGCGATTAAAAAATATACTTTTGTATCATTCGGTTAGTATGTATAAACATAATTTTAACAATGACTTATGATAAATATCCGGAATTTGTTCACTGCTTTGTCGGGACTGTTCATCACGTTTAACCTATACGCCCAGAATACGCCTTTTGACAGTATCCCTTTCGAGTTGGGTGCCGACCATAGAATTTATATCGACTGTAAGGTGAACGGCAGCTCTCCGCTTCGCTTTCTCTTCGATACGGGAGCAACCGATTGGGTTATCAATCCAAATTCACCTCGTTCCACTTATCCTGTGACTTTTGACGGGACGGTCGATAATAACGGGGCTACCGGCAGTAACCGGGTGGCTAAAAGCAGTTGTAACCGTTTTGAAACGGGGCATCGGGTACTGGAAAATATGTCTCTTGTTTCCAGTCCTTATCCTCCTGAATTTTGGGACGGAGTTGCCGGGCTTAGCTTTATCGGTCGGCAAGTCACGGAAATAGATTATAAAAAGCGGAAAATTTATTTGTACGATGCAGATCATTACCTCCCTTCCCGGCAAGCTATAAAGCTGAAAGTGAAATTTGTGATGGGTGTTCCGGTAGTTCCGGTACGGCTTGTCATTAACGGTAAAAAGTACGATACAAAATTGGAAATCGATACAGGGTCAGACCGGGTGATCGATCTGAACACTCCTTTTGTCAGGCAGCACAAACTTTTGGGTACGCAGCAGCCTTTTGCCCTATCCCGTATTACCAGTTCAGATACCTGCGGCGGGGTGTTGGAAAATGTGTATTTCGATGAAGTGCGTTTAGGAAATTATGCTTTTGTACGCATTCCGGGGGCATTTTCAACGGTTGTTTCAGGGGTTCAAAGCAGCTCTGAAATGGATGGCGTGATAGGGAATAATTTCCTGAAACGTTTCAATATGGTTTGCGATTTCACTCACGGATTTGTGTATTTATCCCCGAACGATTTGTTGTATTCCCCGTTTTACGATTTCTTGGTTCATTGATAGAAACGAGCGAGAAGATAAAGACGAAGTTTGTGGATAAACTTCGTCTTTTTTATAAGCAAACTATCTATTAGAAATCTTTTTTCTTCCTTATAGAATAGACTTAAGAAGTCTTGAGGGATGTCCATAAAATTACATTTTTTCAAATGTTATACATAAAAGAAAAACTACAAGATTTTTTTCCTGTAGTTTTTCCTTTATATAAAGACAGTGTTCATGGGAAATATGAATGTATATTTTAATTCGTTTTTATATTTCTCAAAACAGTATATTATTTGAATTCATAATAAAATAGAACAGGATTTGCATCTTCCTCTAAATTAACTAATTCATTATAATTACTTACGTTTGTATTGATAACATCTTTCAATGTACCTCCTATAAACGAAGCATATGACGAAGGGTTACAATAAGAATATACACCCTTGGAATCTACCCATTTTAAATTCAGTGGAAATCTTTCCTCATTAAGAGCAAGATCATCGATTAAAACTGTATATGAATAAGTTTCCTTATTTGAACTATATACATTACGTCGAATAGGTCCATCAGTATATTGGAAAAACAATCCATCATTCGTTTCCGTCAAATTTATTATTCCATATTTTTTATTTTGTTTTTTCATTATTTGATCAGCTTCAAGGCCGTACTTATTGTATGCATTCAATAATTCGTCCCGTTTTACCCACTTGTCGCTTTTAACAACCATAAACGGAGAAATGATGTTATCATGTATCGAAACCACCGTGTCCATAAACACCTGAGCGTATTTCACCGCATCTGCATTTCTTGATAAAAAGAAACTATGGCCCATGGTAAATCTTTCCATCCAACCTCCATTATATCTATCGGCATCTAACCAACTTGCCACTTCTTCTCCCGTCTCTTGGTTTATTTGATAGAGTAAAGACTGCTCATCCGATTTTATATTGGCATCGACATATAAATTATTGTCTTGATACTGAATATGCATACTTGCCCTTTTACTATTGATTGGAATGGAACTTATAAATTTTCCTGTGCTTAAGCTATACTTTTTTACTTTAGCATCTTCTGAATCCAATAAATAGATTTCATCCTTTTTATCATCTACTGTAAAATCAGAGATACTGATATACTCACCTGCTCCACGTCCCAATTCACCTATTTTATGGGAGAATGTTCCATCTGAATTAAATACAAGCACATTTAAATTTTCAGAATCATCAAAGATGATAATACGATTATCGTCGATATAAATCTGTCCAATGTTCCCTATAAGAGATTTTTCATTGGTCTCTAATATGATACTTTTGGGATTTTTAAAGAAATCGGATGCTTTAACCGTTTCTTTGGTCTTTATGTCATCTAAGTCGATGACCCAAAGATTAGGATTGCTTTGTGTTTCCTTTTGCTTGGTTGCACAGGAAATAACCACGATCTGTAAAATAAACAAAAATAAAAATAATTTCATGAGTTAATCATATTATTAGGGGAGGACTAAAAAGTACAAAAAGTCAAATTCCATTTCCCATTTTATGGTCATCTATTAAAATAAAAACAATAAGAATCATTCTTTTTAATCACCCCCTATTATTTATCAAGGACAAACGACTCTCAAACCTGATTCACTACCGTCAAAATTAGTGTTACAATCATTACCTGTATATACAGTACCCACTTTACAATTCGAACCAGTCCCTTTAACACATGTATATATTTTCCAATATGCCTGAACACTACTATTTCTATCTCTATCGGAGCAGCGTGTTCCATTCATTGGATCTGCTTTGTCTTCAGTTTTTTGATTACATTTTTCTTTGCTAGAACTACTCTCTCCATCCTTTGCTAAAGCCTCAATATTTGCAGAACTAAATAAAGATAAATCAGTCTTTTGAGATTGAAAATTTATATTTATAGAAACAGCAGCTGCAATCAGAATGAATATTCCAATAAAAATTCTTTTTTTCATGATATAAAAAATTAATTAATTATACTTTATGGATGCAATTACATCCTATTTTCGCACAAACGGCCTATATATATCAATATTACTCACTCATATTTTGCCTCCTTTCCGGTTATGAGTTTGACTTTTTGCAATTCCATTCACTATTAATACGATCTTTCGTTTTTTTATATTACAATTAACGGTTATAGTCTTTCTAAAAAAGCCTTCATTATTAGGAGTAACTTTTACCGTAATTGTGGTTGTGTCGTTAGGTAATACAGGTTGTTTCGACCATTGTGGCACAGTACAACCGCATGTCGTGTTTATGTCTTTAATAATCAGTGGTTTGTTTCCTGCATTTTTTATGGTGAATTTTGCAAAACTATCCTTGTTTACTACTAAATCCTTCAATTCTACAGTTTGCTTTTCTATCTGCAGTGATGTCATTGGAGTATCCTGGGAGTCCGACAGATTTATACGTTTATTCCCTTTTATTATTTGTTTATATAAATCCCAAATTCGAAAATTATTTATCGGATTACCGATTGCAACCACTTTATTGTTCTTGTCTAATAAGAAAGTCTGAAATTTCTCATTTTTGGGTAAGTTGTTAATCTTGTCGAGTTGATTCGTTACGTCTAAATACGCAGGATATTTAAAAGCGTCTCTACGCAATAAAAATTGTAAATTTTTTACATCTCTGGGGTGAAGATAGAATTGAAAATTGACCAGACTTTGCATCTCATTTTTAACTTCATCGATAAGAGCATTCCACTTATACAGCTTTAACTTACAGCTCATACATCCTATAGAATCGGTATAAACTAAAATTTTATAAGGTGTTGAGTTGGGAGAAACACAAGTGGTATCTTTGTTTATAGATATGCAAGGTATGTTCTGTGGAAAAATGATTTCTTTTCCGAGCCATTCCTTCACTACTTTTTCTATTTCCATAGAATTATTATTGGGTTGGCATGAACAAAACAAAATACAACTAAATGCAATTATGTAAATTTTATGAATCATAGATAACTTTTTTATATTGAGATGTAAGATCGACTTTGTATAGTGGATGGTTGTAAACAAAATAGTTAGTATTTTATTTTCCTGGTATAGGCTAACTACTGTATTTTATAGTATCGTAAATATTTTTGTTTTATTTTACTACTATAATTTTATGTTTAGTTGTGCAAATATATAAATAAAATGAAACATTAAAATTATTTTATAAAATAATTTGCACATAATATTGTATTTGTGTAATTATTTATAAATTGTAAGCTGTTTTGTTGTTGTTTGTATCTTTGGGTTTAAGGGAATCGGGTAGAATTGTTCGTGATATTTAAAATCAAATTTTATAGTTTAATAGTTGCTTTTTGCTTTTGGGAAAACGAACTTATTTTTCGAATGTCTGACTGTTATTTTGAGAGAGGTATAAGACAGGTTTTACCTTTTTATAAAAGTTGTATCGATCTTACGATGCTGTTTTACGTTTATTGTAAATATCGAGGAAAATCCTGCGGGATATAAAATATAGATTTAGAGTAGAAAGAAGGATTATGTGTCATCCGATGACTGTATTTTGCGAATAAGCATCGGCTAACTCTGATGGATTGTTTTTCCTGTATCTTATAAAAAAAACGGGGATTCAGTGCAACTTTCCGGTGGTAAACCGACGGAGGAGTTTGCATCATACAGAGCATTTTAAATGGCAGGAGGAGGTAGGCAATCGATTTAATTGCGCATTCCTGAAAAAAGTTTGACAGGCCGGGGGCTTGATTGGCGGGGGATTCTATCGATTGCAACAAATTTTAAACAGAATCGAAACGGATTCACCTCATAATTTATGGAAAAATATTATATCTTTGCCCATACTATGAGTGGAAAAGAAAAGGCATTTGTGGTTGCTGTTGATGGGTATTCTTCAACCGGAAAAAGCACTGTGGCAAAGATCGTTGCAGCAGAGTTAGGGTTTACATATATCGATACGGGGGCCATGTACCGGGCGGTGACGCTGGCTGCATTGGAGCGGGGATGGATTGTGGACGGCAAAGTTTGCCGCGAAGCATTGCGGGAGCATTTGCCCGAAATCGAGATCGGTTTCCGGTACAACCGCGAATTGCGGCGTTACGAAACTTATCTGAACGGGGAGTATGTCGAGAAGAAGATACGGGAAATGGAAGTTTCCAATTACGTCAGCCCGATAGCTGCGGTCGATTTTGTACGGAGCTTTTTGGTGGAACAGCAGCGTGAAATGGGACGGAACGGACGGATTATTATGGACGGGCGCGACATCGGGAGTGTTGTTTTCCCGGATGCCGACATTAAATTTTTTCTGACCTCTTCCCCGCAGGTGAGAGCGGAGCGCCGTTATAAAGAACTGATAGAAAAGGGCACACAGGTGAGTTATGAGGAAGTGGAGGCGAATGTGCGCCAGCGCGATTACATCGACGAACACCGGGAAGCCAGTCCGTTGGTACGGACGCCGGATGCTATTTTGATAGACAATAGCCGGATGACCATCGACGACGAAGTGCGTTTTATGGTGGAAAAGATAAAAGAAAAGCTGAATGCAGCGTGATGCGGGTAGAGATCGATAAAAATTCGGGTTTTTGCACAGGCGTGGTGAACGCTATCCAAAAGGCTGAAAAAGAGCTGGAGAAAGGAGAGTTGTATTGTATCGGCGACATTGTGCATAACAATCTGGAAGTGGAAAGGCTGGAGGCGATGGGGTTGCGCACGATCGAGCATGAGGAATTCGGGCAGTTGTCGCATTGCCGGGTGTTGTTCCGGGCACACGGAGAGCCGCCTGCTTCTTATGAAACGGCGAAGGCGAACGGAGTGGAGGTGATCGATGCTTCGTGTCCCGTGGTGCTGAACCTGCAAAAAAAGATACGGAAGGCCTACGAAAGTGTGAAGGAGAACGGAGGGCAGATCGTGATATACGGTAAACGCGGGCATGCAGAGGTGATCGGTTTGGTGGGACAAACGAACGGCGAAGCGCTGGTGGTGGAGCATGAAGACGACCTCCGGCAGGTGGATTTTTCCCGTCCGGTGATTCTGTTCTCGCAGACCACCAAGAGCCTGGAAGGTTTCCGGCATGTCATCGAGCTGATGCGGAAAGCCGGAGGCGGGCTGGTGACGGTACACGATACGATTTGCCGGAAAGTAGCGAACCGTATTCCGCAATTGAAAGAATTTGCCCGCCAGCATGATGTGATTATCTTTGTGAGCGGGGAGAAAAGTTCTAACGGCAAGCAGTTGTATGCCGTGTGCCGGGAAGTAAATCCCCGGACCTATTTTGTGCATAGTGCGGCAGATGTAAAGCCGGAAATGACGGAGGGAGTGGAAAGTGTGGGGATTAGCGGGGCGACGTCCACGCCTGTCTGGATTATGGAAGAGATCCGCCGGAAACTGGAAATAAGTGAATGAAATAAGGTTGAATAAGTCGTTATGAGACCTGAAACAGATTATAAACAGAAAATTTAAAGAGATAGAAATAAATTTTATTTATTACGTATTATGGGAAAAATTAAAAGAATCGGAGTCCTGACCTCAGGAGGTGATGCACCGGGAATGAATGCCGCTATCCGTGCAGTGGTGCGGACTGCTATTTACAATGGCTGTGAAGCCTGTGGGATTTACGGTGGTTACCAGGGATTGATTAACGGTGATATAAAAAGATTGCGGTCGAACGACGTGAGCAATATTATCCAGCGCGGGGGAACTATTCTGAAGTCGGCCCGGAGCGTTGAATTCCGTACGCCGGAAGGACGTACGAAAGCGGCTCAGCAATTGGCAGAGCATAAGATCGATGCTTTGGTGGTGATCGGTGGTGACGGTTCATTTACCGGGGCTAAATTGTTGATTCAGGAGCATGATGTGCCTGTTGTGGGGATTCCGGGAACGATCGATAACGACCTGTATGGGACAGATTCTACTATCGGTTACGATACGGCTGTAAATACGGCTGTCGATGCTGTGGATAAGATCAAGGATACGGCCAGCGCTCACAATCGTCTTTTCTTTGTGGAAGTGATGGGACGTGATGCCGGGTTTATCGCTTTGAGAACGGCTATCGCTACCGGAGCGGAAGCTGTGCTGGTGCCGGAAGTGGAAACCGACCTGACCGACCTGGAACGTTTTATCGCTAAGGATTACGATCCTACCAAATCGAGCGGTATCGTGATCGTGGCCGAGGGTGAAAAATCGGGCGGTGCTTATAAGATCGCCGAAATGGTGGGACAGTCTCATCCGGACTACGATATCCGTGTATCGGTATTGGGACATATGCAGCGGGGCGGTTCGCCCTCCCAGTTCGACCGGGTATTGGCTTCCCAGTTGGGAGCCGCTGCCGTAGATGCTTTGATGGACGACCAGATGAGTATCATGGTGGGGATTATGAACAAAGAAATCGTTCATGTGCCTTTCAATAAGACGATCAAACATTCCAAAGGATTGAATCCGGAATTATTGGGATTGGTGCGTATTTTGTCGGTATGATAAAAAAAGTACGATAATTTGTCCGGTATTGCCGGATAAAAAGAAAGAGGCGGGCTGTCATGCAGTTCCGTCTTTTTTTGTCTTTTTCCGTTTTTTTTCTTATGTTTGAAAACTTGAATCACCGGGTGAAATTTTAACGGCGGTTCCTGTACCTGCTTTGGCGTGTTAAGGGCTGGGTGTGGAGAATCGTCCTGATAACTAAAAAGAAAACAATAAACTTATGAAAAAATTCCTGACCTATCTTTTTTCTTTATTTCTTCTTGTGTGGGCGGCAGGGGCGTCTGTTCGTGCACAGGGAATCGATTCGAAAGCTTTTTATCAGATTGTCAGCGTGAACGGACTGGCATTGGATAATCAGCAAAGTATCAATAATAATTCGAATATTTTTTTGGCTCCTTCCAATCCTAAGAGCGAAGCTCAGGCGTGGATGTTCGTGAAGGTGGAAGCGGATACGTATGTGATTATCAATCCGCTGGGAGAAAAGGCTTTGGATAACGGAAACCAACAGAAGGACGGGACCCGGGTAATCCAGTGGTCTGCGGAACTGGGAAACCGCAACCAGCAATGGAAACTGACAAAAGTGGGGGAGAATACATATACATTTCGGTCGCTTGCCAGCGGATTGAATTTGGGTTATCCCGATGCAGGCCCGGTAGGGGAGCCGCTTTACCAGTTGCAGCCGGACGCTGCTAAGGACGGTCAGCGTTTTACGCTCCAGAAAATGGATATTCAGGTAAATGTGGAGCTGTTGAAAACCAGCAGTACGAACGATTGGGAGAATGAAAAAATTTTCGCCGTCAATAAAGAGCCGGGACGGGCTACTTTTGTGCCGTTTTCCAGTGTCGGGGAATTAAAGGCCGATCCCAGTTACCGGAAACAGTGGATTGCTCCGCAATCGTCCCGCTATCGGTCGCTGAACGGGAACTGGAAATTCAACTGGGTGAAACAGCCTTCGGAACGTCCGGTAAATTTTTATAAAACGAATTACGATGTCAGCCAATGGGATGAAATTCCCGTGCCTTCGAATTGGGAGATGTACGGTTACGGCACTCCGATTTATACCAATGTTACCTATCCTCACCGGAACAATCCTCCGTTTATCCAGGGCTACCGGGGAAAAACGAGCGGTATCGAGCCGAATCCCGTGGGATCTTACCGCCGGGAATTTACCATTCCTGCCGATTGGAAAGGGGATGAGATTTTTATCCACTTCGACGGGGTTTACAGTGCCATGTATCTTTGGATAAATGGAAAGAAAGTAGGATACAGTCAGGGCGCGAACAACGATGCGGAATTTAACATTACCGCTTATGTGAAGCCGGGTAAAAATACGGTGGCTGCCGAAGTGTATCGCTGGAGCGACGGTAGTTATCTCGAAGACCAGGATATGTTCCGTTTGAGCGGTATTCACCGGGATGTGTATCTGGTGGCTACTCCGAAATTGCGCCTGCGTGATTTTTACCTGACTTCTGCTTTCGAAGGGGATAATCTGGAGAAGGCTACGTTTAATGCAGTGGCCGATATTCATAATTATTCTTCGAAACGGAGCGGGGAAGCGCTGTTGAAAGTGACTTTGCTCGATGCCGCGGAAAAACCGGTGGCGACGATGCAGGGGAAAGTGGCGGCTATGGATAAGAACGGCGAAACGGCGGTGAAACTGTCTGCCCCGGTGAACCGGCCGGAATTATGGTCGGCAGAAATCCCGAATCTTTATACCGCTATCCTCGAATTGCAGGACGCCAGCGGCAAAACGCTCGAAGTGGCACAGGCACAGTTCGGTTTCCGCAAGATCGAAATTAAAAACCGCCGGGTGTATATCAATAATCAGCAGGTGTTCTTTAAAGGGGCGAACCGCCACGACATCGATCCCCGCCACGGGAAAGCCGTTCCGGTGGATATGATGATTAAGGATATTGTGCTGTTTAAGCAAAACAACCTGAATACTATCCGCACCAGCCACTATCCGAACGATGCTAAAATGTATGCCCTGTTCGATTACTACGGGCTGTATGTGATGGATGAGGCGGATATCGAATGTCACGGCAATATGTCGATCAGCAACATGCCTTCGTGGGAAGACGCTTTTGTCGATCGGATGGTGCGTATGGTGGAACGGGATAAAAACCATCCTTCGGTGATTTTCTGGTCGATGGGAAATGAGTCGGGAGGCGGACAAAATTTTAAGGCCACTTATAAGGCTGCCAAAGAGCTGGACGACCGTCCGGTTCATTACGAAGGAAACAATAATATTGCCGATATGGATTCCCGAATGTATCCCGCAATCGAAAGTATGCGCGACCAGGATATGCAAGACCGTGATAAGCCTTATTTCCTGTGTGAGTATGCCCATGCCATGGGAAATGCTATCGGTAATCTGGACGAGTATTGGGATTATATCGAAAATAAGTCGCAGCGTATGATCGGCGGTTGTATCTGGGACTGGGTAGATCAGGGAATCAATAAATTCGGGGAATTGCCCGGACGTTATTATTTCGGCGGCGGTTTCGGGGATTCGCCCAACGATTTCAATTTCTGTTGTAACGGTATCGTTACCCCCGACCGTCAGGTTACTCCGAAGCTGCTGGAGGTGAAGAAGGTATATCAATATATTAAATTCAAACCGGACGATCTGAAAGCCGGCAAGATCACGATCGAGAATCATTACGATTTCCTCGACCTGAATCATTTCGGATTGAGATGGGAATTGTTGAAAGACGGGAAAGTGGTGCGTTCCGGAAAAATGGATATGCCGGACGCCGCTCCCGATTCCAAAGTGCAGGTCACTTTGCCTTATGCGGCGGATATTCAGCCGGGAGCCGAGTATTTCGTGACGGTGTCGGCGGTGCTGAAACAGCCGGAAATCTGGGCGAACGCCGGGCATGTCATGGCAGACGAGCAGTTTGCCGTGCAGGCTTTCCGGGATGTCGCTCCTGTCGATACGAAAGCGCTGCCGGAGTTGAAGATGACGGAACAGAACGACCAGGTACAATTCGTTGCAACCGGGTTTACCGCTACTTTCAATAAAGAATCCGGTTTGCTGATCTCTTTACGTTATATGGGCGAAGAAATGTTTTACCGTTATAATGGTTTTGCGTTCAACGGTTTCCGTGCGATCGATAACGACCGGATGAGTGTAAGGCTGTTAGAATTGAAATGTATTTCTTTCGCTGCCGAGCTTTCGCCCGATAAGAAAGAAGGCAAGGTCGCTACCCGGCTTTTAGCCAAGGTGGGAGGTGTGACGGTTCCTTATCAGGTGGACTACCGTTTGTATGCCGACGGAACGATCGATGTGGATGCCACCTTTAAAGCGGACGATCATTTTAATTTGCCGCGCTTGTCTTTGCAGGCTTCGCTGAATCCGGCGCTGGAACAGGTGGAATGGTATGGCCGTGGCCCGCAAGAGAATTATTGGGACAGGAAAAATGCCGCTTATTTCGGTATTTATAAAAATACGGTGACGGGAATGGAGGAATCTTATGTCCGTTCGCAGTCGATGGGTAACCGCGACGATATACGCTGGGTAAAGCTGACGAATAAGGCGAATTTCGGTTTGAAGATCACTTCTAAGGACCACCTGAATTTTACTGCTTTGCATTTTACGGATATCGACCTGTGGATGACGGTTTACGGTCACGATCTCAACCGGGTACGCCGGGCGGAGGTGATCCTGAATCTCGATTGCATTCAGCGCGGATTGGGGAATGCTAGTTGCGGCCCGCGCCAGCGTCCTCATTACCTGATTGAAAAGAATAAAGATTATTCGTATAAATTCCGGATAGAGCCGGTGAAATAAGATTTGTAAAGGAAGAAAAGCCGGGCGGGGATTTTGCGATTTCCCTGCCCGGCATTTTTCAGCCGGAAGGAAAGAATGATGAAATATGCCGATATTATAGTGCCTTTGACTGTGGACGGGGTTTACACCTATTCCCTGTCTCCTGCGCTGGAGGATGAGGTCGGGGTGGGAACTCTGGTTCTGGTGGCGTTTGCCGGAAATAAAAAATACACGGGAGTAGTTTGCCGGATTCACGACCGGAAGCCGGAAGGCTACGAGATCAGGCCTGTCGAGGGGATAGCCGAGGAGCAGGTGAAATTGCCGGAAGGGCATCTGCGTTTTCTACAATGGATAGGCGAATATTATATGGCTGCTCCGGGTGAGGTGCTGAAAGCCGCCCTGCCTGTGATGTTCCGGCTGGAAAGTTTTACATCCGTCGCCCGTACTGCGCTGGAAGTGGACGAACACGAACTGTCTGCCAATGAAATGGCCTTGCTGAATTTTCTTCACATCGGCGAATACGTATCTTTAAAGGAGGCGGAAAAATGCCTGAAAATCCGTAACGGGGTGGCGGTGGTGAAGTCGTTGCTTCAAAAAGGGTATATTCAGGTAAAGGAAACCGTGGATGAAATGTTTCGCGAGCGAACGGAACGGGTGGTGAAATGGGCGAGGGATTTTTCCGAAACGGAGCTGGGCGAATTGCTCGACGGGTTGAAACGTGCCAAGGTGCAGTATGCAGCATTGTGCCGCTGGATAGAAACCGGGGAACGCGAAATGGAGAAATCCGCTTTTACCAAGAATGTGGGAAATTCCGTTGCCCTGAAAGGGTTATGCGACCGCCGTATATTGGCCGTAGAACAACGGACGGTGAACCGTTTCCGGGTGGATGAAGGGAGAGGACAACCCGGGAATCCCCTGTCGGAAAAGCAGGAAAAGGCTTTCGGGGAGATATGCACGGCATTTCATTCGAAGGACTGCGTATTGTTGCAGGGGGTGACTTCTTCCGGTAAAACCGAAGTATATATTCATTTAATACAAAAATTTATTGCCGAGGGGAAACAGGTGTTGTATATGCTGCCTGAAATCGCCCTTACCGTCCAGATCGTAAAGCGGTTGCAACGGGTGTTCGGCAATACGGTCGGTATTTATCATTCCGGCATGTCCGACCGGGTACGGGCGGAAATCTGGCGGCGACAATGCAGCGACCGGCCTTATCCCGTGATACTGGGCGTGCGGTCTTCCGTCTTTCTTCCCTTTACTCGTTTAGGGCTGGTGATTATCGACGAAGAGCACGACGCTTCGTATAAGCAAAAGGAGCCTGCTCCCCGGTACAACGGGCGGGATGCCGCCATTATGCTCGCCACTACTTGCGGGGCGAAAGTCTTGTTAGGTTCCGCTACGCCTTCGTTCGAAACTTATTACAATGCCCGTATGGGGAAATATGGCTTTACCTGCCTGAACAGCCGTTTCGGGGATATACAGATGCCCGAAATCCTGCTGGCGGATGCGGTGGAAGCCCGGCGTAAAAAACAAATGAAAGGGAGCTTCACTCCTTTGCTGCTGCGGGAAATGAAGCGGGTTCTCGACGAAGGCAAGCAGGTGATCCTGTTCCAGAACCGCCGGGGATATTCCACCTATGTGCAATGCGACACTTGCGGCGACATTCCCCGTTGCAGACATTGTGATGTCAGCCTGACTTATTACAAGCAACGCAATGTGTTGAGTTGCCGCTACTGCGGCAGTTTGTCGCGATTGGGAGAGGTGTGCGGCCATTGCGGAACGGGGCATTACCGGGAACGTACGCCGGGAACGGAACGGATTGAGGAAGAAGTGGCACAACTCTTTCCGGATAAACGGGTATCCCGTATGGATATTGACGTGATGAGCAGCAAGGCGCGTTTCCGGACGGTGATCGACGATTTCGAGCAGGGAAAAACGGATATTCTGATCGGTACGCAAATGGTCACGAAGGGACTGGATTTCGAGAATGTGAAGCTGGTCGGGGTGATGGATGCCGACAGTATGATTAATTTCCCCGATTTCCGGGCGGAAGAACGTGCCTATTGCATGTTGTTGCAGGTCAGTGGGCGTAGCGGGCGCAAAGGCGAACGCGGCAAGGTGGTGATTCAGGCGGGCGATCTCAAAAACCGGGTTTACGGTATGCTTACCGGGGGTGATTATCCCTCCTTTTTTACTCAGTTGGCGGAAGAACGTAAATTCTTCGCTTATCCTCCGTTCAGTCGCCTGATTCGTATCGAACTCCGCCACAAAGACCAGATTGTGCTGCGGAACGCGGCAAACCGGCTTGCCGGGCAGTTGCGCGAAGTGCTGGCCAACCGGGTGTTCGGGCCTGCCGTGCCGGAAGTGTCCCGCATCGGCGAGCAATACCGGCTACAATTTATCCTTAAAATCGAACACCGGGCTTCTTTCGCCCGGATCAAAGCTTTGCTGAAAGAGAAATTCGCTTTACTGCGACAGGAAAAATCGTATGGCAGCGTGCGTATTTTCTGCGATGTCGATCCGCAGTAAGGATATTCTATCTTTCTGTTTTTTAGATTGTAACGATTGCATTTCTTTTTTTTGAAAAAAATTAAAAAAAAGAAACATTACCGGAATAACATATCGCAAAAGAATATACATTTGCATGATTTTTCCCGGGTAAACGCGAGGTTGTTTGGAACGGTCCGGATACCCTAGTGGGAGAAACGTCATTATAAAAAATTAATTTTTTTAAATCACAATGAAAAACAGATTTTTTCTGGGTTTTGTAGTTGCTATGGTTGTCGTAGCAACAAGTTGCGGAAAAATGCCGCAGGATGATATCAATGCAACCAAAGCTGCTGTGGAAGCTGCCAAGACTGCTCAGGCCGGTGTTTACATGGCTCCTGAATTCAAGTCTTTACAGGATTCGCTGACGGTCGTTATGCAGGCAATCGAAGCCGAAAATTCTAAATTTATGAAGAATTTCGATGCTTTGACGGTGAAGCTCGACACGCTAAAATCACAGGCAGAGGCCATTGCTGCTGCTGTTCCGGCTAAAAAGCAGGCTGTGAAGCAGGAAGCTGAAACGACTTTGGCTGCTTTGAAAACTGCGATCGAGGACACTAAAGCGCTGCTGACTAAAGCTCCGAAAGGAAAAGAAGGCAAGGCTGCTTTGGAACAGATCGGTAACGAACTGAATGTGATCGCTACTACTGCCGATGAAGTGGAAACTTCAATGGCCGGTGAAGTGAATTATGTTCAGGTGCTCGGCAAGCTGACTGCCGCTCAGAAGTCGGTTGCAGACTTAAACACGGAATTGTCGGAAGCTATTGCCAAAAAAGCAAAGAAATAAGCTATTTTGACATGGATACAAGGAAGCGGGTGTCTTGCGGGACACCCGCTTTTTGGTTGGAGGGGGCAGAGAGAATGGAATGAAGAGTGTGAATGAGGGGAATTTTTTTTATTTTTAAGACGGTAAAAAGTCTGAAACGGTGAAAAGTCCGGTATTTTTCCGGTAAGCCTGGGTGTATGATAAAACGAAAACGTAAAACGAAGTCCTGTCGTTGGCTGTGGTGGCTGTTGCCTTTACTGGCGGTGGCCGGATGCGGGGTGTTGCTGCTGCCGGCGGCCCGCCCGCCCGTTCGGCAGTTGGAGAGTGCCCGGACGGTATTGACGGAAGCCCGGAATGCAGATTCGGAAATATATAGCCGGAAATTGTTCGGAGAGGCAGAGGTGCTTTACGATTCGGCTATGCGAGTGTGGAGGCGCGAGAACGAAAGGTGGATTGTCGTCCGGGATTTTGCTCCGGTGGCTGCTTTGGCGGAACGTTCGGAAAATTTTGCCCGTCGGGCGATAGAGCATGCCGGGGAAGCAAAACAGAACCTAAAGCAGGATTTGGGGGATGGGATTGCCCGGTTGCGGCGGGAAATGGACGGGTTCGAAGGCTTTTTTGCCACTCTGCCTTTAGACAGAACTGTGAAAAGCCGTCATGCTCATGGGAAGCTGTTGCTGAACGAAGCGGAAATCGCTTTCGGGAAGGGAGATTACGACCGGGGCAGGGAAAGAAGCAGCATTGCTGCGCAGGAAATCCGGGCGGCCTACCAAGAAGCCCGGCAGTTGCTTGACGATTATTTCCGGCAGTTACCCGGCTGGCAAAAACGGCTTGCCGCTGCGGTGGAATTTTCCCGGCGGGAACGGTGCAGGGTGATCGTGGTGGAAAAAATCCCGGCACGCTGTCATTTGTATGATAAAGGAGTGAGAAAGTATTCTTTTCCGGCGGAGTTCGGGCGGAACTGGATCGGCGATAAGCGGCAGGAGGGGGACTTTGCTACCCCGGAAGGGGAATATAAGGTCGTGAAGAAGTTGGCGGGCAGGCAAACGAAGTATTATAAAGCTCTTTTACTGGATTACCCGAATGCGGCCGACCGTGCCCGTTTCGAGCAGTTGAAAAAAGATGGCCGGATCGCTGCTACTGCTCGTCCCGGCGGGCTGATCGAGATTCACGGCGGAGGCGGGCGCGGAGTGAACTGGACGGATGGCTGTGTGGCTTTGGATGACCGGGATATGGATAAGGTGTATGAATATGTCCGGGGAGGCACTCCGGTTTTTATCATCGGGGCTTCGGAGGATTGGCGGAAAACCGGAGCGGCTTTGTCTCCGGAGATCGAATCATGGAATAAATAGATTATGAATGTGGAAGAAAATATAAATCCGGAAAAGCGGAAGCGTTTCCCCCGGTTGCGGGAGGTGCTGACGGGCGTATTGCTGGCGGTGTTTCTGCCGGTTATACTGCCTTTTTACCTGGCTCCAGCCTGTCAGGAAATGAGTTTTAGCCAGACCAGCAGGTTAAAGGCCGACTCCGCTTTGTTGAAAGACCGGACGGTGCAAACGAAACTTTCCCGCCTGAAACGGGACGTGGCGCTACTGGACAGGCGGCTCGACGGTTTTTTGCCCCATAAACCCTATATTGTGATAAATACCACCCGGAACCGTTTTTACCTGTATGACCGGAACGGAAAATTGGTACGTGAGGGCTTTTGTTCGTCGGGGAGCTATACGAAATTGGTCAGCGAAAAGCGTACCTGGATATTTAAAACCCCTAAAGGCCGGATGACGGTTTTGTCGAAAACCGAGAATCCGGTATGGACGAAACCGGATTGGGCTTTTATCGAAGAGGGGCTGCCTGTGCCCGGTCCCGGCGATCCCGCCCGTTACGAAAGGGGGGTGCTCGGCGATTATGCCTTGCGGATGGCGGACGGTTATCTGCTGCACGGCACGCTTTACCAGCGTTTGCTGGGAATGCCCGTCACCCACGGTTGCGTGCGCTTCGGAGATGAGGATTTGGAGGTGGTCTATCGCACGTTGCCCGTCGGTGCGTATGTCTATATTTATTAATCACGGGAGGAACAGGATGATGAAATGGATACAGCAACATAAAATCTTCGCAATGGCGGTAGCTGTTGCCGTGGTATTGTCTGTCTGGTATATTGCCGGGGCGGTAAAAGCCGTAACCCGTTATGTGGAACAGTTTAACGCTACTTATGAGGTGAAGGAAGAGCCGGAAGGACAAGGCGTGAATATGTACCGTGTGCCCGGCTATCATGAATTATTGAAAGAAAAAGGTTTGTTGAGCAGTCAGGTGAAGCTGGCACGTACCGATTCGGTTGGTTTGTTTCTGAATTTGCCCGATAGCGTTGCGCAGCTGATGATTAAGGGAGTGGCCGTGCGGAGCATCCCTTTGCAGGAAATCGGTTTGCCGTCGCTGTTCAGCCGTACTTCCCAGGAGGCTTTGTATGAGTGGTTGTCCGAGCCGGTGCTCGTCCATACGCTGAAAGCCACCATAGCCAAAGAGCCTGTGAACGTTGTGCAGGCTCCGAAAGACAGCAGCGATGCCGTGCCGTTGTTGAAACCCGATACGACCAACCGCGAGCCGGTGTTTTTTATGCTCGGTTCCGACCGCGGGCTTCGTCTTTATTTTTATCAAACGGAACGGGGCGGAGGGGATAGCCGTGCAGCTTTCGCTTTCGAATGGGCCGACCGCTGGCAGGAGGTGAAACAAAATTTCCTTTCGGTGTTTGCCTTCCGTGTGCCGCCCTATGTGCCTACTTTGCGGATCGGCATTTCCAAAGAGGATGCCAAAGTGCTTTATCGCGCTTTACCTGAAAAGGGAAGGGTCGTCATTACCTATTAGTATTTGTCAGATGCGTTTTAGCCTTTTGTGTTTAGCCGGAGTCTGTCCGGCTATTTTTGTTGCTGTGTGAGAAACTGCGAATTTTACCGCCGAGTTGGCAGAGAAATTGAATCACAGTTCCATTTCTGTAAAAGCAGGGTTTATATTTTGAAAGACACCTGAAAGATCGGCAGGCCGGCACGTTGCGGACGGAAGTGTGCGAAGCTGAGCCTGCCGGTTTGCCGAAATGTTTGCAAAATATTGCCGTTTTGAAATATTTTTTTATTTTTGCAAACATATTTTAATTGAAAGTCCATCCTTTATATATTATTCCCTTATGAATAGGTGGTAAACACCATCCCTCGATGAACCGGAGAAAACGTTCAAGAATGGCCGATTCCTTGAACGATGTCGGTGAAAAATCGAAATAACGGATATTTGTGAGACGACGATGCTCGTAAAGAGGTATGTCTTCCCATAAGTATAAATCCATATTTCGATGAAAATTTATTATTGTAAAAAAATATTCTCTGGTTGAATAACGTGTACGGTTTAGCAGAAGTGAAACTGCATTTAAGGAGATAAAGGTAAGAGCTGTTATGATAGCTCGTTAAAATCCGTCTCCGATCGTATCGTGTAAGCGAGCATAAAAGAAACGCTAACTTAAAATCCAGGTAGATGGCATCAATTAAAGTGAAATTCAGGCCTTCGACAGTCAAGGGAAAAGAAGGCATTTTATATTATCAGATCATATTAAACCGTGTCGTACGCCAGTTAAAAACGGACTATCGGATATTTGCGAGCGAATGGGATAAGAGCAGGGAGGTTGTTATTATAAGTACGCATCAGGCGGAACGATATAATTATCTGCTTTCTGTTCAGGAACAGATGAGCAGGGAGATCCGGCGGCTTGAGAAAATAGCGGCTTCCTTGCCGGATAATCCATCCGGCAGCTTCCTTGCAGATGAAATTATCATGAGGTTTCAGAATTCCGTTAACAAACAGTCGCTTTTCAATTTTATGGAAGACGTTATTGTTCAATTGAAACGGCTCAGTAAGAAAAGGACGGCAGAGACTTACACAGTTACGCTCAACAGTTTTCTGCGTTTCCGGGAAGATAAGGATATTTCGATGGACGAAATAAATTCCGATCTGATGATGGAGTACGAGGCTTATCTGAAAGCAAGAGGCATCACCATGAACACGGTTTCCTTTTATATGCGTATCCTCCGAGCCGTATATAACCGGGCTGTGGAGAAAGGGATGATAGAACAACGTAATCCATTCAGGCATGTTTATACCGGTGTCGATAAAACCGTAAAGCGGGCTGTGACGATGGCACATATCCGAAAGATGAAGGAATTGGATCTGACGTATCATCCGGCTATGGCTTTTGCAAGGGATATGTTTATGTTTAGCTTTTATACTCGCGGTATGTCGTTCGTGGATATGGCTTATCTCAGGAAATCTGACCTTAAAAATGGCATCCTGACTTATCGCAGACGGAAAACGGGGCAGCAACTTTCTATCAAATGGGAAAGATGTATGCAGGAAATCGTCGATAAATACAGTAGCCCTGTAATGCGGGATACTCCGTACCTGTTACCTATTATAACGGTCAGGGATATGGAGAAAGCCCGGCAGCAATACAAAAATAAATTATATATGATTAACCTGTATTTGAAACGGGTATCGGAACGAATCGGTCTGGCAATTCCGATGACTACTTATGTGGCGCGGCATTCCTGGGCAAGTATCGCCAGGAGTAAAAATATTCCCGTGTCGGTCATCAGCGAAGGGATGGGACACGATTCGGAAACAACGACGCAAATTTATCTTGCTTCTTTGGAATGTTCCGTTATCGACAAAGCGAATTCGCTTATTTTAAAAGATTTATAAAGCAGGAAAGTTGTTTAGTAAAATATCCGTCTCTTCATAAGAGATACTATATGTGATGCAAATATATGCAAAATATTGGAATTAAATGCAATATATTTTTCTAAAAAAGCAAGGTATCTTCAAAAAGGATAGGATGTTTTGTGAAATTTATTTACTTCTCTATTATAATATTGATTTTCAGTAGATTATCTTATCTTCTTGTCTCTTATGAAGAGACGGAAATGTATTTGTTGGGTTATATATGGGCGGAATAGAAGAACGAGCGGATAACGCAGTGTATAGTCAATGAATTTCAAATATGGATAAGAGAATTTTTAAATTTTGCAGTGTCTTGCTTCTGGGGCTTTTTTTCAATGCGGGGGTAAAGTGCCAGAAGATAGCAGTCAAGACAAATTTACTTTATGACATTCCCGCTTTGACTGCTAATGCGGGTGTCGAGTTCGGCCTGGCACCCCGCTGGACATTGGATGTATCGGCTAATTATAATGGATGGACGCTTTCGCACGATCGCCGCTGGAAGCATTGGCTTGTGCAGCCGGAGGCGCGTTATTGGTTTTGTGACCGTTTTGCAGGGCATTTTTTAGGGGCGCATCTTCTCGGCGGACAGTTTAATATCGGCGGTGTGAAGAATCATATCCATTTTTTGGGGAGTGATTTTTCACAGGTGGGACGCAGACGCTATCAGGGATGGATGATAGGTGCCGGTGTGGCGTACGGCTATGCCTGGATTTTAGGGAAACATTGGAATGTGGAGGGTGAAATCGGTTTAGGCTGGATTTACACCCGCTACGATTCTTATCCGTGTGCTAATTGTGGCAAGAAATTAGCTAAAAATAAGACACATAATTATGTAGGTCCGACGAAAGCGGCTGTGAATTTGGTATATACTTTTTAACAAATGGCTATGATGAAGAGAATATATACGATATGCCTGTTGTCGTGGACGATGGCGACGGCATTGCAGGCCCAGACGTTGCTGGAAGGGCGCGTGACGGTGAGTAATCTGGATATAGCCCGTACGGAAGGTAATTTATTCGTGTCGATGGATGTGGGGGTGTCGGGTTTGGAATTGAAGACGAATCGCGAAATAGTACTGACGCCTGTGTTGCGGAACGGAACGGATTCGCTAAGCTTACCGGCGATGGTTGTTGCCGGACGTAACCGTTATTTTTATCATCAACGTAACGATTCCCTGCCGGACGATTTGTTGGTGCGGCGTACGAAGAAGGATACTGTCGTGAATTACCGCGCCGTCGTTCCCTTCGAGGGGTGGATGGCTACCGCTGCCTTGATCATGGACGAAGGCGAATGTGGCTGCCGGTGTGAGGTGCTGGTGTCGAACGATGAGATGCTGACGGTACTGGACTTCAAACCGAAGGAGTTTAAGCCTGTTTTTGTTTATCTGGAGCCACAGGCAGAGACGGTCAAGATACGCGAGGTGAAGGGATCGGCTTATATCGATTTTCCGGTTAATCGCACGTATATAGACGAAAATTACCGTGATAACTACGTGGAGTTGCAAAAAATACGGAATACCATCGATGTGGTGCGCAACGATGCCGATTCGCGGATCACATCGGTGTTTATCAAGGGATTCGCTTCGCCCGAGGGTTCGTATGCCGACAATACACGTTTGGCGAAAGGGCGTACCGCTACACTAAAGGAGTATGTGCGTAAATTGTATGAATTTCCCGACAGCCTGATAACTACGGCTTATGAACCGGAGGATTGGGAAGGACTGACACGTTATGTGGAAACGTCCGATCTGCCCAGCAAAACGGGTATTCTGGAGCTGATCGGCAGCGGAATGGAACCGGATGTCAAGGAACTTGAGCTGAAAAAACGTTATCCGGCAGACTACGCCTATCTCTACCGGAAAGTTTATCCGGGGTTGCGCCATTCGGATTATGCCGTGCAGTATCATGTGCGTATTTATACGGATGTTGCCGAAATCCGGCGGTTGATGACGACGGAACCGCAAAAGCTGAGTTTACAGGAGTTGTATCTCGTGGCTCAGGATTGTGTGCCGGGCAGCGATGAATATAACGAGGTGTTTGCTATTGCGGTGCGTATGTTTCCCGATGATGAAACGGCGAATCTCAATGCTGCCAATACGGCGATGGGGTTAGGCGACCTGAAGAATGCCGGGCGTTATCTCGCCAAATCGGGGATGAGGGCGGAGGCGATATATGCACGCGCCATTTTTGCGGCATTGAATAACGACTATGATACGGCCAAAAAATTATTTACCGAAGCACAGCGGGGCGGTATCGCCCAAGCTGCTGCGGCATTGAAACAATTGGAGGAAATAAAAAAATAATATGTAATCGAAAAAACAGAATGCGATGAAACTTTGGAGTAAATTCTTAATAATCATGTTTGCTATTGCAGCGATAGCAGGATGTAGTAAACATTCCGAAAGTTTAGATCAGGGGCGTGAACCGATAGACGACGGGAATGTTGTTTATATGAATGTTAATTTGCAACTACCGGCGGTTCCGGGAACCCGCAGTGTGACCGGGGAGAATGGTGGAACGGAAAGCGGAACGGAAACGGGACAGGATTATGAAAATGGAGTAAGCAGTCTTTTGCTGGTGCTGGCAGAAAAAGATTATACTTACATTGCGCACGGCCTGGCCGGTGTTTTGTCTGTTAAGAACGATGGTTTGGTGTCTGCTACGGCAGCGATTACTCAGACGGCACTTTCCAATTACTATGATAAGAAAACAGGAAATAACCGGTCTGCTGCTCTTCCTCAGGGAGCTGAAAACATTTATGTGTTTGCTTATTGTAATCCGCCGAAAGATTTGTTGGATGTTTTCGATAAGCGGGATGAGAGTGCCCCGAAAGCATGGGTGGATGCATATTGCCAGGTTATAGGAAAAAATTATGAGCCGGGCGATGATGTGATCGGTGCGACGGATGGCAGCAATCGGTCTATCTGGGCGAAAGGGAGTTTTCTGATGTCGAATGCAGAACTTACTGAAGTTGAAATTCCGCGTACTTTCGACGACTGGTTGGTGAAATACGCTGAAATAAATTCTCCTCTCGAATTTACGAAGACTGTTCCGGTAGAACGCTCCGTAGCGCGTTTTGACTTTAAAGACGGTAGCCCTGCCAATACCCCTGCCAATACTTATATTATAGACAAAGTGACCGGCCAGCAAGGTGGAGCCCTTCGGGTACAACTGGTGCGGATGGCTTTAGTGAATATGAGCAAAAATTTTTATTATTTGAAACGCATTTCAGATCACACCGACGGTCACCAGAATCCGGTGTTTTGTGGTGTGGAAAAAAGTAAGAGCCATGTGGTGGATGTGGATGCGGAGAAAGATCATAAACACACGGATATTAAAGATAAAACACCGAACGATCTGGAGTTAGAGAAATATTTCAATTTCAATTTATTTAATGGAGACGGTACGATAGATGGGAGAAGCCGTTATTATTGGAATAATTGGAACATAAACACAGTGCTCGGCAGTGACGGCGATGTGCTTGGAGAAGGTAGCAACTGGAGCGGAGAAGCTGCGGGGACGGATAAATCCGGGTATCATATTTGGCGGTATGTCACAGAGAATACGGTTTCACACGATGAATATCAAACGAATGCCGTTTCAACGGGAGTTGTATTTAAGGGAAAGCTTCTGATTGATGAAAACGACGAATCTGTGAATGAAGCCCTCCGGTCGGCTGTCAATGGAAAATATAAGGTGCCCGATCATTTAAAGGGAAAAGTTTTTGTTTATACTGTCGATGGAATCGATTATCCGATTCTTTATCAGTTTATGGGTAATTTGTTCGTCGGATGGAACAATCAGGTAAAAACGTACAGTGACGAAAGGCCGGGCTCTGCAATATATGCCGCTGTTTATGATAAAGTCGATGGAGGTAAATCTGCCGATGAGTTGTATCAGGAGTTAGTGGCGATTGCCAATGACGACAATTCTTCCCACGAAGCAATAGAGACTGCGTTGGGGAAGTTTCGTAAAGCGGCTACTGCAATGGGGTTCACCTTGTATCAGGCAAGTGACGACACACAGGATTACAGGCCGGATCAACAAAGGGAAGAAACTTACGGTCCCGGCTATTATTTTTATTACTACTATTGGAACCGTCATAACAATAACGGTAGGAATGGCGTGATGGGGCCGATGGAGTTTGCTGTGGTGCGCAATAATGTGTATAAATTGTCTGTGACAGAGATTCATAGTTTAGGGCATCCGCGTATTTCCGACAATGATCCTGAAAAACCGACTCCGGATACCCCCGATGAAGTAGGTAAGCTATATTTTACCGTGGATGTGAAGGTTTTGCCCTGGACTGTGCGGGTAAACAATATTATATTTTAAGCGATCATGCAAGGGATGAAACGAGATATGATGTTACGTTGGTCGGGAATGGCTTGTGCCTTTCTGATGTCCGTTTCCCTGTCTTCGTGCGAGAAAATTTACGATGATTTGGAGGCGTGTCCGCACGGGGTTTCCCTGCGTTTTGTGTATGATTACAATATGGCCTATGCCAATGCGTTTTCCCGAAAAGTAGATTGCCTGACGCTTTATGTGTACGACAACGAGGATAATTATGTCGCGACGCATGTGGTGACAGCCGATTCATTGTTGCAGGACGAAGGGTGGCGGATGCAACTGGAATTGCCTGAGGGAAGTTATCGTTTCGTGGCATACGGCGGCTTGGCTTGTGACAAGGGTTCATTTTCGCTGCTGCAAGAACCCGGTGCGGCTTCCCGTTTTGAAGACCTTCGGGCGTTCATGGATGCGGATTGCCTGAGTTCGGAAGATTCGGCAAGGCGAAATCTGCATGGCTTTTATTGGGGCGATTTGCAATTGGAAACTGCCGACTTATTCCGGGAGGGAACGGTGAAGATGATGAAGAATACGAACAATATCCGTATCGTATTGCAGGATGTAAACAGCGAGCAACCGGTTTACGGAAAGGATTTCACGTTCTCGATAACGGACGATAACACGCTTTTCGACGAGAACAACGACCTGATAGCGAACGGAAAGGTGACTTATGTGCCGTGGGCACAGGGAAATACGTTTATAGGTGTAGATAATGCCGGCAGGGAGGTGGTCGGCGCTTATGCGGAATTGTCCGTATCGCGGTTGATGACGAAAAATTCTCCTGTCCTGCTGATAAGGAGTGAGGAAACAGGAGAGCATGTAATAGATATTCCTTTGTTGAAATATTTGATGTTGTATAGAAGCGACCTTTATGCCCAGATGGGTACGCAGGAATTTCTCGACCGTCAAAGCGAATGGTCTATGCTTTTCTTGTTGGATAGCGAGAAAAGATGGGTACAAACTTATATTAAAATCAACGATTGGACTGTAAGGCTTAACGAAACGGGTTTGTGAAATGAGTAGATCGGTATTTATCGTACTTCTGTTTGCTGTATCTCTGGGGTTGGCGAGTTGTAGTAAGGGGGAATATGCAGAGGAAATGCCTGCGTTGATGACCTTGAAAATCAACGTGGGGATGTCCGCTACATGGCCCAAAACACGAACGGATCATTCCGGAGCAGAGAACGACGATGAAAAGATGCATACTTTGCGTATTGTTATTGTGCGTCCGAGCGGTATTGTTGAAAAGACGGAATATATAGATTTGGAAAACGAGCCGGCCATCGAGCGTATCTGTGAGTTTGGGGGGATTGTCAGTGGGGAAAATAAACGGATTTTTCTTGTTGTCAATGAGTATTCGACGAAAACCGAGGAGAATGGGATCGTTGAACGGGTGGTTCCTTATGATTTTACAAAAATCGAGGAAGGAAAATTATTCCCGGCGGATACCGTTTATAATCTGACAATCCGTTTGAACGGTAAAACGGAACGATTGTCCGGTCCGCTGCCGATGAGTGACATACATCAAGTGGAAGTGCCTCGTTATTCTCCGAACGAACAGGAACATATATGGGAAACAGAACTTACCGTCAGGCGTGCTGCCGTGAAATTTACTTACTATGTGACTAACGAAAGCGATAAAGATCTCAGGGTCGTCGGTTTGGAAATGGAAAAAATGGCACAGCGCGAGTATTTCATGCCGAGGGAATTGGAGGATGGAGCTTTCATTGTGCCTTCGGTGAACGGCAACAATGAGTATTATCTTTTTGAACATGATTTTCTTACGGCAGTCGGTTTGCCCGCAAAGAAGGAAAAGGTCGATTTATTACGCCAGGCAGGTGAGAAGCCGATTTATTTGCTGGAAGGGAAATACGAGGACGACGACACGGATAAGGAGGATGCCATGCTGAATTATAAAATGGCGCTTAAGTTGCAATGCGATGAATTCGGCCCGGCTTCCTGGAAAACTACTTTCGAATATTTACCCGATCTGCCGGAATATTTACGGCGCAACACGCATGTTGTGGTTCATGCTACGATTCGGCCCGATTTGGAGATAAAATGCGAAGTGCATGTTCACCCTTATATCGGTGTTTCTCTTGACCCGGATTTCGGAATATAACCAAAAGTATTTAAGAATATGAAACGTAGCGTTTTATACTGTTTTTTTTATTTACTGTTGCTGGGAGTGACGGCTTGTGTGAACGACGAAATACGCAGTTTTGACGATCTGCCGGAAGGCGAAACTACCGTGAGTGCTACCGTGGAGTTCAATCCGCTCACTCCGGCCCTGGCAACCCGGGCGGTGGCGGGAGATGCGATTAAAAGCATCGGGAGCCTTTGCGTGTTGGTGTACGGAATGGACGGGAAGCTGGTAAACAAGCACTTGATAAAAAAGAACGATACGGAACAAGTGCCGGATTATACGGAGGGCGAAATGGAACGGAAAGATGAAGAAGGAAAAGATAGGATTGCAGAATCCAAAACGCCCTATGCCCGGTTTCATTTAAAGATTCCTTATGGACGTTATCGTATTTACGCCGTTGCCAATATGGGTGACCTGGCCGATTATGCCGATGAGATAGAAACGATGACGGGTTTAAAGAGTATTCTCCTTACGTGGCAGAGCGATGTGAGGAAAAACAATCAGATGCTCGGACATTTTACCGAGAAGGGCGTTTATTGTAACGATGACGAGGATTACATATTGACGATAAACCGTAAGGGTATGGAATTACGTGCGGGAATCCGGCGGGTGGCTTCGAAAGTGACCTTGGCTTATGATGGTTCACAGTTGAAAGAGGGGGTGTTTGTTTATATCAAGTCTGCCCGGATTAAGGATATTCCTCGTTATTGCCGTTTAGGAAATAAAAATACGGTCAGGCAATCGAGGGATTCTCTGATCGAATTCGGGGATACGATCAGATATGATTTGCAATATGATGCCGATACGAAAAAAACGGTCAGTGCGCCTTTCGATGAATATTATGTGGCACGTGTCACTAAAGGACGGCCATATTTTCCGCATAACGGCAAATATGAAAAGGCATTTCATACCGAAACCGAACGTGCGCTTTTCTTTTATGAAAATATGCAGGGAACGGGAAAAGATAAAAGGCAAATGTTTAAAGACGGTAATAGCGGTTCGTTGCTATATGCAGACAAAGACGATATGCCCTATGGAACTTATATCGAGGTGGAGGCTTACTATCGTTCTATCCATGAAGGCCGCGTCAGCAATGGAAATATCAAATACCGCTTTATGCTCGGAAAAAATGTTACAACGGATTATAATGCGGAACGCAATCATCATTATAAACTGACTTTAAGGTTTAAAAATTTTGCCAATGATGTGGATTGGCATATCGATTACGAGGAAGAAGATCCGAGTATTCAGGTTCCCGAACCTTATTACATTTCTTATTTATACAATCATAAGATGATGCTTCCCATGAAAGTCAATACAGGAGGAAGTGTTTTAGAGAGTCTGACGGCTGAAATCGATACCAATTCATGGGCACCTTTCGAAGCTTTTTATCTTGATTATGCAAGAAATTTAGATCCGAATGTAACGAAGTCGGTAAACTTGAATCCCTGGAACGGTTTTTTGTCTTTGCGAAGAACGCAGACGACAGTGGTAACCATGCCGGGGGATAATCAAATCACCAGCCTGAATAGGCTGAATATGGAGTATTGGAACAACACGAAACGCGGAAAAAGAGAATACGAGGTAAATACGGATCCCGGCGAGTACGATTCCGACGAAGGAGACGGAAAATATTATGTTTCTAAAGACGAGGATGGTAAACTGTTTTTTTCTGTCCCCATGTACACCCGTGCCAAGCAATTGCTTATTAAATCGGGCTATACGGGCAATAATCCTTATGTCGCTTATCAGCGCAAAGCAGTCGTCCGTTTCACCGGAAAATTAGCGAACGGGAAAACGATGATAAAATTTGCCAAGATCATGCAGGTGCGGCGGGTGGTTAATCCCAAAGGTATCTGGCGAAAGCATGATAACGATGCGGCTTTTCACGTCACTTTGAAGCGATTGCCCAGGGAAGCGAGCGAATCATTCGAAGAATTTACTTCCGAAGGAAAATGGAGGGCATATCCGATAGTGGATCAGACAAACCTGATCGACCTTGACGGGCAAAACGATACGGTGATGGGGAGTACGGGTACCCCGATCGATTTTACGATCCGTTTTAATGGAACATGCGGTGAAAAGGAGAACCGTTGTGCCATTATCCGGGTAGAGTATCATGATTATAGTTGTTTTCATCTCATATTTGTCCGTCAGGGAGGTGCTCCCCTCGATTTGGTCGGTAAAGGCACTTTGTGGCATTCCTATAATATGTGTACCCGGAATACCGAAGCGGGATGTCCTTTGGAAGAAGGTTCGTTGTTCAGATTTTGTAATTGGGATCAGCCGATAGATGCCATAAATAATGAAAACGATAAAATACCGTGGATTAATGTGAGTGCGGAGAGTTTTAAGGATCATGTCAATACTCCGTTTCTTATCGCGGGGAGCAGCGAAAGAAAATTATGGTCGCAAATCACGTCTGATGCCCGGTCCGGCGTGTTTACCGCTCCGGATATAGATCCGGTTATACCCGGGAAAACGGTTTCCGTTGCTTCCTTTGAAGATTATAACGAACTTTGGGAAAGCGATGCTATCGAGAATGGGTATGGTGTGATGTACGGTAATGACGCTACGGGTACACTTTCCTCGTTAGAGGAAGTGTACGGGCATCGCTACGATAAACACCAGGAGAACGGCGGGGGATATGGAATGCGGGGGATTTTTGTCTATAATAAAAATAGCGGCGATAACTTATTTTTTCCGATCGGTGCTTCGGGGTACGGACGCCGGAAACATTATGACGGCGCCGGTGGTAAAGGAACAGCGGTATTAAGGTACGCCGGTAGAAATCGGGCCTTGGATAAAAGTGCCCCGTTTCAAGACCCCTGGCTCGGCTACCGGCCTTTATTTTATGACCTTTATATGCGTCCGGGAGCTATTTACTGGTTGCAGCGCAGGGTACCTAACGTTAGAAATGGAGATGAAGATGCTATCGCCTGGGATATCAACTATTTTACTTTCGATTTTAATTACATTGCTGCCAGTAATGTTTTCAGTGATAACGATAGTGATGCCTGTTTTGTACGTTGTGTAGAGAAATAGAGGATGGTAAGAATATGAAAATCTTCTATATATTGTTCGTCCTGTCGGTGCCGTTTCTTGGTGGGAGTCGTGCAGGCAGGGCGAATGTTTTTGAAGCGGGGGCTTGCGTCCGGACAGATACGACGGCTCTTGCGGAATTACCGTTGCCGGTTGTGCCGCAAACCTTGCTTACTATCCGGGAACGGGCTGCGTATGTGATAGAACATTTCTGGGATGCGATGGATTTTAGCGATACGTTTTGCAGTCGTAACCGTGCTTTTATGGAGCAGAATTTCGTTAATTTCATTTCTCTTTTTCCCCATGCAGGGCAGGAGGAGGTGGCGGTGGCAGTGAAACATTTGATGAAAATAGCGGAAGCAGATCCCGTTGCTTATACACTTTTGGCAGAGATGGCGGAAAAATATCTTTATGAACGGGAATCTCCGATGATGTGCGAGGAATATTTCCTGCTGTTTCTGGAGGAAATGGCCGGTACGCCCGTATTGGACGAGAGCGCCAAAGTACGCCCGGTTTATTTATTGGAAATGGCGGGAAAGAATCGTCCGGGCATGCAGGCTTTTAATTTCACTTACCTCATGCCGGACGGCAAACGGCAAACGCTTTACGAAACTCAGGGAGAGCGGCTGCTACTTGTGTTTTACGACCCCGATTGCGGCCATTGTCGCGACGTAATGGTGGCTTTGCAGGGGAATGCCTTGCTCCGGCGGCTGGCAAACACAGGACGATTGACGGTATTGATCGTTGATGTCGGTGGTGACCGTAGTGTATGGCAACGTTCCCTCACGACCTTGCCGGAAACTTGGAAACCCGCTTTTGACAGGGACGGTGTACGGGAGCGGGAAGGGTATGTATGGCGGGACTTGCCTGCTATGTATCTTTTGGATGATGATAAAACCGTTCTTCTCAAAGAGGCATCTTTACAAACCGTCACTGCTTTTTTTTCCGAACTGGATTCTTTGGGCAGTTATTGATTTTCGGTTTTATAATTCCGAATATAAAAAGACACCTGTTCTTATTCTCGTTTTTATTTCTATCTTTGCCGTAAATAGAAGTGTTTTATGTTTAAATCTAAGAAGGATTCGGTGAAGTAAATAATCTATAATTCCGTTATAGATTATCTTTTCATGTTTGTTCGGGCATTTCCGGCCCGGAATATTTTTCGTATTAAAAATTTACAAATCGACGGCTTGTAGGAGAGTGTAGTGGAACGTTCTCTCGTGCAAGTACTTAAACGACAATTAAAATGGATTTAAACGATATAAAGATCAGAGAGACAAAGGTTGAAGATTTCAACGATATAATGCAGGTCGAGCGGGAAGCGTTCGGTTACGAAAAGGAAGCCCGGCTGGTGGCGGATTTACTGGCGGATAAAAGTGCAGAGCCTATGGTTTCGCTGCTTGCCTTTTACCGGGGGCAGGCCGTCGGGCATGTGCTTTTCACCAGGGCTTACTTCGACGGCCGGCCGG